>Ga0154002_1000187_pt1 | contig 16423 bp, 35 predicted proteins | sample TSNY086MetaG_FD_102276 | JGI IMG/M metagenome (GOLD analysis project Ga0154002, IMG submission 102276) | Attine ant fungus gardens microbial communities from New York, USA - TSNY086 MetaG | ecosystem: Host-associated > Fungi > Mycelium > Unclassified | place: USA: New York, Robert Cushman Murphy... | reverse complement strand
TGGTTGTTGCGGTCAAGCAGTGCTTGTATTTCGTGTGAGTACACATTGATCACCCCGCCTCATTTGTGTTAATTGTTCATGTTCTCCGGGATAACCCCTGGGTAATCCCCTAATGTCATTTGCCCTTTTATTTCTTCATTAGCAGTCTTCTGCTGCTCTTTATCCCATGCTTGTCTGAATGTCTTATATGAATTGTATTGTTGGCGGTATCTATAGCTATCACCAAACACATTCCATGCGGCTTTTACTAGGTTGGGCTCAAACGGTCGTATCTTCTCCAAGTCCTCCGTTGCCTTTGCTGATATGGAGCATCCACAACACCCTGTACGCGTTAATCCATACACCTCATAGGCATCCGAATAACGGAGTCCATAGTAATCTTTGTACCACTGCTTATCCGCATCTGATACGTAAAACAAGGGTCGGAGCCTATATTTTCCGTCAGCTGTTTCAGAAAAACACATTGAGGTATTATCCTTCCGTGGGACGGATCGCATACCGCCCTCGTCTCTGCGCTCGCCCGTTATAACCATATCGAACGACCGTTGAACACTGTGCGCTACCTGCTTTTTGCAATAGTCACAACATTTGTTGCTGACATTAAAGGGAATTGGATTATCTATTATAAAGTCCAACATATACTTTGATGAATTTATAACTAATTGAATATCTGGCCTTGGCTCTCCCTTGGAATTACAGCAACATAAAAAATTAATTGTTGTTTCACATCCAGGATAGCGTTTTTTAAGTTCTGCCCGTTTTGCCGCCTTATCCTCTGCGTCTGCGTATTCCTTATGTATTGACAGCGGAATATTTTTTCGTTGTACGCCCTCCAGACCGGCCGACATAATCTTTGAGACAAACGGCTGACCATATTCCCTTGTGGCCTGTACAATATTCTTCTTTGGCCGGTGTTTGGTAATTGTTACGCCATATAGTGATTCCATTTCGACTACATGACGCTTTATTGCTTCCATTTCGAGCCCCGTGTTAAAAAAGGCATAATGGACTGGTGGGAAGTCAAAAGTCTTGCGTACCTGCTCTATCAGGTGAAGAAGAATGTCGCTATCACTCCCACCAGAGTAAGAACAAACTGCGTTCGGGTGCTCTTTAAGTCTTTTTGCAATAATGCTTTTTATAGCCTCAAATTTAGCCGGTGCGCTAAAGTCCGCATATGCCGGGCGATCTGTATATACTTTGCTTTTATAAGTGTCCTTCATTGTTTTACCGAAAGGAGCCGTGTACACTTTGCCCTGCAGGAGCTCCGGTCCTTTCTTATATTTTTAGTTTTTTAAATATTAAGTTAGTGTGCATCGTCAAAATCTACTGCTACGTATTCATCCTCGTTGACATTAATTGCAGTAAAATTCTGATATGTATCCGAATACTCAGTTATTTTATATCCTGCATTCTCTAACGCTTTTGCACAAATATTCATTACTCTTTCTATTCCATCCATAATTTATACCTCTTTCAATCGTTAAAAATAATTCTCCCGAACATTTCAATTTGCCCATCACACCCGTCACACTGCCGCTGCTTCACTTCCCGCGGTTTATACACCTTGTCCAAATCAAACGCATCCATCGAGTTAAGGTCAAATAACTTACAGTGATTGACCGCCTTCGCGCTTGCCTCGCTCATTGTCTTTTTCTTTTCGCTGCAATAGATACCGTTCCCCGTCACAAGGTAAGAACAGTACCGGCAATATTGTCTCATTTCCGCACCTCCTGTTTTAACGGCTTATAAAATATATCCGTCTGCTTTTGTTGCACTTGTCACAGGAAAATTCATATACGGCTACCGCAATTCTGAATCTGGTGTCGTGAAACAATACGAATCTTTCAGCGGCGCATATTCCGTGTATGTAACCATAATGTTTACTCAAACACTTTCTACCTGTCATCTTTCGCCACCTGAAAGTTCAGCATTAAGCCACCGGCCGCAGTTCGGGCAATACTTCCAGTCAGCGCTTAACTCCGCACCGCAATTGCTACAATTCCCATCTGTGCCTTGGTCCAGTTTTCGAAGCTCCCGCGCAAAGTCCTCACATGCGGCCTCATAGGCTTTATACGCTGCTTCGATCACGGCGATCTCTTTGATGTACAGTTCTGTTCGTTTGTGCTGTAATTCGTCTGCTATCCGGTGCGATTCATCTGTTATTTTCATTTCTCTGCCTCTCTTTCTTAATAATCAAATATATTCATCTGATCTTTGGCGACGCTCAATCTTTCGCTGGCCGCCTTATAATAATCCGGATCAAGCTCAAATCCGATGTAATCAAATCCCAGTTCCCTACAGGCCACTAAGCTGCTTGCGCTGCCGACATGCGTGTCGAGAATCTTGTCACCCTTCTTGGCGTAGTTGTTTAAAATCCATTTATATAGTGCTACCGGCTTTTGCGTTGGGTGTATCCTGTCTTTCTGATTTGGATGTATTTTGCGTATTTTTGCATTTTCATCAAATGATGTCCATGCATATTCACATTCAGAAAAACTGCGACTATACATGCTTTCACCTTTGTCCCAAATAAGAAAGCATCTTGTTGCTGATAATTCCGTAAAATAATTGCCACCCCATATTATTTGATTCTTACTCACACAAAAAAGCTCGTTGAAATATTTTTCGTCTGGCACATGCATGTCCCATGCCTTCGAAGTATCTATCTTTTTTATATCGCGATTACCCATTCGCATTTTAGTAACATCAATTCCGTAAGGTGGGTCAACTACTGCCAAATTGAAATATTTGTCCGGGAGCTGTTTCATTCCCTCCATGCAATCCATGTTCAGAAAACTGTTTAATTCAAACATTTATTTCACTCCTATCAGCAATCATGGGGATTTTCATCTATGTTTTACGTCTTTTCGCCCGGTGGTTGGTACGGTTCCGGCAGCGGCCGCCACGCTATGACAAAATCATCTATAACCGCAAATTCCTCCACATAAGTAGCAGCCTCAAACCATCCTTGCGGTACCTTCCAATCGTCAAGTTCCTTGCTGTATTCAAGATCGCTGTCAAGGCCGTCAAAGTCATTCCAGTTAAAACGGCTGTTTTCCGACCAGATACTTCCGTCTTCGTACATAGCCCGGCAGGTGAATCTTCGCGTGCCGTTTTCCAAGTGGCGTTCGATGCTAACCTCAACCTCTTTTTCATTTTCCGGCAGCCGCTCCCCAACTGGTATCCATCCCCTATCATGTGATTCGGTGAAATGGCGTATAGTTTCTGGTTCCACCTCAAACCCATACAAGGCAGACGCATATGAAGGAACAATATAGTATTTCCCTTCGCCCGGCCCGTACTTGACCACGGAACCCTGCACCATTTCGCCCGTATCTTTTCGCCTGGCTTTAAATAATATGTTTCTCATGTCTCACGCCCTCCAATTCTTGTAAAATATCCACATACGTTACCGTCCTTACAGACTGTGCGCCCATGGCCTCGCTGACCAGAACACCCCTGCCGCTGTCTAGAATCTTCGTGACATACATATCCCTGCGAATCTCAACTGGTGCAAGGTTGGCGCTCTCGCGGTCGGCCACTTCCATCACCACCGGAACCGTGTCACCTACTCGGATGCAGGACCGCAACCTCGCTATGTCAGCTTTGGTTATGGCTTCGTTCTTCATCCGCTCTTCCCGCTGTCTCCGGCTATTCTTGCGCTGTTCTGCGATTAATTCACATCTTTCGAGATAGCGCGCCACTGTCTCGTACCTTACGTTCAGATGACGGGCTATGGTGTATATATCTTCGCCTTGCTTGAAAAGTTCTGTCATCTGCGGCACAAGGTCTAATATTCTTTGCTCCGGATGTCCCATTATTTATCCTCCTGTAATTTTGCGCTGTCTGCACCTATGGACAAGCGTTCGGCGCATTGCCTTATTAACTCTGCCTGTTCGTTTCGTACTGCCCCGGGAAGTACATTTTGCTGTTTTACCAAATTGATCTGCCCCTTGTATGCCTCCCTGAAATTAGCTCGCTCCACGCTGATGTTTTCACTCTGACAGATATTTTGATAGCCCATTCGCTTCACAATCCCCCTGACGGCATCCGGTAGGCTCTCAAGGGCTTCCAGTTCACGCATATAGCCATAGTTTCTTATCGCCATCAGCACCATGCCCCAGGCTTCATCCCATTCCGGCAGACGCTCCGCGGTGATTGCTGCGCACTTTTCCCTAATCTCTGCAATCGTCGGGACAAACTTGTTTTGGCTGATCAGTTGTGTTACTGCGTTTCTGCAAACTGCATAGTCAATGTCTTTCAACATGCCGTACCACAGATTCAGCGCGGATTCATCCGGCATAATATTGCTTTTCCCGTAAGCGCTATGCAATGCGGATGCCACAGTTGCAAACTCCTCTCTATTCACTTTCTGCCCACCCTTTCAGCATTTGATTATAGCCACTGTCGGCTTTCCCTTGATTACGAGCCAGATAATAACCCTCTGACACCTTGGGGAAATTGTTAGGTTTTACAAACCAGTCAAAGCTTATTGTCCAACCATTTTTGTTTTGACCCAGCAGAAACGGACTGCCTTTGATCATTTCAACAGCTTCTAACACTTGATCAACTCCGTACTCCTTAATTCTGGCTTTCAGCATTTGATAACGCTTACTGGTGGTGGATAGCGCTTTTACTTCCACGGCTCCACACTGATTCCAAGCGTCAACGATTCGTCGGACATCAGTCTGACAAGTGGCATCTATGACACTATAGTCTTCTTCTTCCCTTCTTTCTTTATTCCCTTCTTCTACTTCTTTCTCTTCTTCTACTTCTTCTATTGTTGTTAACAGAATGTCAACAGAATGTGAAGTGAATGTGGTCTGCCTGTGGTCTGCCTGTGAAGTGTCTGTGGTTTGACTGTGGTTCTGTACGTTAACGTCTTGATAGAAATCATAGTTTTTTATTGTAAATACGCTGTATTTTGAATGTGATGTGACTGTGATTTCGCCTGTTAATTTTAAGTTTTTTATGGTTCCTCTAGCCTCATTAATTGTTAATCCCGTTTCTTCGGCAATTTTGGGAAGGGATGACACAAAGGAACCTCTTTCGATCAAATGACCTTGAAATCTCCCCTCTCTCCAGTTTGCCTTTAGCAGCATGTGAAAAAACACTCGGCAGGTATTCAGATTAGAGTACCATTCCCATTCAAGGATTTTCCTGTGTATCTTGATGTGCCCCTCTATCTCGGCCGCCTCCCTTCATTAGCTTTCTTCCGGTTCCCTGCCCGCCTCGCATTCCTTGTATATTTTAATCCAATCCTCCAGCCGCATCGTCACCAACCAACTATGGTTATTTTTTCGATGAAATACCGCCGGAAGCCTGTCTCCCTCAAAAGGCAGTGGTTTCGTACCGCCCTCAATCGCTTGAGCCATCGCATCGTACAGGTTCAGCTTTTCCACCCGCTTGCATTCGATATGTATTCCCGGCAGTCCTGCAACATCCGCCGATCCGTCAGCTCCCGAGTATTGCACGGTACGCCTGCATTCGTAACCATACTCTCTTAATTTATGCGCTAATTCCAATTCACCACGCTTTCCCTTGCTTTTCGAGTTCATATATTCCTCCTAAATTCTTTGGCGTATTTTTCCTCTGCCAGTTCTCTCGCTTTTACCGCTTCATTCTTTAACAAAAACGATCCAAGACTTATTTTTTTCCCGTAGTGTTTTATTTCAGCCGCCCATTTTTGCGTATCTTTTCTAAAATAAACACCCTTGTAACCGCTTGTGTTTTTCGAATTTAATTTTGAATTATAAGCATTCTCGGACTTATTGCATACCCTAAGGTTAGAAATCCTATTATCCTTTTTATTCCCGTTTATATGATCTACAATCATTCCTTCTGGAGCACATGTCAATACTCTATGAACGGCCACAACCTTGCCATTTATCATACTACCGCTATATCCATCAGCCAATTTACACCATACATGGCATTTTACATATTGTTCCTGATTAATTTCTGTAAAAAATAGCAATTCACCTTTTGAATTAAAGCAATAAATTATTTCATCATCAGACAAAAACATATTTGCGCATTGCTTAAATCTCCCATTCTTCTCACGGCAGAATTCGTGCTCATATTTCCTTGGTCTATTAGCGAGTTCCCTTTCTGCCCTTTTTCCCTTTTCCTTGCTCATTTTGCCCAATATATTCTCCTTTCCCCGCCCCTGACATTAGGCCAGAGGCGGCAGTACCAACGGCTGTGAAGTCGTGACACAACATAGCCGAACAAGTAACTTTGTAAAATTAATTCTCTGTCAATCTTCTAAACCGATCCGGCAATGTGCATACATCTCCGGCCGCACGGTCTAATGCAGTACACATGTTTATCAATTTGCATTCAGGACATAATTCGCAATCACAATATTCTTCTAAGTATCCTGCGATTATCAATAACAGGTCATTGTCCATACCTTCTGCCTCCATTTCTATTCAAACATATCCCAAAAAGCGCTATCACGCTCATATTCACGTTCCACGTAGACGCGATATTCACGCCACTGCCGTTCTATTTCTTTACGGGCTCTATATGTTCCAATAGAAATACCCAAAGCTTCATCAAATGTTGTATTTTTATATTTCTTTTTCCGCTGCCTCCGGTTCATTTATTCTCCTCTATCAAGTTTTAATTTAACAAATCAATATTTTTTGGTTTCATGCAGGGAGTGCATAACACATTGTCAACTGACAGATCGTAAAATACACCATCGCGGTCTTGACATATCAGTTCCCCGTCTTTTTCTTCGCTCCCTTGGCACATTTTGCACCATCCGTTAATTCCCAATGTCTCACACATGATGATTTACCCTTCTGGCCAATCGGTCCCCCTGTATTGCCCATAAGCATATTCCTCCCAATATCCGCAATATGGACATTCATCCGAATACTCGATAACCCCTAACCCTTCTTGCCAATATTCACCCGTTCTTTTGGCCTGTTTGCCGCATTTGTGGCACTTTATAATTCTCTCCAATCTTTTTCACTCCTTTTTCAACTTCAATCTGACAGTTCTCGCGGTTCATAATCTTGGGGATAAGACGCTTTTGCCAAACCTTCATTAATCAGTCTCTCCCTTAATCCCCAATCGTTTTTTATTTCTTCAACCGTGTGTTCGGTCTCAACTATTATGCTATAGTCGCTACCGAAAATGTAAGTGTCCAGCAATACAAAACGCTTCTTCTTTTCCATACAATTTCCTTTCTTAATCCAAGTACGATTTGCCGAACTCCTGCCGGAAGTCATCACGGCTCCCGTAATGCTTTTCATAGTATTCCTGCGCCATCATCTTAAGCGCCAAATCAATCTTAAGATTTTCGGGTGTCCGCTTAAAGTTCGCGCCGTTTGGGTGTAGATCAAATCTTAGCGGCATCACGAAACCTCTTCTTTCTGACTTGTCCTTGTACCCTTGACGGCCCTCAAAAATGTGATGTCGTTCTACGTGTGGACTTCCGGTAAAATAGCAGTGATTCATATCGTCTGTGAATACGCTCCATAATCTTTTAGCCATTCCGCAACCTCTTCTGATAATTCTTCTCATACAAATCCATCATGCGATTGAGTTCATCTGGCGGCAGCGTGTCGATCCCCTGATCTTTGCATTCAGCCACCAGCCCCTCAATCAACCGGCTCATTTCCTTCGTGTCGTAAGTGCTGGAACCGCGAAGCATCTTGTATGTCCGGTATGTTGTGCCATCCACTCCGGTATTAACTTCTGTGGTGGGCTTGATGTGAAAAGTTTCCGCTTCTAACGCTCTACTTTCGCCGTCCTCGGTGTCCGGCAGTATGAGGTAGACAAGTTTACCATCTATCTCTTCTAACTGCCCGTAGCGCCTTAAAAGCATGTTGTGCATGCAGGGATTTGATACCGTTAGCTTGTCCGCCAGCTTAGTGAGCAGTTGCCAGTAATATGCATTTGCGTCAAGGCTCCGTTTGGTTCTGAATTTCTTGACAGTGATCGCCAGCGGAATATCTTGCATTTCGTCTATGCAACTTCGTACATCGTCCTCAAATTCAAAGGTGAGTTGTATTTTCTGATTCCTATAGTTTTGTGTCACCCCAAGAAACGTTGCTTTTTTACGATCCATTTATTTCACTTCCTTGGCTCCACGGCAGTCCATCTTCTGCCCCTTCCGGCGGCGCTGTGCTGGGTTTATTCGGTTTGACTTTGAGAATTTCCATAGCACTTTTAAAATCCTCTATACTCATTTGTTCAAAACTCTCCGCTCTGTAATTTGTATAAACGCTCTTTCTACTTATTCCCGTGCGGTTGCACTCGGATATTAGGGCATTTACATGTGCTGCCGGCAGCGGTGGTATTGCTGGAGGTTCTGTTTCCTCTGGTTGGCGAACCCCCATTTGATACACCACTTTGTGATTGCGTTGATGTTTAACACTTAATTTATTGATGTTTCCAAATTCATCATAGCCGATGTCCAAAACACTAAAATGATCAGAGCAGGTATATTTTTTCTTGCCCCTAACAACTTCACCGGTTTCCTTGATTTTGCAATCACCATTATTGATCCAGATAAAAGGCGCTGTATACAATTCGCGGCCGATTCCCCAATTTACACATGCACGCTTGAAACTGTCTGACGCAATCCCTTTTTCTTTTTCTGTGTTACTTTCGGTGCCAGTGTCTTCTTTGTCAACCCATTGTTTTTTGGCATCATCCCACAGAGATACAATACAATTTGCATTTTCTCTACTGTGCCTGCGTTGCCAGTTCATGGGGCCGACGGATTCATCAAGAATATTTTGATCCACCCGGGCATCCTTGTATAACAACAGGGAGATACCCCCCTCCAAAACCATACCTATCCTGCAATCAATTTCATCGGCTCTTAGTTTTCTAAATGTTAATTTCCCCATATTTTCACCTACTTAATAACCAGACATTCGCCTTGCCTTAACGTTACTCCCGGCACATCCCTGCCGTTTTTAACATCCGCAAGAAGTCCCCGCCGGTCAACCTTCGGTTCCTGCTCGATCAGATATTCTTTCGGCAATTTCTCCCATCCCGGGACTTCGTCAAGTTGCGGCGCTGTTTTTCTAAGCGATAAGGTATATATATCCCCTTCAATTTTTCGTTTTCCTGCCATCTGCATAGACAAGAACAGTGCTCTTTTGAGCCGATCCGCTGCATTCTCCGCAATAGTCTGGCGTTCAGACAACCGGGCAATCTCCTTTTTGACGCTTTCGGCCTTATTGTTCAATGCGGAAAGCACAGTACAATAACCCTCATACTTGTTTTCCAGCTCTCCGCTGATAGCTTCAAGGGTATCCCTCAAAACTTCGCTGTCCGGTTCTTCTTCCAGCATTTCCATCAAAACCATAAGTTCATTATCTAATTCCCGCAATGTGCTCACTCTTCTACCTCCATTATGTTTTGTTCATCGTCAGAGGCACGCATGGCCTCGTTCATATTTTTCGTGTGTATAGTCCTTAATTTTGATTTCCTGCGGCATTCCTCGCATGCCCGGCCTTCGCCAGGGTCAAGATAGCAGCCGCATTCTTCGCACTTGTAGTTATACACGCTGTATCGCCTCCTCACCCAGATTTGGCGTAATGCTTGCCATATATGTCCTGTATTCACTCATGTCGTTTTCGTCCAATGGGGCATTAGTAAAAAACTCGAAATACCTATCTTCATCCGTCCCTTTTCTCCACCCGTGTTCATACACGCGAATCATTATTAACGCTATGTGTCCAGACATTTTGACAAATACAGTCGGCAAGTCCGGTGGCGCTTGGCGCTGGCTGAATCCATTGACCGCCATGGCAATATTGATAATTTCATGTACCTGGAATATATTCATGCTTGCATTCTCCTTTCAAAACCCTTATAATAGGGGATGACAGTATAATTATTTATTCGATTCCCCGGCTGACTCCGCAGCTGGGGTTTTGCTATTCCCATGGCGCATGTTGAACAGTATGCTAAACAGTTCTGCCACCTCTTCTGTTGTATAGGCAGTGCCGGGATTGCGTTCTACATGGCTCCAAATCCATCCCGCGATATTGCAAAATGCCGTGCCAAAATCTTCATCGGCAAGCAGTGCCGCGTAATCCAGGGCGGTCAGCCTTACTATTACTTTTTCCATTGTTGTCACCTCTCTTTGCATAGATTAATTACCTCCCTTTCCAAAAATCTAATTTTATTCTTCTATGGAATAACAAGACGGGTGATATTGCAAAAGTAATTCAACTTTATGTTTTTTTCCTGCCAATGTTAAATAGTGATAAGCTGTTCTGGTTAAGCCATTATCATTTGTCACCATTTCACCATGATTTAACCCCCAATAAAAACAACATTTTTCATCGCTAAATATGTCTTTATTCCCGTTGTATCCTGCTTCACAATACTTTAGTAAGTATTCTTCGCACTCGTTAATTTCCGCTTCTGTTGCATCTTCTATAAATGGTTTTAGATGCGAATAACCTCTTTCCAATAATTTTTCTAATGACATTTTAGGAATATTACAATTTAAAAGTTTCTGTAATTTATTCGCTACCATTTCCTTATTACTAAAATCAAACATTTTTTCTTCCATCACTTTTTCTCCTAAATTTCAATTTACCTTAACAGTAATGGGCGGCATTACCTCCGGCTCCCTCTCCGGCCGCACACGGGCGGGATTAGTCCTCACCACGAAGGGATTGAGTGCGCCGTCGTTGATGATGTGGCAGTACTCCGGATCGATTTTCTTATTTTCTTGCTTCAAATTCACGGTTTCCTCCAATCACATTGCCCAAATCATCCATCTCGTCCCACAAATAGCGGCCTTTCCCGCTGTTTCGCCACTGTCCCATGCCTCTCAGTTCTCCGTAATCAAGCCACTCCCTCACGGCATTAACATGCGCATCACACAGGCACGAGATCGTAAAATCGATGTAGGCACCCGCCGGAATGGTCTCGCTGTTTGCTAAGGCAATTCGTTCGCCCTGCGCTGTCTGTCCTCTTAATGGGCGCTGGCAGTTTCCGATCTCTCCAGTAAAAACAATTGGTATCATCCGTTCTTTTACAAAAATCAATCCATCAATTTCCTTTTTGTAAGCCTTGATTTTTGACGAAGCCGAGTTGGGCACTTTTCGCAAGCAGCCGCAGGCATCCTTGAAAAATCCCTTCACCTGATAATCCCACATAATGGGATGCCCTTCTTTGTTGCGCGGGAAGATGGTCATTGATTTTTCAATCACTTCATCCACTCCAACCGCTGCTACTTCTTCGGCACGTGTCGGTGCGTCAGGTGCGTTGGATGCGATGAATGTGCTGTGAATCTCCGGATCACTGCTTGCCGTTCCTAAAATCTCCTCCGTAAATGTTACTCTTACTTTCAATTCCTTCATTTCTTCTCTCCTCTTCTTTGTCAATGTTTTAGTTTTTAAATCCTGTGCTGCGCCTTTGCTCTGCTGAACTAGGCTTTTCCTTTGCTAGTCGATGCATGGCTTTGCCTTTGCTATGCTTCACGCTGCTTTGCTTGGCCCTACAGCGCCGTTGCTTTTCCTTGCTTAGCTCTTCCCTCGCTATTCCCCACCTCGCTTTACCCTCGCCGCGTGTTCCTTTGCTATGTTTTTCGCTGCCTTTGCATTTCTATGTAGCGCCCCGCTTCACCGTGGCCCCGCCTTGCCGTTGCCATCCACAGCCACGCATTTCCCTTGCCATGCTCCGCCATGTTATTCTGCGCTATGCCTTTGCAACGCGCTGCGTTTCCTTTACAATGCCACCCTTCGCCTTGCCTTCGCTAATCAATGCCCCGTAGCGCCTTGCTCTGCCATTGCTAAGCGTTGTGTCGCGCAGCTTTGCCATCGCATCTCATTGCGTTGCCATTCCTTTGCTAATCACTGCAACTCTCTGCTGCTCAATTCCCTTGCCGCGCTCATCCTGGCCTTGCCATTGCTTTGCCATGCTACGCTGGGCCTCGCACCTCCTTTGCCACTCCTAGCCCCCGCGAATCGGCGCATTGCTAATCATTGCCTTTGCCTCCGGCATCCGGCAACTCCAAACCGGTGCGCTCATAAAAGTACTTCCGTGATATCCGTCCGGCCACAATGTAAAATCCTTTCGCCGTCAACTCTTCGTTGAACTGCTTAATAATCTTGTAAGCCGTGTTTCTTGACACGTTCATCAACTCTGCGACCTCTATCGCTCGCATGATTGGTGATGGCATAATGTCACCTCCTTATCCCACTTTCTTATCTTCCTGCTTCGTTGCTAATTGCGCATCCCGCAATGCATTAAGGTATACGCGGGCCATCCTTTTTGCATCTTCGCCGAGAATTTCAAATATTTCCGCTAATTCTCTAGCTTCTGTCAAATCCTTATCGGTCAAGCTTGACATGTGTTCACCTCGCTTTCTAATTGTTGCTATGTGATTATTATATATCTCCTGGATTAATTTGTCAATACATTATTTGTATTTTTTTGTTGCATTGTGATATTATTTATGTTATGATATTTATGGAGGTGATTACATTGAATAGTAGCGAGAAGTTAAAGATAATAAGACGGGAATTAGATTTGAAACAAGGTGATTTTGCCGAAAGAATATCCACAACGCAAGGACATATATCCGATATAGAAAACGGAAGAAAAATGTTATCGGATAGAACAATAAAGCTTATATGTCTTGAATTTGGAATTAATGAAGAATGGCTCCGGAATGGCAAGGGAGAAATGTTCGCAAAAATTACGCAGGAAGACGAATATTTTAAGGCCGCTACACAGATATTGAAAAATGGTGATGATCTGATCATGAGCATGATAGTTGAATACTGGAAGCTGGACGAAAGCAGCAAGGAAACGTTCAGGAAATATATACGATCAGTAGCCGGCAGCGTAAAAAAAGAGCAAGATTAATCTCTTGCTCTCGGCTGTACCTATTCAATTAGGTTTTTAATTACTGTAAAAATTTGTATTAATACAGTTTTATTGTTGATTGTTTTAACCATCGTAATGATTAACTTTTGATAGTCCTTGATTGACATATGTATTCTCCCTCCTTGTCATTATGACACCTTACAGTTTTGCCAATGTGTCTATTATAACCTTGTGATAGCGCTGTGTCAATGATAATAAGAACATGAGTTCGACTTTTTTCAAACTTATTCGACAAACAGAAAAGGAGGCAATTAGAATTATGAAAAGAAAGATTAAGAAAATATTTGCAACCGGACTTATAATTTTATTCATATCAGCAACGCCAGTCACGGCATACACGAATAACGCCGCTCCGTTCGAATTTGTAACGGGTAATAATATTGATATACATGTCGGTGATAATGCTGATTTAATCCTTGCCAAACTCGGCGAACCAAAATCGTCTGGTAAGACCGGAAGCGGTGATGAAGCATGGTATTATGATTATGATAATTACATTATATACACTTCAAAGCCGGGCAAAGGAAAAGAAACGGTAACAGGGGTTGATATCGCCGGAAGTGGCGAACAGACAAAAGAAGGACTTGGGATTAATTCAACAGAAGCCGAAATGTTAAAAAGATATGGAAACAAGGGCGATTCTAAATATAATAAAAATATTGATGCAACAACATATACATACAAAAAAGGCGATAGCATTTTGGATGTCATTGTCAATTGTTACAACAAAGTAATACGCATATCTTATAGATAACAAAAACCGCCCCTGCTGCAAACAGGAACGGCTTTCACATAGATTTCTCTTGCCGGACGCACCGGAAGAAGATATAACCCTTATCGGTTAAATTATATCATTTCTGGGGCAAACTGGCAAGAGTACATTTTATATACCTAAATATAAGGAGGAATTGAAATCATGCCAGCATACAAAGATGAGGCCAGAAAGACATGGTATTGCAAATTTTCATACACCGATTGGACGGGAAAACAGCGGCAGAAGTTAAAACGCGGTTTCCCGTCGAAGAAAGAAGCCGCTGCTTGGGAGCGTAATTTTTTAGAACGGCAGCAAGGAAGCCCTGACATGACCTTCGGAACCCTCTGCGCGCTCTATGTGGAGGATATCACCTTGCACATTAGGGCATCCACGGTCAAGGGCAAGACAGGCCGTATTAAGAATCATATACTGCCATACTTCGAGGATAAGCGTGCAAACGAAATAACAACCGCCGATATCCGGAAATGGCAGGGAATTATTATAACAAAGGAATTCAGTCCAACATACCAGCGGCTGATAAACAGGGATCTTAATTCTATCTTTAATTTTGCGAAAAAGTATTACAAATTGAACGCTGATCCATGTGCGCCAATAAAGGCTATAGGAAAATCAAAGGCGGGGCGCATGGATTTTTGGACACAATCCGAATTTATTACTTTTCTTGGATGTGTTGAAAAACCGGAAACTAGGTTGGCTTTTCAAATTCTTTTTTACACAGGTGTGCGTTTTGGTGAGCTGATGGCTATTAATCCGGCTACGGATATTGACTTGAAAAACAAAACCCTGACCGTATCAAAGTCCCACTATCGAGACCACGGCGAAGACATAATTACACCCCCAAAAACCGAAAATAGCAATCGCGTTGTTGCGCTGCCACCTTTTTTAACTGATTTAATTGAAGATTATATGAGTCATATCTATGATATTCAGTCCAGAAACAGGTTATTTTTGTTCTCGCGCTCGAAATTAAGAAGAGCAATGAATAGAAGCTGCCAGCAATCCGGTATCAAGCAAATCCGGGTACATGATATTAGGCATAGCCACGCTTCCATGTTGATAGAGATGGGGTTTTCTCCCATATTAATAGCCGAAAGAATTGGCGATACCGTCGAGATGGTTAACAATACCTACGGCCACCTGTATCCTAACAAGCATAAGGACGTGGCTGATGCATTGGCTCAATCGTATCAAAATTGTATCACGGGCTAAAATAAAATGGCAAAAATGACGTAAAATCGTTGATTTCAAGCATTTTTTGAATGATTCCACCTGAATTGATAATTTTATATTCTTACATAATTTACATATTTTTGGTATATATTTTAATGTTTAGTATCCGGAAAAATGATTTTCACAGGATGTGCTAAAATAAAACGTATCATTTTCGTATCATCCAGACAAAAAAATATTGGCCTTAATGCGGTAAAGAGTGGGTGAAAAAAGTTTGAAATATTCGTAAAAACCCCTTGACAAACCACCGATACCGATGGTATAATAAGGTATAAGATAAAGAGAGCGGAGGGAACAGCAATGAAAAGAACGGTATTAAGAGTATATGATAGAAACGAAACAACAAGCCTGCAAGGAGAAAAATGCTTCGTTGTTCTTCCTGAAAATTATGAATATTTCGATGACCTTGAATACCCGCTTGACTGGCTGTTAAGTAGAATTTCCTCTATGAGCTGGCAGGACTACACCAGCTACATGTATGGTACCGCCGAGCTGGAAGAAGATGAATTGTACTGGTGCGAAATAGTTGGCGGCGAATGCAAGGAGACTTGCATCGACATCAGCAGGGTAACAGATGTAAAGAAATACAGATTATCATGGTGTTAAAAAATATAAAGGAGAAAAGAAAAATGAAAAAGATTATTGCGTGTTTTTTAATATGTATTACGGGATTAAGCCTTTCAGGCTGTTTCGGAAACGCCAGCATAACCGATGGTTTTACTAATGATAGCAACACATTCCATTATGCGCTAACTCACGAAAGTGGGGAATACCGTTTACATGAAATTTCTAAATGGGCAGATAGTAGTTCCGACGCCCTGGGGATCACGACCAAATGTTGCAATAATAGGATATGGACTAGCTATAATTCGTCCATTCTCTATAAAGAGAAGCCTGTATATTTGTCAGAAGATGTAATTATTTGCAAATAAAATAAGGAACATTCTATAAACGTTAAAGGAGAAAGAGAAAATGAAAAAGGACAAAACATTTACGTGGACAACCAAAAGGGGAAGCAAGATCGAGTATATTCTTGGATGTGAATACCGCGCTGCATACGAAGAAATAATTGATGACGGCTGGGGCGGAACCATCTCCCACGAATCGAAAATCATTTTCACCACCAGGGTTTCCGCTAATAACTCCCTGTTATTCAAAATAGACTGTGGCGGGGATGTCCTGCGCGACGCGGCAACGGGGTATATAACCATGACCGATGAAGACGTTACTACTAACGGCGAGAGATACTATGTTGCAGGCCACAGAAGTGATGGCCAGTTTTGTATAATAACAATGCCGGAAGACATCTACAATAGTATCGCGCAGACAATGAGTGATTTTGAAAATAGCTTTGCGGATATCGTAGAGCGAAAAGCGAAGAAGCTCGAAACCGAAAAAGCAGAACTGGTCAAGTTTATCGAAAAAGCAGAAGGGCAAAAATGGCTGCCGACCAATGCGGAATATGCAGCTTGGCGCAAGAATTATAACAATGTGATGAATGAGGGCGGCGAGGGCTATATCCCTTCATGTATCACC
>Ga0154002_1000186_pt1 | contig 16536 bp, 34 predicted proteins | sample TSNY086MetaG_FD_102276 | JGI IMG/M metagenome (GOLD analysis project Ga0154002, IMG submission 102276) | Attine ant fungus gardens microbial communities from New York, USA - TSNY086 MetaG | ecosystem: Host-associated > Fungi > Mycelium > Unclassified | place: USA: New York, Robert Cushman Murphy... | reverse complement strand
TATGTAGAACAATAGGTAGTGATCATGTAGTAGGCTGTCCTTGTGCACAGACCACCACAATCATGTATTTAAGGACTGTATGTCTGAGGATAAACCTCAGACTTAACAACATCTTTTGCTACTGTCTAAATTTCGCTTTTTTGAGCCTTTTGATTATTAAATCATTAACTCACAAATCAGTAAATGGCCATTTGTGATACATACACTTTTCCCTCTTTATACATTATGCCATCTACTTTCCCTTACTCTTTATTTCTTAGCATCTTTACCCCTGCTCATTTCATTTCTTCTATTACTTTGACTACCTTGTCATCTTTTACTTTTGATTTCCTTACTTTCTCCAATAGATCTACCCCTTCTACCATTACTTCTACCCTTTCTGTTTTCCTAACTTCTAGCCACTCAGACTTTACTAATGTCTCATTCTCATTGTCCCTTTCTACTCCTACTTCCCAGTCTGGCCTCCTACTCAAGCTATTCACCTTTTCTATTTTACTCCCTGGAACATGCTTTAGCATAAAATCAAATCTTAATAGGTACAATGTCTATCTTGCTTGCCTTCTATTCAATTTCTGTGCCTTCATGTGTTAGCATATAGCTGTGAGGACTTAGAGCTCAACCAAGGTAGTTGTTCAAGAAGAACTTGATAGAGTTCCTTGTTGGATTCTACTAGGTACTTATACAAATGTTGGATGGTCTGTGCACCTATCTCCTGCAATCACATGACCCTTACTAATAACTATACATATCTTACATAATACTTCCCATGCTATTTATATCTTTCCCATATTATATTCTTGGATATTTCCTATCAAGTTGATGAATACATGAGAAATAGTTTCTTTCTTAGGAGTCATCTCATAACATAGTTCTCCTCTTCAGGTTTCCTTGTCTCAAGGAATTTTTCCATCATCTCCAGTTTTCCTCCTATCTTCTTTTCCTCTGCCTTTTGTATTTCTTATTTGACCACTCCCATAGTATTTTTGCTGTAAACCTCCCTGGGAGTTCCCTTGAGAACTCCTTTTCGTCATTTTCTTCTTCCTGTTGTCTTACTTCTTCAGCCTCTTCTCTATACTCTCTTTCAAACTCTTCAACCAGCTCCTTCATATTCTTTAGGTTTTTCCTACTTTTCCAAGTATCTCCTTCTGCTGTATACCCCTTCTATCATACTAAGAACTTTTCCTTTCTCCTAACTATTCTTTTGTTCAGTATTTTTTCCACCTCAAATTCCTCTTCCTCAATAATAACTGGTTTTGGTGGAGTTTTTCTTTGTCTCTCTACCTGAGGCCTGTACAATTGTACTCGACTTACATTAACTACAGGATGTATCTTAATAGAACTAGGTAGTTCTAATTCTATAGTGTTGGTCAAGACAATTCCCTTGACCTTGTAAGGCCCTACAAACCACTCTGTTAGCTTCTCCAACCTCCTTCCTACCATCTGCTACTTGAGATCTTTTGTACTTAATAGCACTAAGTCCCCAACTTTATACTTCTCCCCTTCATCTTGTTTTCTGTCTGCATACTTCTTTATTTCCTTCTATGCTTTTCCCAATGCTGCTTTTGCCTCTTCCTGAATTTTCTTCATTCTTTCCACAAACTTCCCTGCTGCTTTAAACTTCCCCTTTCTTCTTCCTTTGAATCCCATTCATGGATCCTGACTGTAGTTTGCCTTAAAGGGGATGTCACAGTTGTGCTATAGACCAGTAGTCACATACTGTATGGTTTACCACTACACCAAAAGGGCGACATTAGCAAGGCTACTTGCTAATGAGGGTCCAGCTATTTATATAGTTCTTTGAACAGGTATTTTGTTATACCTCCATGTCACTATTTAGTAGTCACTTTTTTGTGACAGGAGAACACTTTTGTAGCTGAATGAATCTTGTTATTATATGTAAATTTGGCAGTTCCTAACCAGTCTGGCCATTATTCCTGTCTGTGATCAATAAAGACCCTCAGGTATTGTTCCAGCTCCTGATTGATCCTCTCTGTTTGTCTATCCATTTGGGAATGATAGGCTGTTGATAGCTTTGTCTAGATCTCTAATAGCTTGTTCAACTCCCTTATTATTCCTACTATGAACTGCACTCCTTTGTCTGATATGATGCTTTCTAGAAGACCATGCAATTTCCAGACATAATCCCTGAATAATCTAGTAAGTCCCTCTGCCGATGTTTTTTCTGTAGTTGCTATAAAATGTGCCATTTTACTAAAACAATTGCAAACTACTAGAATTGTATCATAACCCTGAGCCAAAGGTAGTTTGGTGATGAAGTCTACTAAAATATGACTCTATAGTTTCTCCAGGATTGCATTGGGCATCAGTTTTCCTACTGGGGCTTCACTTCTATTCTTGTATTGTTAACAAGCATTACATCCATCCATATACTTTCCCACTTCCTTTGTAACTCCTGGCCACCAATAGTTCCTTGTTACTAGTTCCATTGTCTTCCATGTCCCCCTACTAGTGTACCATGATGTAGCTGTATTACCTCCTCCCTCAATTCCCCCTCCAGTATATAGATTTGTCTCTCCTTCATGACCACTCCTTCCTCTATTGTTCACTCTTCATCCCTCAATGTTTTTATCCCTGCTTTCTTTAGTTCCTCCACTGCTTTGACCACTCTTTCATTCCCTTCCTGCACTTTTCTAATCCTATTTTTTAGGTCATTTTCTTCTACCAGTGTTTCCATCCTCTTTATCTATCCTAGCTTTATGAGCATTTGGTCCTCATTATCATTTTCCACCCCCTCTTGCCAATCTGGTCTCCTGCTCAGCCCATTTGCTTTTTCTATACTTTTCCCTGGGACATGTTTCAAGGTGAAGTCAAATCATGATAGGTATAATGCCTATTTGGCTTATCTTCAATTTAACTTCTGACTAGTTATAAAATACTGGAGGTTTTTGTGATCTGTCCATATTTTGAACTTTACTTTCACTCCCTCCAGGTAGTGTCTCTACACTTCTAAGCATTGAATTACTGCTAGCATTTCTTTGTCATGGATTTTGTAATTTTGCTCAGTTGCATTTAGTGACTTTGAAATAAAGGTGACTGGTCTCCATTTTTCATCCCCACACTTTACTGACAGTACTCCCCCTGTTGCATAGTCTGAAGTGTCTGTCTCTACCCTCATCTCCTTATCTAAATCAGGAATGGCTAAGACTGGTTCAGTTGTGAATACTTTTTTCAGTTGTTTGAATGCTCTCTTCTGCTTCTCTCCCCACCTCCACTTCTTTTGCTTTCTAACCAGTAAATGTAATAGGGCTGCAATTCTAGTGAAGTCCTTAATGAATCACCTATAGTAATTGGCAAGTCCTAGGAACTTTTGTACTTTCTTCACATTCTTTGGTACTGGCCAGCTTAGGACTCCATCTACTTTCTTCTTCTGCATTTCCACTCCTCAAGGTCCAATTACTATACCCAGGAATTCTACCTCTTTGACTTTCCACTAACATTTTTCTGGCTTAACAAACAAATCATTTTCCTCCAGCCTTTTCAATACTTCCTCAACCAATTTGTCATGCCTTTCCTTGGTGTCTGTGGCAACTATTATATCATCAATGAACATTGCTGTATTTCCTTGATTGATCATATCTTGGAATAGATCATTCATCATGGTTTGGAAAGTGGCTGGGGAATTTATCAGTCCAAAGTACATGACTGTTGGTTCATATGCCCTGATGTACATTGTGAATGCTGCTTTCCACTTATCACCTTTCTTGATCCTCATATTGTTGTATTCCCATCTAAGATCAAGTTTTGTGAACACCTTCTTTCCTACTCCATCTAGGATATCTGCAATTAGGAGTAAGGGGTACCCATTCTTTACTGTCCACTGGTTTACATGACAATAGTCTTGTACCATTCTCCTCTTGCTATCCTTCTTTGCTACAAAATGGACTGGTGAGGTCTGTGACAATTTCAATGGTTGAATGTATCCCTTTCACAGTTGATCCTCCACAAATACTTGTATCTCCTCTCTTTCCTCTCTTGACAACAAATACACTTTCCCCTTCCTTGGCACAAATCCCTCTTTCAACTCTATCACATAGTCCCATGGCTTCCTAGTGGGCATTCTTTCCAATTCTTCTTTTCCAAATACTTTCTTCCACTTCCAGAATCTCCTAGATACCAATTCCTCTACTGTCTTTTCTTTCTCTATCTTTCTCACCTGCCTCTTCTCCTGTACTTTCTGCTTTCTCTTTCTACATATTGGTGGACATTGTGTTATTTTCACCTCTCCTTTCTCCTATGCTATCAATAGACAGTGAATGTCCTTAGTGATCATCCTAGATGGATCTTCAAGAAGAACTTGATAGAGTTCTTTATTGGATTGGACTCCTACTTATACTACTTTTACAGTGGCTGTACTATTAGTCCATGATCACATGTTCTTCCAGAATGTTCTGTGATCACTTGACCTTGTCATGTGACCTTAGTTCCCATACTATTTATATCTCAACTCCATTGTACATCTTGAGGTTTTGGATCAAGTGTTCAAATACACAAAAAACTATTCCCTTTTTGGGGCTCTCATAATATGGCCCCCCCTTCAAGTTTTCTCATCCCAAGGAATTTTTCCATTGATTCCAGTTCTCATCCCACCTCTTTTCCCTTTCTTTTTTGTATCTCTTTTTTCCCCAACCATATAACAATTTTGCTGTGAACTCCCTTGGTATTTTCTGACTAAATTTCTTTTTTTCTTCTTCCAGCTCCTGTCACCTTAGTTCCTCAACCTCTTCCCCGTACTTCCTCTCAAACTCTTCTATTAACTCTTTCACATTTTCCAAGTTTTCCCTATTCTCTCAAGTATCTTCTTCTGCTGTGTATCCCTTCCACCTTACCAGAAACTTTTCCTTCCCCCTAATTGTTCTTTTGTTTAAGATTTTTTCTACCTCAAATTCCTCCTGTTCTTCAATAATGAGCAGTTTTGGTGGTATCTTCTTCTGTCCCTCTACCTGTGGTTTATAGAGCTGTACTCTACTTACGTTAACTACAGGGTGTATTTTAATAGACTTAGGTAGTTCTAATTCTATTGTGTTACTAGAGACAATTTCCTTGACTTTGTAGGGGCCCACAAAACACTCTGTTAACTTCTCTGATCTTCTCCCTTTCATCTGCCATTTCAAGTCCTTTGTACTTAGCAGTACTAAGTCCCCTACCCTGTATTCCTCTCCCTCTCCTCACTTTCTGTTTGTGAACTTCTTCATTTTCTCCTGTGCTTTTCCTAGCGCTGCTTTTGCTTCCTCCTGGATTTTCTTCATCCTTTCTACAAACTTTCCCACTGCTTCATACTTTCTTTTTCTTCTCCCCTCAAATCCCATCCTTGGATCTTGGCCATAGTTCACTTTGAATGGCAATATTTTTGTTGCCACATGAATTTTGTTATTGTACATGAACTCTGCTATTCCTAACCAATCTAGCCACTGCTCTTGTCTATGGTTGATGAAGACCCTCAGGTATTGTTCTAACTCCTGGTTTATCCTTTCCATCTGCCTATTTGTTTGAGGGTGATAGGCTGTCGAGAGTTTTGTCTGGATTTCCAACAAGTTATTCAGCTCTCTCATCATTCCTACCACAAACTACACTCCTCTATCTGATATGATGCTTTCTGGAAGCCTGTGCAACTTCCATACATGATCTCGAAACAACTTTGCAAGTCCTTCTGCCAACGTTTTCTCTGTTGTTGCTATGAAATGCGCCATTTTACTGAAGTGGTCACATACTACTAAGATAGTGTCATATCCCTGGGCTAATGGCAGTTTGGTGATAAAATCTGCTAAGATATGGCTCCATGGTTTTTCTGGGATTGTATTGGGCATCAGCTTTCCCACTGGTACTTCACTTCAATTCTTGTATCTTTGATAAGCATTGCATCCATCCACATATCTTCCCACCTCCTTTGTTACTCCTGGCCACTAGTAATTCCTGGCGACCAATTCTGTCATCTTCTATCTCCCTCCATGCCCTTCTACTGGGGTGTCATGGTGTAATCATATTATTTTCCTCCTGAGTTCTCCTTCTGGCATATATATTCTTCCTTCCTTCATTACTATCCTATCTTCTATTTCCTATTCTTCATCTTTCAATGTCTTTATTTCTGCCTTCTTCATTTTTTCTACCACTTTTACTACCTTTTCATCCTCTTCCTGTGCTCTTTTGATCCTTTCCTTTAGATTTTCTTCCTCTATTATCATTTTTGCTCCCCTAATCCATTCTGGCTTTATTAACTTCTGGTCCTTGTTATCCTTTTCCACTTCCTTCTGCCAGTCCAGTCTCCTGCTTAATTTATCTGCCTTCCCCATGCTCTTTCCTGGAATGTGTTTTAATGTAAAATTAAATTGTGATAGGTATAGGGCCCATCTTGCTTGTCTCTGGTTTAATTTTTGGCTTGTCATAAAATACTGGAGATTCTTATGGTCTGTCCAGATTTCAAATTCGAGTTTTGCTCCCTCCAAATAGTGCCTCCATGCTTCTAGACACCTAATAACTGCTAGCATCTCTTTATCATGAATTTTGTAGTTTCACTCCATGGCATTCAGCAACTTAGAGATAAAGGCCACTGGCCTCCACTTCCCATCCTCACACTTTGTTGACAACACTCTCCCTGTTGTATAGTCTAAGGCATCCACTTCCACTCTCATCTCCCTATCGATCTCTGGGATAGCCAAGACAGGTTCTGTGGTGAATGCTGTCTTAAGTCTCTCAAACGCTTTCTCTTGTTTCTTCTCCCACTTCCATTTTTGTTTCTTCCTGACCAGCATATGTAGCAGTGCTACTATTCTAGCAAAGTCTTTTATGAACCTCCTGTAGTAGTTGGCGAGGCCTAGGAACTTTTGTACTTCTTTGACATTTCTAGGTACCAGCCAGTTCAGGACTCCCTCTACCTTCTCTTTCTGCATCTCTACTCCCTTTGGCTCAATTACTACTCCCAAGAACTCCACTTCTCTCACTTTCCACTTGCACTTTTCTGGCTTTACAAACAGGTCGTTCTCCTCTAGTCTTTTTAATATGTCCTCTACCAGCTCATCATGCCCCTCCTCTGTATCCGTGGCTACTAAGATGTTGTCAATGAATGTTGCTGTATCTCCTTGGTTTATGAGATCATGGAACAGGTCATTCATCATCATTTGGAAGGTAGCAGGGGAGTTTGTTAACCCAAAATACATGACTGTGTGTTCATAAGCCCCAATATGTATTGTAAATGCTGCCTTCCATTCATCTCCCTCTTTGATCCTGACGTTATTGTATCCCCACCTCAGGTCCAGCTTTGTGAACACCTTCCTCTTTCCTACTCCATCCAGTATATCTGCAATGAGGGGTAAAGGATACCTATTCTTTATCATCCACTGATTTATATGTCGATAGTTCTGTACCATTCTCCATATGCCATTCTTTTTTGCCATGAAGTGTACTGGTGATATTTGGGGCAACTTGGAAGGTTGGATGTATCCTTTCCTCAACTGATCCTCCACAAATGCCTGTACTTCTTCCCTTTCCTTCCTTAACAATGAGTATACCTTTCTCTTTTTCGGTATGAACCCCTCTTTCAATTTTATGGCATGGTCCTAGGTCTTTTGTACTGGCATTCTCTCTGACTCCTTTTTTCCAAACATCCTCTTCCACTTCCAAAACCTTTTGGATACCAATCTTTTCAACGTTTCTTCGTCCTTGTTTTTTTCCATCTTCTTTACTTCTTTCTCTTTCCCTTCTTGCTTTCTCCTTCCACATATAGGTGGGCAACATGTCATTTTTACTTTCCCTTTTTCCCAATCTATCTCTGGGTTGTGGACTGCTAGCCACAGCATTCCCAGTATCACTTCTGTTTTCCCTAAATTACATCCATCCATCCTTACCCTCTCTACATGTCCTTTCAAGAACATGTTGCACTCTACCTGGTGTATTATGGCTCCCTCTGTATTTACCGTTCCATTTACATTTCTAACTAACAGGGGTTTCTTTAGCTTTTCCATTTTAAACCCCTTTTCTTGGGCAAAGGTCATATCCATGAATAGGCCTGTTGCCCTGCTATCTAGCAGTGCCCTTACTGCTACCTCTTTGTGGCTTTCCAACTTCTCTAGCCCTACCTTCATCCAGACTTCTCTTAGTGGCTATAGTGTACACCACACATTTCTTACTCTCTCAGTTGTATTGGTGCAATTTGATTTATTTTCCAGCTTTTCTGGGTACAATATACTGTACAGATTATTGGAGGCCAGCTGAGAGCTTACTGTCCTCTATTTTCTTTTGCCGACTTCTGCGGTGTTTCTACTACCCTTCCTTTATGCCTCTCCTAACAATTTTTGGCCATATGGCCCCACTTCCCACACATGTAGCATGTCCTGTCCCCTCCTCTTCCTCTATCTATATCCATTGCATTTGGGTCTCTTCTTGGACCCATTTGAGTTCTCCCTCTATTAAATGTATTTCCTCCTCCTTCTCCTCTGTACTCTCCTCCTGTTCTCCATGTTATTTACCCCCCTCTTCCCCTATACAATTCTTCTCCATAGCCTCCCCTAGGCTGTACATTTCCCCCTGGGCATGCCATATTCTTCCCCAACATCCTCTCTTCCATTCTGCTTTGCCTCTGATTTCTGTCCAACCTCACCACTCTTTCTTGCCACTCTCCAATGGTGGTCAGTGGCTCTTCTGCTTCTGCCAACTTCCTCCTAATACTTCTATTCAATCCTCTTTTAAATTCTTTGATGAGAGGTCTTCCCTCATAGCCGCTCTTAGTTGTTCTATTTTCCTCTTTTCCTCCGATGTCTCCCCAAAGTTGTTCCTTATTTTTGTGAACAGCTGCTCTGCCGGTTCTACTTTTGACTCTTCCTTGGCCAGCTCATCCAGCAAGTTATCCTTCCATGCCTCCGCTATTCCTCCCTGTACATATGACAATACCTAGGCCACCTGGGTCATTGCTATCTCTTCTGTCATCTTCGTTCTAATGTATAGGCAAGCCATGTTAACAAACGCACTCATCTCCTCCATCTTCCTACTGAACACTTGAGGTCTTGCAACCTCTACTCTGCTCCCCTGTTGCTGAAGGAGCATGGTATTAACCTGCTGTTGCAGGGTCACAATCATGGCAAGAAGTTGCTCTTCTCTGGTTTGGTAGGCAGCAGACGCCGAAGAGGGTTCCCCCTGTTGCTGTTGTTGTTGTTGGTGAGACATGTTGTTTAGTGGTGGTGGCAATACTGATGGGGATGATTTATACTCCGACATTTTGGATGATTCTTGGTCCAGGGTTTCTAGCTAAGGCTATGTTCTACAGGGCACAAAATCTTCTTCTGTCTGAACTCCTACTGCCTTACTTACTACTGCCCTAATCAAGTGGTAGGCAATTGCCTCTAAGAAGAGGACCTCTAAGCTAAGTGGCTTCCTAAGGAATAACTACCAATCTCCTGCATATACCACTCACAATGGAGTGCAGCACGGAGTTTATATAATAAAGAATATAAAGAACAATGCCCAATAACAAGGTCAGGACTTGAACAAGATACTTGGACTTAGTACCGAGTCTTCTCCCTCAGTCCCAAACTGACTGAGAAGTCCCCTTTATAGCTAGGGCCCACTATCCAAGATGCTTGTGAATACTGTGCCTACTAGTGAGGAAGATAAGAGAGTAAGTGGGTGGTGAGGCCGCAAGGTGCAAGGTCACCATTGGGTATCGAGTTCTTATGTTATCGATAGACAGTGAATGTTCTTAGTGATTACCCTAGATGGATTTTCAAGAAGAACTCGATGGAGTTCTTCATTGGATTGGACTCCTACTTATACTACTTTTACAGTGGCTATACTATTAGTCCATGATCACATGTTCTTCCAGAATATTCTGTGATCACTTGACCTTGTCATGTGACCTTAGTTCCCACACTATTTATATCTCAACTCCATTGTATATCTTGAGGTTTTGGATCAAGTGTTCAAATACACAGGAAACTATTCCCTTTTTGGGGCTCTCATAACATCCTAGTTAATTTCTGGATTATAGACAGCTAACCATGGCATATCCAATATTACCTCCATTTTTCCCAGATTGCATATGTCTATTCATGCTCTCTCAACATGTCCTTTGAAGAACATATTGCACTCTACCTGATAAGTGATTGTTCCCCCTACATTTACAGTTCCATCTACATTTCATACTAGCAGAGGTTTTCTTAATCTTTCTAACTTAAATCCTTTCTCTTTTGCAAACTTCATGTCCATGAATAGGCCTGTTGTCCCACTATCCAATAGTGCTTTTACTGCTACCCCTTTATGATTCTCTAGCTTTTCCAATCCTCCTTTCATTTATACTTCTCTTAGTGGCCAGAGTATACACTGTATATCTCTTACTCCCTCAGTGTTGCCTTGACAAGAAACTTTATTTCTCAGCTTTTCTGGGTGCAATACACTGTACATATTTGAGGAGGCCAGCCAGGAGCTCACTGTCCTCCATTGTCTTTTGCCAACTCTTGCAGTGTTTCTATTACTCTTTCTTCTCTTTCCTTCCTCTACCAACAGTTTTTGGCCATATAGCTCCATTTTCCACACACATAGCATGTCCTATCCCCCCCTTTCCCCTATCAACATCCATTGCATTGGGGTCTCTTCCTAGCCTCTGTTCTCTCTGGTTGTTCTGCATTCCCTCTCTAAAGTTCTGACTACCTACTCTCCACATGATTTGTCCCCCTCTACCTCCATACAATCCTCCCCCAAAGCCTCCCCTGGGCTGTGCATCTTTCTGTAGGTATGCCACATTCCTCCCCAATATCCTTTTTTCTGTCCTACTCTGCCTCTGATTTCTATCTAACCTTACTACTCTCTTCTGCCACTCCTCTATTATACAGGGGGGGCTTTCTGCCTCTGCCAACTTCCTTCTGATCCCCCTGCTTAACCCTCTTTTGAACTCTTCTATGAGAGGTCATCTCTTATATCCACTCCCTCTTGTAATCTTTCTAAACTCTTGGACATACTTATCACACGTCCTTTCCCCCTGTTCTATTGTCCTCAACTGCTCTACTTTTTTTTTTTCCTCCACTATTTCCCCAAACTTGTTTCTCATTTTGCTAAGTAACTCTTCTGCTGTTTCTACCTCTAATTCTCCTTTTGACATGTTATGAGATGACTCCCAAGAAGAAAACTATTTCTCACACATTCATCAACTTAATGGGAAATACTCAAGAATACAATGTGGGAAAGATATAAATAGTATAGGAAGGATTATGTAAAATATAGGTAGTTCTTAGTATGGATCATGTGATCATGGGAGGTAGGCACATAGACCATCTAATATTTGTATAAGTACCTAGGGAAATCCAATGAGGAACTCTATTGAGTTCTTCCTGAACAACTACCTTGGTTGAGCTCTAAATCCTTATAACTACATGCTAACATGACAATTTATCCAATAGGTTATCCTTCCAAGCTTCTGCCACTCCTTCTTGTACATAAGACAGCACCCAGGTCATCTTTGTCAACTCTGACTCCCCTGTCATCTTCATCCTTAGATATAGATGGGCTGTATTAACAAATGTGCTTACTTCCTCTATCCTCCCACTAAACAAGGGAGGTTTTGCTATCTCCACTCTCACTCCTCCACTCTGTTGTAATAGGGTGGCCATCTGCTGTTGCAGACCAGCAATTAAGGTAAAGAGTTGCTCCTCCCAAATGAGAGGAGGTTTAGGAGCAGTAGATTGCTCTACAGGCTGTTGTTGTTGTTGTTGAGACATGTATAGTGGTAGTGGTGATGGTGGTGGTGATAGTGATGATAAATTTTCCTTGTATGAGAATGAGCAGTCTTCTTTGTCTGAACTTATAACTAGCTACTGACTAGAAGAATAAAACAATATTATTCCTAAGAAGAGAATCTCTAAGCTAGATAGGCCTTTAAGAGGTTACTGTTGTTCCCCTGCATAGACTAATTACAATAAACCAGTAGCATGGAGCTGATAGTGAAACGTTATATACGAGCCCACTCAGTATGGAGGTCAGGTCTCAGGCAGGGATACGAGTTTTGTCCAGGTCTTCTACCTACTGTTTCTAACTGACAGTAAAGTCCCCTTTATAGCTAGGGCCTACTATCCAAGATACTTGTGAACACTGTACTCACTAGCAAGGACAATGAGAGAGTAAGTGAAATAGAGAGTGTTGAGGCTGCAAGATGCAGGGTCAACAATAGGTATTGAGTTCTTGTATTAGTGTGCAGTCATGAGGACTTAGAGCTTAACCAAGGTGGTTGTTCAGAAAGAACTTAATAGAGTTTCTCATTGGATTCCACTAGGTACTTATACAAATATTGGATGGTCTATGTGCCTATCTCCCACAATCACATGACCCTTACTAAGAACTATATATATCTTATATAATCCTTCCCATGCTATTTATATATTTCCTATATTGTATTCTTGAGTGTTTCCCATCAAGTTGATGAATGCATGAGAAATAGTTTCCTTCTTGGGAGTTGTTTCATAACAATCTGTCCAAATCTCAAACTTAGTTGTTGTTTCTTCCAGGAAGTGTCTCCATGCCTCCAAGCATCTAACTATTACTAATATTTTCTTGTTATATATTTCATAATTCCTTTCTGTGCCACTTAGAGATTTTGAGATGAAAGTGACTGGTCTCCACAATCCATCTAAGCACTTCATTGATAGTACTCCCCTAGTAGCATAATTTGATGCATCTGCTTCTACCCTGAATTCTTTATTAAGGTCAGGTGCCACTAATACTGGTCTGGTCATAAAGACTTTCTTGAGCTTATCAAATACTCATTGTTGTTCCTCTCCCTACTACCATTTTACATCCTTTCTTGTTAATATATTTATTGGCCTGGCTACTCAAGCAAAATCCTTAATAAACCTCCAGTAATAGTTTGTGAGGCCCAGGAATTTCCTAACATCTTTAATATTCTTTGGCTCTGGCCAAATCAACACTCCATCCACCTTTTCTTTTTCTATCTCTATGCCATTGGGCCCTATTACCACTCCTAGAAACTCTATTTTCCTTACTTTCCATGCATATTTTTCTGGCTTTACATATAAGTCATTCTCCTCCAGTCTTTTCAATACTTCCTTTACAATCTCATTATGCCCTTCTTCTGTTTCTGTCCCAACCAAGACATCATTCACAAATGCAGCCACTTTCCCTTTGTTGATCATATCTCTCAGGATTTCATTCATCATTGCCTGAAATGTGGCTGGCAAGTTTGTCATCCCAAAGAACATAACCATTGGTTCAAAGGATCCTATATATGTTGTGAATGCTCTCTTCCACTCATTTCCCTCCTTAATCCTCATATTATTAAACCCCCACTGTAAGTCCATTTTAGTGAATACCTTCTTACTCCCCATTGTGTCTATCAAATCTGTAATTAATGGTAGTGGATAGTTATTCTTTACTGTTTGGTTGTTTAGACTATGGTAGTCTATTACTATTCTCTTACTTTTATCTTTCTTTGCTACAAAGAACACTAGTGATGTCTAAGGGGATTTTGACAGTCTAATGTACCCCTTCCTAAGTTGGTTATTTACAAATTTTTGGACCTTTTTCTTTTTGTCTTTTGATAATAGGTAGATTTTTCCTTTCTTAGGTTTGAATATTTCTTTGAGATCTATAGTGTGATCCTAGACTTTTCTCATAGGCATCCTTTCTGACTCTACCTTCCCAAATACCTTTCTCTACATCAGGAATTTCTTTAGAACCATTTTCTCAATTTTCCTATGATCTACCTTGACCTTCTCTTCTCTTCCTTAATCTTCTTTATTATCTACAGTCTATCTTACAATCTTTTCTTCCTCTAGAGTAACTACTCATTTTCCCTTTTTTACTTTCTTCTCTTCTTTCAGCTTGGTGTCTCCCATACAATGGTGGACATCTTGTCATTTTAACCTCTCTTGTCTCCTAGTTGATTTCTGGGTTATGGGCTTGTAGCCATAGCATGCCCAATATCACATCTGTCCTTCCTAAGTCACATATATCTATTCTCATTCTTTCAACATAGTTTTTATAGTATACATTGACTTTCACCTGATGTGTAATTGCTCCTCCACTGTTGTTTGTACCATCCACATTTCTTACTGTTACTGGTCTCTCTAGTTTCTGTAGTCTAAACCCATGTCTAGCTGCTATCTTTTTATCCATAAACATTCCTGTTGCACCACTATCCAAGAGTACTTTCACTGTTACACTTTTATGCATATCTACTTTCTCTACCCCTATATTCAACTATACTTCTCTCAGCATTTTAAATGTCCTTCTCATGTTTCTCTCTATACCCCCCTCTCTTGCTGCACCTTTTAGAACACCTGTCCATGTGCTGCTTTGCTGTACTTCTCTCTGTACAAGGCACACTGCTACTTTTCAATCCTACCATGGCTGTTTCCTTCTGGTCTTACATTCTGGACACAAAATTCTCTTTCTATCCTCCTCTGATATTCCCTCAACTGTATCCTTCCTTCCATACCAACTACACTTAACATTGACCACTCCCTTTTCTCTTGCTGTATTCTCTCTCCATCTCCATGCTTCAAGGCAAGTACTGTACCACATATTTCTCAAATATTCACCAGAGATAAATCCTTGTTTCCAGTTCTCATGTGCTTTGGTGCCTTTGTTATTGCACCCTCCATACTCTACAAATGTCATGACTTCCCACCTGGTCATCCACTCTCTCTGCTCTAATGCTATGCTTCTTGGGGATATACCTTGCATGCCACTATATTCCTGTACCTTTTTTCATAAGGAGTATGCTGGTTTCTCTTCTTGCTGTGCCTTTTGCAGGCTAGCTACATGTACTGCTTTCTTATCCCTCTTCCTCTTCTTCTTAACTTTAATATTTGGGCACTTCCATTTGAAATGCCCAACATCCCAATATCTGAAGTATCTAACCTCTTCTACTATCTTATTTCTCCTTATCCTTACTTCCTCTCTCACCCCATATCTCATTACTCTACTTGACAACACTTCAAATTTATTTCTGGAGATTGGCTCTCCCTTCTCCTTGTAAGGATGTAGCTGAGGTAACTTAGTCCTACTCCTAGTCTGAGTTGACAAGGAGAACTTGATAGAGTTCCCATTTGATTGCTATACACTACTTATACACATTCTGTATTTACTTCTATTTATAAAGTCCCATGCATCTCTTTTGAGTCATTCCTTCTCATGTGTCTATTGATTTCCTAGTTAAATGAAAAGAAAAGAAAAGAAATATAAATAATGACTTAGCCATTTGGCCATGTTATGACACCACCCCCCTCTCAAGATTCCTCATCCCGAGGATTTTTACAACTTGTAGTAGGGATCGCAGATGTTTACCATTTCATCATTATCTTCTTCTGCCCACTCCTTGATTCCCAAGTTTTCCTGCTCAATTTCCTCCTCCTCTTTTATTGTTTCTATTGTTCTTTGTCCCCTTGCTCTTTCTCCTTTCCATCTCCTCCAATTTCTTTCTAACCTTGCCCAGTATTCCTTGTCATATCTTTTATCCAACCATCCAAATAATTTTTTTGCTGTAAACCTTCTTGGTAATTCTCCTCTCCTGAATGTCCCTTCTACATATTGCTTTACTTCTTTTGTAACTCCTGGCTACCAAAAGTTCCTAGTGACTAACTCTACTGTCTTCCACTGTCCTCCATGTCCTCCTACTGGTATATCATGATGTAACCAAATGATTTCTGCTCTCAGTTTCTCATCTCTCAGTATACATATCTTTCCTTCTTTATATATAATGCCGTCAACTTCTCTCCACTCCTCATCTCTTAACATTTTTACCCCTGCTCATTTCATTTCTTCTACTACCTTGATCACCTTGTCATCTTCTACTTTTAACTGCTTTACTTTTTCTAGTAAATCCACTTCTTCTACTATTACTTCCATCTTTTCTGTCTTTCTGACTTCCAACTATTCTGGCTTTACCAACATTTCATCTTCATTGTCCTTTTCTACTCCTACTTCCCAGTCCAGCCTCCTGCTCAAGCTGTCTGCCTTTCCCATCTTACTACCTGGAACATGTTTTAGTATAAAGTTGAATCTCAATAGATACAAGGTCCATCTAGCTTGTCTTCTATTCAATTTCTGTGCTTTCATAAAATATTTGAGGTTCTTGTGATCTGTCCAAACCTCAAACTTTGTTATAGTTCCTTCTAGAAAGTGTCTCTATGCTTCCAAACATCTGACTACATATCACAAACTTCATTTGGACTATAACTCCAGGAATACTTGACCGATTTTGACAATCTAAATGGCCATCAAAAGCCCTTAAGAAGACCTTTCTAACGGTACCAAAAACATCTCAAAGCAATCAGCATTTACCGAGTTATCAGCAGATCAGTCAGTGATCACCAAGTCACTAGACACTAAATCACTAATATCTTGGGAACCACTTAACGTAATCGTTTTCTTCAATAACCATCATGAAGCTCTCTTCAATGCGCTTCTTTTGGCTATAAATAGATCCCAAGGCGATAAGATCCCATGGAGATACAAGGTCCTCAATGTTTGCACATAACACTGATCTTTATCCATAGATTATCATCTGTCCTTGAATAGAAC
>Ga0154002_1000184_pt1 | contig 16625 bp, 10 predicted proteins | sample TSNY086MetaG_FD_102276 | JGI IMG/M metagenome (GOLD analysis project Ga0154002, IMG submission 102276) | Attine ant fungus gardens microbial communities from New York, USA - TSNY086 MetaG | ecosystem: Host-associated > Fungi > Mycelium > Unclassified | place: USA: New York, Robert Cushman Murphy... | reverse complement strand
GCTTTTTGCAATTTTAATTTCCAACATTATAAATCGTTTTATTCCTGTTTTATCGGTTCCTATTATCCAGGTCGCATTAGGCATAATCATTGCACTGCTGCCGATCGAATTTACACTTGAATTGAATCCGGAGCTGTTCTTGATTGTGTTCATCGCGCCGCTGCTGTTTAACGATGGGATGAGAACGGATAAAAAATCGTTGTGGAAACTTAAAAAGCCTGTTTTACTGCTGGCCTTTGGATTGGTTTTATTAACTGTGCTGATCATTGGCTATTTAGTCCATTTTTTAATGCCGTCAATTCCACTTGCGGCGGCTTTTGCCCTTGCGGCAGCATTAGCGCCGATCGATGCCGTGGCGGTCAGCGCTTTAGGCAACAGGGTAAAAATACCGCATACGGTAATGGGTTTATTGGAAGGCGAATCATTGATAAATGACGCGTCCGGCTTAGTCAGCTTTCAATTTGCCATTGCCGCCATGGTAACCGGCGCATTTTCGATGATGCAGGCCGGAATACAGCTGGTCATAATATCAGCGGGCGGAGTGATTATCGGAATGCTGTTTACTCATTTAAAGTTTAGATTTGTCAGATGGATACGCTCACTTGGCATGGAAAACGTCACACTGCATATTTTAATCGGGATATTAACGCCTTTTTTAATCTACATTATCGCTGAATACTGTAAAGTCAGCGGCATTTTGGCGGTAGTCATTTCAGGGATCATACATTCATTTGAACGTGAAAAAATAAATCCTGAAACAGCAGACTTAAACAACGCTTCCGAAAGCGTGTGGTCAACGCTGGTATTTGTTCTGAACGGTCTGGTATTCTTAATATTGGGAACGCAGCTTCTGACTACGATCGAGGTAATATGGGAAAATTCGTCCGTGAGCAAGTTCAGGACGGTCGCCTGTATTATCATCTTTACAATGGCATTAACGCTTATTCGTTTTCTATGGTCGTTCCTGACAATTAAAAAAGATACTTATCAATCAGAACCCTGCCTGATTAAGACCAAGGCAAGTTTAATAATAAGCATGGCGGGTGTAAGGGGAGCCGTAACGCTCGCCACTACAATGTCAATCCCATTCCTGCTGGAAGACGGAATGTTATTTCCCCAACGGGATTTGATCATTTTTATTGCGTCCGGCGTTATATTATGCTCATTGGTGATTGCCAATTTTATTCTGCCCTTATTCCTTGAAGAAGAGATTAAAGCAAACTCTCCGGAGAACGAAACGGAAGCGTGTATTGAAATCGTCAATCATGTCATAGCGCAGTTGAATAATCAGGTTACAGAAAAGAACAAAAAGGCGGTATCAAGGGTGATCCGGGATTATTACCAACGAAAATCCAATTTACAACGAAAGCAAAATGGCAATCCGTTTGACATTGCAGAGGAAATAGGATTTAAAAAAATAATATATGATTGGGAGCGGCAAAATACCAACGCAATGATGTGTAATAATGAAATTGATGAATTAACGGCACAGTATTATTTAGGCATTTTAGACAGGCTGGAAAAGAATCCTTTAAAAGCTATGTCGGGAAACATTACCTTTGCTAAATATTTGAAAAAAATTACTAACAAAAGCAAGTTTTATGATTTGTATCGAGCCAATGATTCTTTAGTGCTTAAAAACCTGAAGCAATTGCAGCAAACGGATCACAGTTTTTTAGTAAGCAAGTATATTTCCGACTATGAATTTTCCCTGTCGATACAAAACAACCGTAAAGCCGGAGAGGAAACCGTCAGTGAAGAAACGGTAAGCGTTGAGAATATTGCGGCGTTAGGATTTCAAATTGAACGCGACAGTATTCAGGCGATGTTTGAAAGTGGAAGGGTTTCATGGGAAACGGCGCAGCAAATGAGAAAGAACATTTCACTACTGGAATTACGAATTAAAAATGACTTTTAGGCCATTTTCTCATTTCTCTAATGACTAACGCCACCGCCAGAATACCAGAAGCTCCATCAGCAATCGGCCCCGCGTATAATACGCCGTCTATGCCAAAAAGCATTGGCATAATGATAATCAGGGGCAATAAAAAGAAAATCTGTCTGCTCATAGAAGTGACAATGCCTATTTTGCCCTGACCGATTGCGGGAAAGAAATTCGATGTTAAAATTTGTATACCAACAATGACAACAAGGGATAAAAATACCTTAAAATATCTTATGGCAAATTCAAAATACAATTCGTCACCATCGCCAAAGATAAGGATAATCTGCCGCGGGAAAAGCTGATAGCATAAAAAGGCGATGGCAGAAATAACGGTTACGATTACGAAAGCAGTCTTGTATGTTTTTTTAACGCGTTCATAATTACCGGCCCCGAAATTAAATCCCATAATTGGCTGGCAGCTTTGGGCAATACCCATGATAATCGTGCTGAATACGACGTTGACTTTTGAAACGATACCTACACACGCAAGCGGTATATCCCTTCCGTATTTCGAAAACTCGCCATAATGCACCAGCGTATTGTTCATGACGATCTGAAAACAAGTAACGGCTATTTGATGCAGCCCGCTGGCGAATCCCAAAGAGAAAATAGAGAATACGACTTCTCTCTGCGGTTTAAAACTCTTCGTATGTAATTTTACCGATTTGAATTTTTCAAGGTACAGCAAGACCGCAATACCGGAAGCAATTTGCCCGATTATGGTAGCCAATGCCGCACCCGCCATACCCATGTTGAATCCAAAGATAAAAATGGGATCTAAAATAGTATTCAATACTGCTCCAAGCAATGTGCTGAACATGGAGTAACGAGGGCTTCCATCCGCTCTGATCAGTTGGCTCCCCCCTAAACTGATTACATAGAAGGGGATTCCGATTATAAGGATGCTTGCGTATTCAATTGAATACAATAACACAGTATCTCGCGCACCAAAAAGAACCATCATTGGTTTTAAAAATATAATGGTTATAAAGCTGAGTGCAAGCCCGAAAATCACCATGAGTGTGATGCTGTTCCCTGCTATTTTCCCGGCTTTATCATGATTACCTGCGCCAAGACAGAGGCTGAAATTGGATGCCCCGCCTACGCCAAACATCATTGCGATAGCTGTCATAATCATGACTAACGGGAAAACAACATTTGTGGCGGCATTACCTAAAGGGCCGATACTTCGTCCAATGAAAATCTGATCCACGATGTTATACAACGCCGAAACCAGATTAGCGACTATTGCCGGTACGGCAAATTTCCCCATCAATTTCCCAATGGGTTCTGTTTCCAAAGGATTACTTTCCGTTTTCATTGCTTATTTTACCTCCATACGGTGCCATACATGTTGCTTTAAATTGTAGATCATTTTGTCCAGACATGCTTTGGTTTTTTCTATATCCGCTGCCGACATGTCCTCTGTTAAATCTTCATAGAATTTATGATGTAGCTCCTTTACTTGCCTGACCGCTGGAGCGGCGGCCGGAGTTGCGTATAAATGCCGGACGCGTTTGTCGGTTTCATCTTCCACGATTGTAACGTAATTAATTTTAAGCAGATTCTTTATTACCTTTGTTACGGTCGCCTTGTCTACATGAAGCTCCCCAGCCAAATACTGTGGGGTTGCACCGGGGTTATCATGGATTAATTCCAAAAAAAATTGCTGTCCCCAGCCTATTTCGTAATCTGCAAGTCCTTTTTCATAATACATCTTCATCAGCCGGTCGATTGCTGAAATAGTGCGGCCAATTTTTGAGAAACCTTGATTCATAATTTTTTCACCTCGTAGCAGATTATAACACAAATAAGTAGCGCGCGCAACTAATATTGCAAAGCCCTCAAGGAAATACGAAAGCAGATTGACAAATGAGAAATATATAACTAATATAGGGATATGCAGGTCTGGACAATTGCTTGAAAACCCGGAAGCCGCCCCTGTTGTGTGGGAGTCCGGTTTAAATAGTTTGCGCTGCCGACGTGGCAAGGGCGGGTTTTTGGTTGGGGGGGATGTTTATGAATAATACCTTAATAATTGGAATTTATGCTCCGTTTGCGTCCATCAGTATTGCTATATTTGTAGTGGAATTGTTGCGGCGCTTTAAGAGGCAGGAGGACTATTTGTTTTCGTTGCTGTGCTTTTGCGCGGTTGGTTGGTTCGCAACCAATATTACGGGACTCTTAACGGATAATGCGGAGATGGCAAAATTCTGTATAAATTTTTCCCTCATTTTTGTCGGATTTATACCGCCGATTTTGTTATTGTTCACACTCAAATTCTATAAAGTATCCTATCAGCCATCGGTTAAAATCCTATTGCTGATGTTTTCTATCCCCGCAATCAACACCATAATGGCTATTACGTCCGGATACCACACGTTAATGACCGCACGACTGGATATTATCTCTCTTACACCCCTCCGCGAGGTTGTTCTTATATGGGGATCGTGGTTCTGGGTACACACCGCCTACAGCTATGTTATATCGATTACCCTGATCATCGTTATTCTGTTTCAGCATTTCCGATTGACCCGGTTTTACCGATTACCTTCAAGCCTGATGGTGATAGGTGTATCATTTACCCTGCTTGGCAATATCGTGACACTTCTGGAACTTCTCCCGCAGGCGATAGACCCCACCTTGATTACAATGAGCCTTTCCTTAATACTGTTTAGTCTGGCTATTATTAATAACAACAAAAGTAAATTTGTCCGTTTTTCATACCGAAGGATATATAATTATCTGGACTTATATATCCTGGTATTGGATAAAAACCACCGTGTTGCGGATTTCAACCGGCCCGCGCTTGACTGGTTTTCTTCACAGGGGATAACATTGAACTCGTCTACCATGGAAGACATTGCGGAAGCGTTGCTGTGCAAAGAAAACAGCTTAAAAAAAGCTTCGGAAAATGAGCGGGGCGACGATTATTACATTAGCAGCGGCGATTTTCCCGTGGTATTGAATCTGCGCACACACGAGATGACGGATGCGAATGGAGACATAATTGGTTCAATAGCGGTCTTTACCGACGTTACGCAGAATCGGATGCTTATCGAAAGGCTGGAAGAAAAGGCGGGCATGGACTCCCTGACCGGCCTTGCCAATCACATGGCTTATGAGGGCGCGCGAAAACGTTTGGATGTTCCTGAGCAGCTTCCGCTGAGTGTCATTGTGTGTGATGTAAACGGTCTTAAAGCTGTCAACGATAATATGGGACATCAGTATGGAGATATGATGCTTCAAGCGGTAGCCGAAATTTTCGAAACCGCATGCCCCAGGCCGGGGTTTGTCGCAAGGATAGGAGGCGACGAATTTGTTTATTTGCTGTCCCATACCTCCGAAGAAGCAGCAGCTGCATTTATGGAGAAAATCAGAGAGATGATGTCAAGCCGGAAGAACCTTCCCTTTCCTTTGTCGGTGGCTTTGGGAGCAGCAACCAAAATTTCCGCGGATGAGAATATAAATGATGTAATCGCATTGGCGGACAGCCGTATGTATGAAAACAAAAAATGGATCAAGTCGCAGTAAAAAAATGAAGTGCCAGGGCGGGATATAAAATCCATTGCCTTGGCACTGTTTAACATCTTTCCTTCGTTTGAGCTTATTTCTTTCTGCCAACAATACGAAGCAGATAAATAAAGAGATTGATGAAATCCAGGTACAAACTCAGAGCAGCAAAGACAGATGCTTTCTCTGCCATCACCGGATCACTTGCATAGGCCTGATGGTAAGCTTTGATCTTCTGCGTATCATAAGCAGTAAAGACCAGGAAGATGAAGATTCCGATGATACAAATAATCGTCTCAAACTGCGACAAATTGATGAATATCGACAGTATCCAGAAAGCAGCCAGGAACAAGACGGCACCCACCAGGAAGTTGCGCAGGTTGCTTAAATCGGCATTGGTAACATAGCCGGCCACAGCCATCACACCAAAGAACAGAGAAGTGGCGGCAAAGACGAGAACCAATGTAAATACATTATAAACTAAAAAGTAAACAGAAAAAACAACTCCGTTCAGCAGCGAATAAAATAAAAACAGGGCCCGGGCAGAGCCAACGGACATCTTGGAGATCCGCGCACTTAAGAAAAAGACGACAGCCAGTTCGGCAATTCCCAGGATAAAGATTGCATAAGGTACCCGGTATAACAGCTGAATCACCAATCCGCTGTATGCGCTGCCAATAGCAGTAATAAAAGTCACCATCAGGCCTAAGAACATCCAGCCAAAGGTTTTAGCGGTGTATCGTCCGATCGGTTCGTATTCCTGAACTGCGTTCCCGTAATAAGTATTTGTCTGATTATAATCCATATGAACACTCCTTTATCTATATTTTCTGATAATACTATCATACTCGCTTACGAACGAAATTTCAAGTGATTTTTGTTACGTTTTCATTGCCAATTCCACCGCTTCCAGTTGAATTTTGGCAGTGCATGGGTGTATAATAGGGATATTGATGAGAACTTTTCGTGTTGGAGAACGGACATTTTATTGAATAGGAGTCACGTATGAAACGAATGTTGAGTTTGATGATATTACTAAGTCTTATCTTGTCTATAGCAGGCTGCAACAAGGATTCGGAGAAGTCCGTTACTAATGATTCCATAACCTCCTATCAGGACGTTCCCGGCGTAACCCAGGAAGAGATTGACGCGATCGAAGGGCTTAAAGCGAAGCACGGCAACTTTTCTTACGGGCATCTTGTTACCACCGAGTCCTTCAGACAGACCGACGGTTCCTATGGGGGCTTTACCATCGAGGTCTGCAAGCTGCTCTCGGATCTGTTTGATACGCAGTTCTCGCCCAAGGCTTACAACGAATGGACTGATCTCAAAGACGATATAGACAACTGCATTACTGATTTTTCCGGCGAATTTACCCATACGGCCGAGCGCATGCAACTTTATGAAATGACCACACCTGTGGCCGGACGCGGCTTAAGTGTCTATAACCTCACAAGTGCTCCCGAGATTACAACCCACACGGACATAAACGGTATGAGAGTCGGATTTTTGAATAGTGCGGTAGCGGTCGAGCTGATCATGAAGCTTTACCCTGACAGCAGCTTTGAGGCTGTGGATATCCCCGGCTTTAATAGTGCTGCCGAGATGCTCCACTCCGGCGAGATCGATGCTTTTGTGACGGATGGCGTGTCAGATACCATGTTTGATGAATATGATGATATCCGCAGCAGGGAGATCTTTCAGTTTGCATATGCCCCCGTCTCTATAACCACCAAAGATCCTGAATTTCAGCCGATCATATCCGTCATCAACAAATATCTGGATGCCGGCGGTATGGAGACGATGTTCAGGCTGTACCGGGAAGGCAGCTACGAATACAAAAAGCACAAGCTGTACCAAAGCTTTACCGATGAGGAACGGGCATATCTGGCGGATCTGAAGCAGCGAAATGCTCAGGTTAACGCAGTGCTGATGCATGACGCCTATCCCGCCAGCTTCTACAACGCCGTGGAGAAACGATATGACGGAGCGGCTTATGATATTCTGGCGGAGGTCAGCGAGCTCACGGGGATTGAATTCAATTCCGACTGTATGCCGGTAGAAAAGCCGCTCTCTGACATACTCGCCAAATTAGAATCCGGCGAGATATCCATGATGCCGCAGTTGTTGTACTCGGAATCGCGAAAGAACGATTATATATGGAGCGATGTCTCCTACATAACCACGAACTTTGCCCTGTTATCGAAAAACGATTATCCCAACCTCCAGCCGTTCCAGGTATACTACGCCACCGTTGGTACGGTGAATAATTCAGTCCATGAAGAGGTTTTTAAGGAATTGTTCCCCGAACATGAAAAGATGATTGCATACCAAACCGGCGACGAGGCCTTTGATGCTCTTGAAAGGGGCGAAATCGATCTTTTAATGCTGGCTGAGACCATGTTGCTGGTTCAGACGAATTACCGCGAAAATCTTGGCTACAAAGTAAACATATCCTTCGATAAAACGCTGGATACGCTTTTTGGCTTTAATAAGGATGAGGTCGTATTGCGCGACATCTTCGATAAGTCGCTGGCCTATATCGACATCAAGGGTATCGAGGAGAACTGGTTGAGCCGGGCTTTCGACTATCAGAGCAAAATGCTTCGTGATTCGCTCCCATTTATTATACTGTTCGTTGTGCTGTTGCTGGTGGCGCTTTTTGTTGTTTTCCTTTTCTTTATGAAGAACCGGAAGATCAACAAAAATCTTGAGGAAACCGTAAAGGAGCGTACCCATGAGCTTGAGAATAAAACCGCCACTCTTTCCACCATCTACAACTCCATACCTGACCTTGTATTCTGCAAAGATGTAAACGGGATCTTTACAAGCTGCAATCCCAGTTTTGAGAAATTCGCCGGAATGACTGAGGCGGAGCTGGCTGGGAAGAGCGATAGGGAAGTATTTAAAATCGACGCGGAAATGGACCAAACAATCCTAAGTGGGCAAAAGGCGGAGATAAAAGAGGAATTAACCACCTATCCGGACGGCTCCCAAAGGCTTATGGAAACCGTTAGGACACCGCTGATCCAAAACAATGAGGTGATCGGTATGGTGGGAATCTCCCGGGATATCACCGAGCGTAAGGAAGCGGAAACCATCCTTGAAAAACGCCTTGAACAGCAGGAACTTATGGCTGCACTGTCGCAAAACTTTATTTATAATGCCGATACCGCTGAAACGATAAACAAAGCGCTTCAAATGACCGGGAAATTCATGGATATAGGCCGTATACTGCTGATCCAATACGAAAACCGGGCGCTTTGCTATCAATATGAATGGTGTAATCCGTCAAGCAGAGCGAAGCATAAGCTTGGAACGATTTTGCCCGTGGACGATTTTGGTGCAAAACTGACCGCTGACTTGTCACGCAGACTGATAACGCATTTTAATCTTGACGATAATGACCGTGAGGGTTTCGTTCATTATTATAATTTAGAAGATATAGAAACTTTCTTAATGCTGCCCGTATATGCGGACGATGAATTTTGGGGAGTACTGGAATTTGATCAGTGCGAAGCGTATGTTCCGTGGACCACAAGCGACATAAACCTTGGCAAAATGATTGCGGGAGTTTTGTCCGGTGTGATAACCCGCCAGAATATGGAGGCCAGATTGGTTGAAGCAAAGGAGCTTGCGGAGCAAAACAGCAGGGCCAAAAGTGATTTTTTATCCAGGATGAGTCATGAAATGAGAACGCCGATGAATGCCATCATCGGAATGACAAGCATTGGCAGAGGTTCAGACGATATCGAGCGGAAGGATTACTGCTTAGGAAAAATCGATTCTGCATCCACGCATCTTTTAGGGGTTATTAACGATGTTCTTGATATATCCAAAATTGAAGCGGGAAAGTTCGAGCTTTCCAATACTGACTTTAACCTCGAAAAAATGCTGATCAAAATAACAAATGTTGTTCATTTCCGGATGGAAGAAAAGGGACAATGCTTTACCATAAAGGTTGACCGTGATGTACCGCAGGCGATTGTATCTGACGAGCAGCGCTTAAATCAGATCATTACAAATCTAATCGGAAATGCCGTCAAATTCACGCCGGATAATGGAACGATTTCGCTTTTTGTTCGAAGAATAAAGGAAGAAAACGGTGTCCATACCCTTCAGTTCGAGGTGAAAGACACCGGCATCGGCATTTCGGAGGAACAACAAAAGAAACTGTTTACTTTGTTTGAACAGGGCGACGGAAGCGTTTCCCGCAAATATGGCGGTACGGGACTGGGCCTGGCAATATCGAAACATATAGTGGAAATGATGGGCGGCCAAATATGGGTAGAATCCAGGATTGGTGAGGGTTCCCGATTTTTCTTCAGCATTCGCGTCGAAGAGGGGCATTACCAGGCGAACCCTCTGCGTTCTGATATAAATTTGCGTGATTTGCGTATTCTCGCGGTAGATGATGAGGAGGACGTGCGGGAGTATTTTTTAAGCCTCGCAAAAGCCCACGAGCTGCAATGTGAAGTTGCCGCAAGCGGAATGGAAGCCTGCGAGATGATAGATACCCGCGGTTCGTATGATGTTTTCTTTATCGATTGGAAAATGGACGGCATGGACGGCATCGAACTGACAAAATGGATTAAGAATAAATATAGTAATAATTCGGTTGTCATTATGATTTCCGGAGCTGATTGGACAGAAGTTGAGTCCGAAGCAAAACAGGCAGGTGTTGACAGGTTTATCTCCAAACCGCTGTTTGCATCCGTGGTTATCGAATGTATCTGTGAATGCGTTAATACCTGTCAGAATGAGGAGTTGGATCATGACGCGGAGCTTAGCGAACGCGAACATTTTGAGGGGATGCGCATTTTACTTGCGGAGGATATTGATATCAACCGTGAAATCATTGTCGCCCTGCTTGAGCCTACGGGTATTCAAATTGATTGCGCCGAGGATGGGGGGATCGCTTACAGGATGTTTCAGGAGGATCCGACTTATGACATGATATTTATGGATATCCATATGCCGGAGGTTGACGGCTACACCTCAACGAAAATGATTAGAGCGCTCCCGGATCCCCGCGCCAGGACGGTTCCGATTATCGCCATGACGGCCAACGTATTTCGTGAGGACATTGAGAAATGCCTGGATGCCGGAATGAATGCCCATGTTGGTAAACCAATCGATATTGAAGATGTGATGACACAGCTAAGACGATATTTGCTGCAGCAGAGTTAACGATATGGAGATTTTTAAGCGGTTTTTGTTATGCACCCAAGCAATTAAACTCCTCTTTTCACATATGGTAGTAGTATAGTACAGTAAATGGAAGGAGTTTTTTAGTGACCGAATCAAAGAGAATTGTAATAGATGCAGGGCATGGCGGTATGGATCCCGGCGCTGTATTTGGAACCAGGCAGGAGAAAGATGACAATTTGCGTCTGGCCCTGGCCGTTGGACAGAATTTATGTCAGGCAGGGCAGCAGGTGGGTTATACCCGGGTTATGGATGTGGATCAGACAGCTTTTGAGAAAGCGGAGATGGCCAACAGTGCCGATGCCGATTATTTTGTCTCTCTTCACCGCAATATAATGCCCATTCCCGGTACCGCTTCCGGGGTCGAGTCCCTGGTATATGAAAACAGCGGGACAGCAGGAATAATGGCGGCAAATATTAATTCCGAACTGGGAAATGCCGGGTTTAGCAATCTGGGAATCGTCGAACGGCCGGGGGTAATTGTTCTGCGTCAGACCAAAATGCCGGCAGTTCTGATAGAAGTCGGATTCCTTGACAATGACAGGGATAACCAGCTTTTTGAGATGAATTTCCAGCAGATTGCCGAAGCCATTGCCAGAGGTATCCTGATGACGGTTGAACAGGAAGAGGTGCCGCCGGATTATTATCAGATTCAAGTTGGTGCATTCCGTAATCAGGATTATGCTGAGCAGCTGCTGCGGCAGTTACGCGGTCAGGGCTTCCCGGCTTTTATCGTCGTCGAAGATGGCCTGTTTAAAGTGCGGGTGGGTGCTTTCTTAAATATTGATAATGCCGCCCGGATGGAGCAGGTTCTGCGGAATATGGGTTATACCACATATATGGTAAAAGCGCCGGCAGTTTATTAAAAATGATGGAGATTTCTGCCTGAATATGCTATAATTCCATCATAGATACTGTTGACAGATTGTTATCTGGAGGAGGGATATGATGGCAGAAAAAAAAGTAGTTGTGACCATAGGCAGACAGTACGGCAGCGGTGGCAGTGAGATTGGTGCCAGATTAGCAAAGGAGTTGGGCCTGCAGTGCTATGATAAGAACATCCTCCGGATGAATTCCGCTGAGAGCGGAATCAAGGAAAGCTATTTCCATCTGGCGGATGAGCGGGCGGGCAATAAGCTGCTGTATAAAATCATTAACAGTCTGAAGCCGATTATCGGCGAGCCCTCCTTTGGCTCGGACCTGGTGACTGCGGATAATCTGTTCCGCTTTCAGTCGGAATTGATTTGCCGGCTGGCAGCAGAAGAATCCTGTGTTTTTATCGGCAGATGCGCTGAGTATATCCTGCAAGGCACACAGGGACTGGTACGTATCTTTATTTACGCCGATATGGAAGTCCGCGTGGCCCGTATTCGGGAAAAAAAGATTTATGAAGAGGAAGACATTGTCAAAAATATAAAACGTATTGATAAGGAACGTCGTGATTATCACCGTTATTATACCGGTAAAGGCTGGGAAGAGGCGGAGAATTATGATTTGATGATTAATACGGCTGCGATTGGGATTGATGGCGCGGTGGAATATATTAAGGACTATATTAAAAGAAGAGGACTTGATACAGAAAAGTAACAACAAGGGCTTCGCGTGGTGCGAAGCCCCTTCTTTTATTCGTTGCGAATCGGTCAGTTATCGCCAGTTACATCTCGGGAACCGGAGTAGGTCTGTCGGAATCAAAGATATCCTCCGCCCGGAACAAGTCCTCCAGTTTTCGTTTGCTGCTATCCTTGGCCGTGATGTCTTTCCACATCCGGTAACCGTCCAGGTTACGCCGGCCCTGGCGCAGGTAATCCTCACCCAGCTGAACCCAGTACTGGCTGGAATCCACGTTACAGTAATAGCGGAAACCGGCGGCTTTTAAATACATATAGCGATCATTGTCACTGCTGTAAGCACGCCAGTCATTGACATCAGAACCAAATGGAAACAAAATAATATCAGTCGGCCCGATCAGGGATTCTACCTGCGCCGCCCATTTGTCCACGTCCGATCGGAAACGCTCCGTACTGACACCGCCTTGCTCGGGCAAGCTCATGTTTAAATGTCCCCAACTATGAGAAGCAAGTTCCCAGCCGTACTCTCGTAAACATGCGGCCACAGCAGCAGCCTGCTGACGATCCTGCTCATAAGTGGCAGAATCAGCATAGGAATCAGCGGTTCGGTAACCCAGGATTCCTTCATAGCCGGTAAAGGCCAGAACAGCACGGGCACCCTTGTAGGAAAAGTCCGGATGCTCGGTGATAAAGTCTTCCAGAATCGGCACCAGGTCATAAGAACCAACAGAAACAGAGCCGTCATCCATCTTCATTTCGCAAGTAGGCTTGCCGTCTTCACCAATGATCATCCGGCTCGCAAATCCGTCACCATCCATATATTGATAGTAGCACAAGTCATCCTGTGACATCACAAAGGGGATCTTTCCCTCCGGCAGCATGATCGTACCTGGTTTCATAACCGTTTTTCCGTTTTCATCGGTGGTTTCATAAGCCATATCATGCAGGCGTACCAGAACATAATCTTTGTCATACATGGTCTGGAGAATCTTTTCGAACTCTCTGGTGGTGGTCATCACCTGATTGAATCCTGGTGTATCCGGATCCCCATCAAAAGCTTTGCTGTTGTCCACAATCAAAGAATGGAAAAAAACATGGGTAATCTTATGGATATCTGCTTTAACCAGGGTTTCTTTTGTCGATTCATAGCCGGCAATCGCATTCGTTACTTCCGGAGTGGTATTGTAATCTGCGTTGGAATGAAGCAGTTCGATGGCACCGTCATAATCATATCCGGCGGCCAGCAAATCAGCCTGGGCAATCAGCTCCTGAACCGGATCCGGAATCGGGACTGCCGGCGAATCGTTGGGATTCAGGCTGATGATCATTGCCGTCTCTGTGTCGATACTGTTATCTTTTTTAAATTCCCTACCGAGAAAAACGGCTCCCGTAGCGCATATTCCGATCACGGTAACCACTCCGGTTACAATCAAAGCACGCCGCACCCAAAAAAACCGTCTCTGTGTGCGGTAACGAAAATTATATAAATTAGAACTTTTCATTTTTTACCTCTATATTCAACGTATTAACAGCGAAAATTATCGATACCTTATCATAACATAGATTTTCACAATTGACCATACATTAATTATATATAGAACCAGGAATTGAGGTAGGATATGAGACATTTTTTGCTAACGCTGTGTACCAGTCTCCTGATGACATCCGTTCCGGCAGCTACATCCACATCCGTTCCGGCCATCACCACTGGCCCGGAAATCAGTGCACCCAGTGCTCTCTTAATGGAAGCTTCCACAGGACAGGTAATTTACGAAAAAAATGCCGATGCACAACGCCGCCCGGCAAGTATTACCAAAATTATGACATTGATTCTGATCTTTGATGCGATTGACTCCGGAAAAATCAAGATGACTGACGACGTTGTAACCAGCGCCTATGCTAAATCTATGGGCGGCTCCCAGGTGTTTTTAGAAGAAGGGGAAATTCAGACGGTTGAAACGATGATCAAATGTATCGTAATTGCCTCTGGCAATGATGCCAGTGTAGCAATGGCGGAATACATAGCCGGTACGGAAAGTGAATTTATCAACATGATGAATGAACGGGCGGCAGGGCTTCACATGACCGGAACCCACTTTGAGGACTGCAGCGGTCTGACTGATTCTGCGACGCATGTAACAACGGCACGGGATATTGCCATCATGTCCCGGGAATTGATTACCAAATACCCGCAGATTCACAATTATTCCACCATCTGGATGGAGAACATTACCCATGTGACCAGGCAGGGCAGCAAAGAATTTGGCTTGTCCAATACCAATAAGCTGCTAAAAATGGCCACCAATTTCCGGGTGACCGGTCTGAAGACAGGATCGACTTCGCTGGCGAAATACTGTCTTTCGGCAACGGCAGAGAAAGACGGAATTCAGCTGATTGCCGCCATTATGGCGGCACCGGATTACAAAACCCGGTTTGCCGACGCCCAGACCTTGTTAAACTATGGCTATGCCAACTGTCAATTATATGAGGATACGGAAATGCCAGTGCTGCCGCAGATGCCGGTGCTAAACGGTGTGACAGACCAGGTGCCGCTGCGTTATGGTGGCGGGTTCTCTTATCTGACCTTGAGTGGAGATGACTTTTCCGCGATTGAAAAAGAAATGATGCTGCCGGAAACGGTGGAGGCACCGGTAGAGCCAGATCAGCGGATTGGAGTGCTGCGTTATCAGTTAAATGGCACGACCTTGGGGGAAGTGGATATTCTGACTGACGGAGGTGTTCGTGAGGCAGGATATGCAGATTATTTGAAAAAATTGGAAAAGGCGTGGTTGATGCAACTGGTGCCGGTGCAGATACCAATAACAGAGGTACCGGCGGCATAAGATGCCGGAAAACAGGGGAGCGGACCGCTCCCCTCATCCAAATCTAAACTAAGGTACAGGAATCTCTTCCGGTATTGGACATACATATTCCTTGCCATTCAAAGTCTGTTCAAAGTCGGTTTTGGCTTTTTCGATGATGGTTGGGTCTTCAATGGCTTTCAGTGCCGATACAGCCATGATCTTCGCACCATAAATCATACCTTTTATGCCGATAGAATGCCCAGAACATGACGTGATCTGCCAGCTATGAAATGCAGCGCCAATATTACTGCTTGCGGTCATAAAAAGAACACCTGGTACGATATGCTGTACATCCCCGACATCACTGGAACCATAATTGTTCTGACAGCTAATCGGTGAAACGGTATTATCTAACTGGACGTTTTCGTTGATAAGACCGGAAGATACCATTGTTTCATAATTTGCACTGGCTTTATTAAGCGTCCTGGCAAATTCTATTTCTTCTTCGGACCATTCAGGAACTGGAATTTCTTTCATTGTTTCATAGACAGTATCCACAAGCACTTTGTTTTGCAACGTATTATAACAGCCGCCTAAAAATTCGATATCGACTTCGGTTTCGGTCATTAAAGCGGCACCTTGGGCAACCTTGATGAGCCTTTCATAAGTATCGACGACAGCTTCTCTTGAAAGCGCTCTGACATAATACCATACGGTTGCCTTATCCGGGACGATATTAGGGGCAGTACCTGCCTCCGTTAAAACATAATGGATGCGAACATCATCCGTTACATGTTCCCGAAGGAAATTTGCACCTACATTCATTAATTCTGCAGCATCTAAAGCACTGCGTCCGTTATGAGGATCCCCCCCGGCATGGGCTGTGATACCTTTAAAGTGGAACTTTGCACTGTTAAGAGCGGTCATCCTTCCCATGGTAATCGAATTGGCTGCCGCAGGATGCCAGGAAAATGCAATATCTAAATCTCTGAAAGCACCACCACGTGCCATAAATGTTTTTCCTGTGAGGGTTTCTTCGGCAGGGCAGCCATAAAATACAATGGTCCCTTTCAAATCTTTTTCTTCCATTTCCTTTTTCAGGCCGATGACGGCTCCTACATGAGCTGCACCAAGGAGATTATGACCACATCCGTGACCTGCTCCGCCTGCTTCTATCGGTTCTTTCACGGTAGCGAGTTTTTGACTCATGCCTGGTAAGGCATCGTATTCTCCTAAAAACCCAATGACTGGTTTTCCTTCGCCCCAGACAGCCCGTATCGAGGTAGGAACGCCGACGTATCCTTTCTCCACCTTAAATCCTTCGTTTTCAAGTATTTCTGCCGTCCATTGACAGGCTTTTTCTTCTCTATAACCAATTTCTGGATTCTCCCAGATTTTTATGGCAAGCTCCCGAAGAATATTGCTTTTTTCTTCAATTACCTGTTGTGCCGTTTTTCCCAACATAACAATCAACCTCCCGTTTAAATAATATTCTTTTTATGAAGTGTCATACTGATTGCAATCGTACCAAAAACAGTTCCTAAGGTAGTAACATAGCTTGGCATTCCGGGTAAGAAACTGAATACG
>Ga0154002_1000179_pt1 | contig 16747 bp, 14 predicted proteins | sample TSNY086MetaG_FD_102276 | JGI IMG/M metagenome (GOLD analysis project Ga0154002, IMG submission 102276) | Attine ant fungus gardens microbial communities from New York, USA - TSNY086 MetaG | ecosystem: Host-associated > Fungi > Mycelium > Unclassified | place: USA: New York, Robert Cushman Murphy... | reverse complement strand
GCTATTTGGGGAGGCGTATGGCATTTATATTTACAGTCAGCCGGGGGCAGGTACGGATGTGGAGATTACGCTTCCTCTGGAGCGTGTCTGAAAATTGCTTTCGGAGTGGGTAAGAATCATCAGGAGGATAGGATGAGAGAAGAACTTCTGCGCATGGAAAATATCATCTGGGAATCAGGCGGCGAACGGTATCTGGATAATCTGAATTTTCATGTCATCAGCGGCGAAATCATGGGGCTGATTGCATCGGGTTCCAAGGGCCTTGGCCAGCTGATTGAATTGATCGGTCACAATGTCCCGATTCAGTTTGGCCGGGTTTATTATCTGGAAAAGCTGGTGAATCAGTATTCTTATAGTGATGGGTCCGACAACCGGGTATATGTAATCGAAGAAAGCAGCGGGCTGATCGACAGTCTTTCGGTGGCGGATAATATTTTTGTTTTACGTAAAGGGTTTCGTAAATATGTGGTAAATACCAAAGTGCTGAATAACCAGGTGCTGCGCATGGTGGAAGAGATGAGCATCAGCATTCCGCCGGATAAAAAGGCGGCGGACTTAAATCCCTTTGAGCGTTGTGTGGTAGAGCTATTAAAGGCGAAAATGATGGGGTGCCGGTTGATTATCCTCAAGCATCCGGCCAACTTTCTGGGGCAGATGCATCTGCAGGAATTTCACCGGATCATTCAGGTCTGTTGTGAAAATGGTGTTTCCTTTATTTATATTGGCAACCATCATCAGGATATTTTTAAGATTGCCCATCGGGTGTCCCTGTTTTCGGATGGCCGGATCAAAAAGGTGTTTGTGGCGGGGGAAATGACGGATGCAGCCATTCTTCCTTATATCATTTCCTATGATCTTCCGGATTCCGGGATCCGGATTCCGGAGGATGAAATCATTCTCCGGATCAAGAATTTTTCTGCCGGACAGGGCGTTATGGCGGATGTTGAAATGCGAAAAGGGGAATGCCTGACGCTGCTGGATCCGGAAAATTATGTGATTGGTGATCTGGGGAAAGGGTTGGGCGGCCAGCTGGCGGACTGGACGGGCGAGGTGATGCTGGACGGCAAATCGCTGCGGGCCGGCGACCAGATGTTCCGGATGGATGGTCTGGCGGTGATTCCTGATGACCCGACGGAGACGTACCTGTTTCCGGATATGAATGCGATGGAGAATCTGACGTTTCTGCTGGATCAGAAGATTGGGAAAAGTCTGATTAAGAAAAGTTATTTAAAGAGTATCCGATCGGAATATGCAGCCCTTACCGGACCTTGTATTGATGCGGCGAAGATCGGTGAGCTGACGGTTCGGGAGCGGTATAGCCTGGTGTATTACCGGGTGCATTTGTTTAAACCCAAGGTGGCCGTATGTATCCAGCCGCTGGCCAAAGGGGATATGTACTGCCGCCGTCATGTCCTGGATTTGATTTTTACGCTTAAAAAGTCGGGTATATCGGTACTTTTACTGACCAACAATATCACGGATACGCTGGATGTGTCAGATCGGCTGCTGGTGCTGACGGAGGGCCGGCCGGTGACGGAGTATCGGAAGGAAGACTTTGATAAGGTGAAGAGATAGGGCAGGGATCTGCTCTATTTTTGTGCAAACACCCAAAGAATCACCCCCTTAATCGAAGAATCGTCCCCTAGGATTAGCAGTTCCCGGGTGATATACTATTATTAAGCTTATAAGTAAGATACTGAAGCAAGGGAGGAACTGTGATGGATTCGCAAAACATTGTTGAGATCGAACATATGATGAAAAGCTTTCCCGGGGTAAAAGCACTGGATGATGTATCCTTTTCCCTGCGGGCCGGAGAGGTCATGGCATTGCTTGGCGAAAATGGTGCCGGTAAGTCCACGCTGATGAAGATTCTAAGCGGCGTCTACCAAAAGGATGAGGGAATCATCCGGGTCTTTGACCAGGAGATTCGGGAGATGACACCGCAGAAGGCCACAGAGCTGGGAATCGCAATTATCCATCAGGAATTGAATATGTGCCAGCATTTAAGTGTGGCGGAAAACATTTTTTTGGGTAAAGAAAAAGTAAAAAATCTGATGCTGTCGCAAAAGGAGATGAACCAGGAGGCGGCAGCAATCTTGGGACGGCTGAACATTGATCTGGATCCGGCGACCATCGTCGGCAGTCTGGCGGTATCCATGCAGCAGATGGTGGAGATTGCCAAGGCCCTTTCGGTTAATGCCAAAATTCTGATTATGGATGAACCCACCTCGGCGCTGACATCAAAAGAGATTAATGATTTATTTACGATTATCCGCAAGCTGAAGAGTGAAGGCTGCGGTATTGTATATATATCCCACCGGCTGGAGGAGTTAAAGCATATTGTGGATCGGGTGACGATCATGCGGGACGGCAGATATATCACGGCCATAGACTTTGACCAGAACCGGATGGACGAAATTATTTCCCATATGGTGGGACGTGAAATCAAAGAGAAATTCCCCCGGGTGACATGCCGGAAAGGAAAAAAGATACTGGAAGTTAAAAATTTAAATGCCGGAAGATTGGTCAGAGATATTAATCTGGAACTGTATGAAGGGGAAATCGTCGGCATCGCCGGGCTGATGGGAGCGGGACGAACCGAGACGACGCGGGCCATCTTCGGTGTGGATGAAAAGCAGTCCGGGCAGATTTTTCTGGATGGCAGAGAGATCCGGATCCATAATGCCACGGATGCCATTGAAGCGGGAATCGTGCTGGCACCGGAGGACCGGAAGAAGGATGGACTTTGTACCAAGTTAAGTATCCGGGATAACATTGCCCTGCCGAATCTGGATATCCTGTGCAGCAGGCTGGGCGTGGTGAATCGCAAGAAGGAACTGGAGATGACCCGGAAAGCGGTGGAGTCGCTGCGCATCAAGCTGGCCAGTCCGGATGCGGATGCCGGCAGCCTGTCGGGCGGCAACCAGCAGAAGGTTGTCGTTGGCAAATGGCTGGCAAGAGATTCCCGGGTGGTGATTTTTGATGAGCCGACCAGGGGCATCGATGTGGCGGCGAAGGTGGAAATCTATCATCTGATGAATGAACTGAAAAAGCAGGGGATCGGCGTGCTCTTCGTATCATCGGAAATGCCGGAGATTATGGGCATCAGCGACCGGATCCTGGTAATGTGTGACGGCCGGATCACCGGTGAGATGGAAGCGGCCGGAGCTACGCAGGACAAGATCTTAAAATATGCCACCCAGTTCGAAAGCAAGATCAGCTAAATTGGCAGATGAAGGAGAAATACGAGTATGAATAAGAAACAAAATGGATGGAAGCGAATCCTGGCAATCCGGGGAATGGGACAGGTCATCACGGTGGGAATCGGCCTGGTGGTGATGTGTATCGTCTTCGGGATCATTAACCCGACCTTCTTTTCCAGTAAGAATGTTGCTAATCTGCTGCGTCAGATTGCGCCGATTCTGCTGATTGGAATTGGCCAGTCTTATGTACTGATTACCGGCAATATTGACTTGTCCATCGGTTCGGTGGTGGGCATGAGTTGTATGATTTCCGCAACCTTGATGACCAAGGGGATGAATCCCTGGGTGGCGGTGGTGATTACCCTGATCTGCTGTCTCATCGTTGGAGTGGTAAACGGTGGTCTGGTAGCAAAATGCAAACTGCCGCCATTTATTGCAACACTGGGTACGATGACGATCGCCCGGGGAATTGCCCAGATTGTAAATAATAATTATAATACAGATGCGATTGGTGATAAAGCGAAGGTCTTTCGGGATTTCTTCTACTACGGAAAAGTCGTGGGCATATACAATACGGTGCTGATTGCCATGGTGCTGTGGCTGGTATTTAATTTCCTGCTTAGCAAGACCCGGACCGGGCGGCATATCTATGCAATCGGCAGTAATATTGAGGCTTCCAAGCTTTCGGGAGTGAATATTATTATGACGACCACCAAGGCGTATCTGGTCAGTGCTTTCTGTGCCTGTGTCGTGGGCCTGGTCATTTGTGCAACCAGCGGTATGGGTACCATGGACGCCGGTAATTCCTATGAAATGTATGCGGTAGCGGCTTCGGTTATCGGTGGTGTCTCCACCTTGGGCGGTCAGGGAATCCTGATCGGTACCGTGATCGGTGCGTCAATCTGGGGCGTGCTGCAAAATGGTCTGCAGTTTGCCGGTGCGCCGGTTGCGATCCGGAATATTGTGATCGGGGTTATTGTGGTAGTGTCAGTATTAATTGATGTGATTGTCAGGAGTGGAAGATTCAGTAAGAAGAGCCACTAAGGTATCAGGTATAAGGGCATAGTGCTTTTATATAAATCTAATACAACAATTATATAAGGAGGATTTGTTTTATGAGAAGAAAATTAATGGCAGCAGTTTTATCATTGGGGGTGATTGCATCGATGAGTGCCGGCTGTAGTTCGAGTGCACCAAAGGCGACGGCAACTACTGCGGCCACCGCAGCTCCGGCAGCAGAGACGACGGCAGCTCCGGCAGCAGAGACCACGGCAGCAGCCGGTGAGACCTACAAAGTATATCTGATCACCATGGATCAGATGGATCAGCACTGGGTAACTGTAGACAGCGGTGCACAGAAGGCAGTAAAGGAACTGGGCAATGTGGATTATCAATGGCTGGCTCCGGATGTAAAAGATGACGCAAAACAGATTGAATGTATCAACAACGCCATAGCCGGCGGTGCACAGGCAATCCTGTTGGCAGCCAATGGCCCGGATGCGGTCACCGAATCCCTGAAGGAGGCCGTGGCAGCCGGCGTGAAGATTGTATATGTGGATTCCGCTGCTTCTTATCCGGCCATCCAGACGCTGGCAACTGACAATAAGGCCGCCGGCAAGACGGCTGGTGAAGAAATGATCACCGCATTAAAAGCAGCTGGCATTGAAGAAGGCAAAATCGGTATTGTTAATGTAAATGCAGCAACCGCCTCTACGGTAGCCCGTGAAGAAGGATTCCGGTCTGCTTTTGAAGGAACCGGGTTTACTCTTCTGGAGACCCAGTATGGTGAAGGTGATGCCGCAAAATCCAAGGACATTGCAGCTAACTATATTACTCAGGGCGTAGTTGGTATCTTCGGTGCCAATGAAGGTTCTACAGTAGGTGCCGGTAATGCGATTCAGGAAGCCGGCGAGACCGTAATTGGTGTTGGCTTTGATAAATCCGATATGATTATGCAGCTGATCAATGACGGCTATCTGCTGGCAACCATGGCCCAGAATCCGGATGTAATGGGTTATGAAGGTATGAAGACTGCAGTCAATGCGCTGAGCGGCCAGGATACCGGTGCAGAAAATGTGGATACGGGTGTATCTGTTATTTCCAAACAGTAAGGAAACAAAATGAATATTTTAGGATTTGATATCGGCGGGACCAAATGTGCGGTTGTTCTGTGTGACTTGCAGGATGACCAGGTCATTTGGCAGGGCCGGATAGAAGTTGCTGCCTCACCGGACTGGAAACAGGTGCTGGAGACATTGGCAGCAGGTGGCGAATCCTTGATGGTTAAGGCCGGGGTATCCCGGTCTGACTGTCGTATTGGGATTTCTTGCGGCGGCCCGCTGGATTCGGCACAAAAGCTGATCTGCTCGCCGCCCAACCTGCCGGGCTGGGATGAGGTCCCGGTAGTGGATTTCCTGCAAACACGGCTGGAAATGCCGGCCCGGATGTTAAATGATGCCAATGCCTGTGCTCTGGCAGAATGGAAGTTTGGGGCCGGAAAAGGAACCAGGAACATGGTATTCGTAACATTTGGCACCGGTTTAGGGGCAGGGTTAATTTTGAATGGCCAGCTATATTCCGGGTCTTTGGGACTGGCTGGCGAGATAGGCCATCTGCGGATGGAGACTGACGGGCCGACAGGCTATGGAAAGGCCGGCAGTCTGGAAGGATTTTGCAGTGGCGGCGGAATTCGTCAGATGGGAATTGTCCGTGCGCTGGAATATCGTGAGAATGGGACACGGGTTTCTTTTGATAAAGGTGATTTGGCCTCAATTACAGCAAAGGCTGTGATCGAGGCTGCCGGGCAGGGGTGTAGGGAAGCGAGGGAATTGCTGGCACTTTCGGGAAGCTATTTTGGCTGGGGCCTGGCCATGTTGATTGATTTGTTGAATCCCGACATGATTGTCGCCGGAAGTATCTATGTGAGGGCCAGACAGTGGCTGGAGCCGGCGATGCAGCAGGCCATCCGGCAGGAGGCACTGGCACCGGCGGCCGAAATATGCAGGATTGAGCCGGCCGGACTAGGTGAGCAGATTGGAGATTATGGGGCGGTGATGGCGGCGGTTTATGATTGAGACAGATTTCCAGGTACTTTCTGGTGAAAGATAAAATTTTGAAGAGGCGTTGCAGTGTGATGGGAAAATAAAACCATGCTGTGGCGCCTTTTGTTTTTGAAGTTTCTGAAAAATATACAGATACGTATTGACAATACAGTAAAAGTATTGTAAAAACATAGTAGAGGGAAAATTGTGAAGCACGAAAGGTGACAAAAATGAGAAAACGATTATTACTGGCAGCCGTCATAATCATGATATCAGGCCTGTCTCACGAATCGGTATATGCTAATCCGGGTATGCAGCTTGACAGTGATAAGCTGCGAGGTGAAATTGAAGTTTTGATCAATGAAGAGCGGGTAAGAAATGGAGCTGCGGAGCTTATCACAAATGACACCCTGGTAGAAAATGCGCAGCTTCGGGCAAAAGAAGTAGAAGAAAGTTTATCCCATACAAGACCGGACGGAAATAAATTTTCGACAGCAATTACAATTGATTACCTGTCGGCAGGAGAAAATATTGCATATCTCCATACTACTTACCAGTTTACGGAAGAGCAGCTGAGCGATATATTTGTAAAGGGTTGGCTTGATTCCGAGGGACACAGAAATAATATTTTAAAATCATCGTGGGGACAGACTGGAATTGGGATATATATTAATGGAGAGCATATTTATGTTGTGCAGCTATTTGTGCAGGAAAGGACTTAATATATCGAACATCAGGAACAATATATTCAAAGATGCACTGCTGTATTTTGAAAAATGCCTGCTGCACTGCTTTATTTTAAAATTTTTCTAAAAAAAATTCTAAAACGTATTGACAATGCGATTGAAGTGATGTAAAAACTAGTTAGGCGGTGATAATGAAGATCACAAATATAGGAAGATAGGGACACAATTTGTATGAAAGAGTTTACACTTTAAAGCAAGTGTCAAAGAAAGGACAAAAAAACGAAAAATTGAATTGTTGAAACGGGCAGACCGTGGTAAAATGAAAATATTAAAGTAAATTAACTTTATAATCGTAATACGATTTATTTTCGGCTATATTAACAACACAATCAAAAAACACAGAGAAAGCAGGAAGAGGTATTAAATTGAACACAGGTCAACGTTTAAAGTATGCCCGCCGATGCCGTAAAATGACTCAAAGTGAACTAGCAGAAAGTATAGGTGTTTCCAGAGGTGTCATTACCAATATTGAGCTCAGCAAGGTGGAAGCTCCGCAGCCGATTGTAACAACAGCTCTTTGCAATATATTAAAGATAGATCCAAATTGGTTGGTCTTTGGCGAAGGAGATATGGATGCCCGTGAGGGCAAAGCGACAGAAGTTTCGGATATGTCGAAAGATTTAAGTTATGCAATCGAAAGCTTGACAACAGAAGAACAGATGTTATTGCTGGAAATTGTCCGATTGATAAGAAGAAAGAAATAGAATGTGAAAAATCCTTGAAGAATTCTTGAAATTCTGCAAGGATTTTTTTTTAGAGGTCTCTACATGCCGACTCGGCGGAAAACCAAAATTACCATAAATTACCACTTGATTTTTTGAAAAATCTGGTAATGTTTCTTGACAAAGACAAAAATGTAAAGTATTTTAAAAGAAGATTAAGGAATTGCTAAATCTGCTGACATGCCTAATCAAAGGGCCGCCCTCGTTACCTCCAAGACCCATCAGTAACGAGAGCGGACGTTTGGTTTTTAGGGAAGTCCAGGTTTGTTCAGATATTATGCCGAACTGTTACATATTTTTGTAACCAATTACATATTTTTTGTAAAAAACACTTGACAAATTTCGACAATTCGGTATGATACAAGAAGAAGATGCGTCTTGATAATACTATGAAAGTGGTGTAAATACAAATGAAATTTTATCTGATACTATATTAAGAAGGGATGTGTCTATAAGTTTGATGAAAAAGCAGGAGATAATGCAAGAGCTAAAAGAAGAGATTGAACAGAGTAATGCAAATCAAAAGCGGCAGATTTTACAGATGATAGAACTGATTTATGAGTATAGAGGAGATTTTGACAGGGATAAAAAGCTAGAAGAAGCTTTGGAAAATTTTCTGGAAGAATGATCAGTTTTTGTTACGCTTTTAACTCCAGTATTTGGTGGTGGAACCAGTACTACTGAGTTTATATTTATCATCAGAAATAACACCATATTATCACCTGAATAGAGTCGTTAACAGAGACTGTTTCTCAATCGCATCTTATTTAAAGAAATATGGATATTATACAGTGTCTTTACATACTCATGACGGCAAAAATCAATTAATTTATAAAAATCCACGAAAAAGCAGCAGACGTTTTTATAACGTCCGCTGCTTTTTCCAGTTTCCATAGTTTCGCGCCTCACCCGTAGATGTCCGAACAATCAGCCGCGGCTGATATTCCACATGTGTAATGCTGTCTGCCGCCCCCGGCTGCCCGCCCCGGCTGGTAATCCGTTTGAGCAAAATATCAAGAGCACTGCGCCCTTTCTGCTGGACAAAGTTTTCCACACTGCTTAAGGATACATTCAGCATCTGCGAGGGAAAGATATTGTCAAAGCCACAGACGCTATATTCATCAGGGACGGTATGTCCGGCGCTGTGCAGCGCGTCAAGAATGCCGTATGCAACCATATCGTTGATACCGATCATGGCGGTGACAAAGGGTGTCTCCACCAGACACTCCCGGGTAAGTTCAAAGCCGACTTTGTGTTCGATATCCAGATCACTGATGTCGGTAAGACTGGAAACCTTACGTGACTTCACATAAAAACCGGACTCGCCATCCAGCTTTGCCATGGTATCGCGAATCCCTTCCATTCGCTTGACCCGGATAATATTCTGATTGTCCAGCGAGGTGGAAATCAGCGAGATATGGCGATGCCCCAAATCAATCAGATGCTCGGCAACAGCGATGCCGGAACGGTAGCTGTTCACTTCCACTGTATCGACGTTGATTGATTCATCGCGGTCACCGATGACAACAATCGGGATCTGATAGTTAATATCTTCCACAAGCGCTTTGTGTAAGGGGATGCAGGTAAAAATAATGCCGGCGGTACTTTCTTTGTTGACCTCCCGAAGATGACGCCTCTCTATATCAGCACTTCGGTAAGTGGTACAGATCACCGTGCGGAATCCCTTTTCATAGGCAGCTTGTTCCAGACTTTGAATCACACTGGCATAATAAGGATTTGAAACTACCGGACAAAAAACTACGATAGTATCTGCCTGTGCCGCGGTGGTTCGCTTACTGCGGACCCCTTTGTACCCAAGGCTGTTGGCGGCATCAAATACCTTGCGAATTGTTTCGTCAGTAAAAGATGGAAGTCTTTTGCCGTTTAAGATCATCGAAACCGTAGATTGAGAGACACCTGCTGCACGAGCGACATCCTGGGAGGTGGCTTGTTTTTCTTTCATATTTGTTATCATTCCTTTCACTTCGTTCGGACATTTCTCATAATCATATTATTAGTAAAAATGAAATTACTATTATTATACATAATTTGAAGAAAAAAGCAAATTATTAATTTACTATCGATAAAAATTGAAAATATAGATAAAATGCACATTGATTTCAAAATATTCACTGGTGTTATTGACTATATGTATAAAAGATGCTATTATAAATTAGTAATTTATAGGAAAATAAAGAATATTATTATTAATAATATGGTGAGGTGTGGGATGATCAAAAAAAATATTGTTTTTTCCGATCTTTGTCTGTTAGGCAATGACCCTTTTCGCAATATTGAACAATTTCAGGCGTTAGGAAATTGTCAGGTAGAGTTGATGATGGACGGTTATTACTGGGACAACTTTACTTTATTCAAAAAGCAGTTTATGGACCGGATTTCCCAGTATGATGTTGCCTATTCCCTGCATTCGCCTTGCTGGGATGTGAATCTTTCGTGTGAAATCGGCCGCCTGCGTGAAGCCAATCTAAAGGTGGCGATGGATGCGATTGATTTTGCGGCCGGCAGTAAATGCAACTATCTGGTGATCCACACCGGTTTTTGCCAGTCGCCGGCATTTGATCGGGCAAGGGCCAGGGAACGAAGTTATGAAGCTTTGCAGATGTTGTGCCGCCGTGCCCGTGAATCAGGGGTCAGGCTGGCGGTTGAAAATGTTGGTTATCATGGTACTTCCCTTTATACCTATGACGAATTTGTGCATTTGCTGGATGAATTTGGCCAGGAGGCGGGGTATATTCTGGATATCGGCCATGCAGCACTGAATGGACTGGATTCAGCAGCATTGATCCGTGATACCAGACAGCGGCTGCTTGGTATCCACATCCATGATAACAACGGCCAGGCTGATCAACATCTTCCCCTTGGCGAGGGGGTGATCCAATGGCAACCGATTCTTACCGAAATGGACGGTCTCGATGGTTTCTGCAGTCTGGTTTTGGAATATGGCTGGGGTACACCGATGGAAAAGCTGGTTGAAACAAGACAATATCTTGAAAAAGGAGGCAGTTTATGAAGAAACCGCTGTTGCTGGCCCACCGTGGATTCAGCGGACATTTTCCGGAAAACACCAGACGGGCCTTTATGGAGGCCATAGCCCTGGGGCGGTGTGACGGGTTTGAATCAGATGTACATCTATCCGCTGATGGCGAGCCGATGGTAATCCACGATCCGGTTTTGAACCGGACCACCAGCGGCGTGGGTCCGGTAAAGGCAATGACATACCGTCAGCTGCAGGAGTTGGATATTGGCTCCTGGTTTGATTCGGCGTTTAAAGATGAGCGGATGATGCATCTGGATGATCTGCTGGCATTGATTATGGAACATGATATGGTGTTAAACCTGGAACTGAAGAACGGTGAGACCGATTATCCCGGACTTGAGAACGCGGTGATAAAACATATTCGTCAAATGCATGCAGCGGATCGCGTGTTCCTTTCCTCGTTCAACCACATTTCCATGAAACTGTGTAAGGAGATTGATCCGTGCATCCGTGCCGGCCTGCTCTACAGCTATCCGCTGATCAACGCAGATAAATATGCAGCGGAATATGGCATCGACGCACTGCATCCAAAGCACACCTGTCTTCGTTTTGAATCGGACCTGGTGGAACGAAGCCACCTTGCCGGCCTGCAGGTCAATACCTGGACAGTTAATAAAGAGGAAGAGATGCGCTTTTGCATTCAGCAGGGCGTCGACAGTATTATCAGCAATTATCCGGATGTTTTGAGCAATGTCATGAAAGCGGAGATTTAAAAATCTTATATAAAAGCAAAGAAAAAAGGAGGAACAACATGAAACGGATTACTTCTGTATTGTTATGCGCAACCATGATTTTCTCTCTTGCCGCCTGTTCCGGTGGTAAGACAGGAGACAAAGGCAGTACGGCTGCCCCGGCAGCTGCAGCCGGCACCGAAGCGGGGGCCAGTCAGACAACATCCCCTGACAGCATTCCGGCCCATAAAGAGGAACTGATTATCGGCGCAGCCGCGGCAGTTAACAATCTGGACCTGCAGAAACAGGCGGACCAGATCAACAATATCTGCCTCAAACTGACACATCAGGCCTTGTTCAGACTGGATGAGGAGAATAACCGCATTCCCTGCCTGGCCCTGTCGGCAGACTGGATCGATGATACTACGATTGAAATCAAGTTACGGTCAGACGCCTGCTTTTCAGACGGCACACCGCTGACCGCCGAGGATGTAAAGTTTACCTTTGATATGGCCATCGAAAGTCCGATATCAGGCAACCTGACCGGTTTAGAGGGCGTCGACGTGATTGACGATACGACGGTCCATATGCAAATGAAGTCCTATTCCAATGATTTCCTGATGAGCCTTACCTTTATACCGTTTGGCATTCAGTCCAAGGCGGCTTATGAAAGCGGGATGGAGAAGCCGTACCTGATCGGCAGCGGACAGTATGTGCTGGAAGATTGGGTAGACGGAGAATTTATATCCTTTATTAAAAGTGAAAATTACTGGGGTGAGGATGTAGGCATTTCCGACCGGATCACGTTCCGGCCATACCTGGAGGCATCCAGCCGGGTAATCGCGCTGCAGAACGGCGAAATTGATGTTTGTATCGATCCGCCGATCAATGAGCTGCAGTATTTGGAGGAAGACAAGAACATAACGGTTCATGAACAGCCGGGTACCCGCTTGTTCTATTTTGGTTTCAACTGCGAGAAGGAACCGTGGAATAATCAGACCTTGCGTCAGGCAGTTGCCTGTGCGATTGACCGGAACTCGGTAATCCAGGCCGCTGTTTATGGCAAGGGAACCCCGCAGACAACGGTCCTCAATCGGGGCTTATGGGGCTTTTATGACGATATGGACGGTTTTGATTATGATGTGGACCGCGCCAAACAGCTGATGGCTGAGGCCGGATATCCCGATGGCGGTATTTCAACTACTTTAATCATTGCCAATTCCTCGCCATATACCATGATTGCCCAGGTTATTCAGGCAAATCTGAAGGAGATCGGCATCCAGGTAGAAATCAAGACACTAGAAGATGCAACTCTCAAGAGTACCTGTGTTGAGGGCCAGCACGATCTGTTCCTGTGGCGCTGGAATGAGACGATTCGTCCGGACTGTGTGTACCGTGACCTGTTTAATACCGGCGTGGCTTCCAATTACCATCATTTCTCCGATGCCAAGGTTGATGAACTGACCGATAAGGTTTTGATGGATCGGGAGGAAGCACAGCGGCAGGCGGACAGTAAAGAACTGCAGACCTATCTGGTGGAAGCAAGTCCGCAGGTACCGTTGTATATTGCCAATCTGGTGATTGCATATCATAATGACCTGAAGATGCCATTCTTTAGAGGCGGTGGCGACCATGAGTGGTACAATGCGTATATCGCAAAATAATCCGGCAGTTTGTACGGCGTATCGTAAGAAAGAATGGGAGTGTTGATTATATGTTAAAGTATATTTTAAAACGTATAATGTTGATGATTCCGGCCATTTTAGCCACGTCATTCATCATTTATTTTGCCATGGATATGACCGGGAGCGATCCTGCGACAGCATTGGCCCCTGATAATGCAACCGAAGAGCAGATTGAACAGCTCCGGGAAGAGCTGGGGCTTAATGATCCCATTTTTGTTCGCTATGGGAAATACATGATGGGCATGATGAAAGGTGATTTGGGGACCAGTTATGTAACCAAAAGGGATGTGTTTGAGACCTTTATGACACGTCTGCCCAATACGATCCAGCTGGCTTTTACGGCAGTATTTGTGGCGACTTTAATTGCCGTCCCCTTAGGCATCTATACCGCGATCCACCAAAACACATGGAAGGATACCGGCGGTATGGTATTTGCGCTGTTCGGTGTATCTATGCCCAACTTCTGGCTGGGAATGATTTTAATTATTATTTTCTCACTGAATTTAAAGTGGTTTCCTTCCGGGGCCAAAGGCGGTCCGGAGAGTCTGGTACTGCCGGCGGTTACCGTTGGCCTTGGCTTTGCGGCATTGATTACCCGGACGACCCGGTCGGCAATGCTGGATGTAATCCGCCAGGATTATATGACAACCGCCCGGGCCAAAGGAACCGGGGAACGTGATGTCATCTTTAAGCATGGCCTGCGCAATGCCCTGATTCCGATTATTACGGTAATCGGAATGCAGCTTTCCAATGCCCTGACGGGCTCGGTGCTGGCGGAAACCGTGTTCTCCTGGCCGGGTGTGGGGCGTCTGATCGTTGATTCGATTGCCAAGCGTGATACACCGATGGTTACCGGGGCGATTATCATGTCCTGTGTTTTGATGTGTGTGGTCAATCTGGCAGTTGATTTGATATATGCGTTCTTCGATCCGAGAATCAAAGCCCAATACTCACAGAAAGGTTAAGGTGAAACATGATGGTTAATGCTAAAAGCCGTTCTATGGGTCAGGAAACCTTTCGGCGGCTGTTGAAAAATAAAGGTGCCGTATGTGGCATGGTATTTCTGGTGCTGCTGGTGCTGATATCCATAGCGGCCGGTTTTGTATACAATTATGATACGGATATTATTGCAATTAATATGAGTCAGGCGTTACAGCCGCCAAACGCAAATCATTGGTTTGGGACCGATGCCCTGGGCCGGGATATCTTTGCCCGGATGTTGTATGGTGCCCGCTATTCTCTGATTATTGGCGTGGGTTCGGTCGCAATTGGCCTGGTTATCGGGGTGACGCTGGGCGCGATTGCCGGCTTTTATGGAGGGTTCGTAGATCAGATGATCATGCGGACCGTGGATGTGTTTTATTCCATTCCCAATATCATGATTGCAGTGGTGATCGTGTCGCTGTTGGGAACCAGTACGATGAATCTGCTGATTGCCCTATGCTTTACTTGTGCCACTTCCTTTACCAGAATTGCCCGTGCCTCGGTCATGACGATCAGAGACCAGGAATTTGTCGAGGCGGCATATGAGATCGGCCTGCCAACCTGGAAGATTATCTTAAAACACATTTTGCCCAATTGTCTTTCACCGATTATTGTCCAGGTCACGCTGCTGATTGGAACTACGATTATTGCTGCTTCATCGCTGTCTTTTTTGGGAATCGGTGTTCCGCTGCCGGCACCGGAATGGGGGGCGATGTTATCGGAAGGCCGTCAGCATATCCGGGATGCTGCTTATATGTGTATCATCCCCGGTCTGGCAATTATGTTTACGGTATTGGCGCTGAATTTATTAGGTGACGGACTGCGGGATGCACTGGATCCTAAGATGAAGAGGTGAGGTGAAAGCGATGGAAAATAGCAGCATATTGAAAGTGAAAGATCTGGTGGTGCACTATGAAACGGATGATGGCTGCGTAAATGCCGTAAATGGTCTGACGTTTGATGTGGGAGTAAAAAAGACGTTGGGCCTGGTGGGTGAAACCGGTGCCGGGAAAACCACCTCTGCTCTTTCGATTTTAAATTTAATACCAGGTCCGGCCGGGAAGATCAAACAAGGTGAGATTTTGTTGGACGGCCATGATATCTTAAAGATGAATCAGTCCGAACTGGAAAAAATGCGTGGTAATGATGTGGCAATGATTTTTCAGGACCCGATGACGGCATTGAACCCGGTCATGACGGTAGGAGAACAGATTGCGCAGGTATTTGAACTGCACCAGAAAGCATCAAAGAGAGAGGCTTTTGCAGAGGCTAAGAAAATGCTGAAGATGGTAGGCATTGCGGAAAGCCGTGCCAATGATTATCCGCATCAGTTTTCCGGCGGTATGCGGCAGCGTGTGGTAATCGCCATTGCTTTAGCCTGTAATCCCAAACTGCTGCTGGCGGATGAACCGACAACGGCTCTGGATGTAACGATCCAGGCGCAGGTATTGGAGCTGATGAGCAATCTGATTCATGACCGCAGTATGTCGATGATTCTGATTACCCATGATTTAGGGGTAGTTGCCGAAATCTGTGACGATGTGGCGGTCATGTATGCCGGCCGTATCGTCGAGATTGGCTCGGCGGGGGAGGTATTTAACGAAACCGCCCATCCCTATACGGAAGGCTTGTTTAATTCGTTGCCGAATCTGAAGCAGCAGGGGGAAGAGCTGGTACCGATCAAAGGGATGATGCCGGACCCCAGCAATCTGCCATCCGGCTGTGCTTTTCACCCCCGTTGTCCTTATGCGACGGAGAATTGTGCTAAAGAGCAGCCAGGTTTAAGACATGTGGGTGGAAATCATTTTGTTGCCTGTGATGCGTACAATGATGCTGCCTTTACATTGGGAGGTGGGGTAAATTGACGAAGACACTTTTAGAAGTACAAAATCTCACGAAGTATTTTAGTACACCGGCAGGACAGCTTCATGCGGTGGATGGAGTCAGTTTCGCCATTGAAAAGGGAAAGACTCTGGGGATTGTTGGCGAAAGCGGCTGCGGCAAGTCCACAACCGGACGTGCCATCTTAAAGCTGATTCAGCCGACGTCAGGGAACATCATTTTTGACGGGCGTGATATAACCGATTACAACCGCAATCAGATGCGGCCGCTGCGCCGGGAGATGCAGATGATCTTTCAGGATCCGTTCTCTTCCCTGGACCCCAGGCAAAGTATTTTTAAGCTGATTTCGGAACCGCTTGTCGAACATAAGATGTTCAAAACCAAATCGGAGGTGGAAAAGCGGACGCTGGAGCTGATGGAAACGGTAGGTCTGGCAAAACGTCTGGTCAACAGCTATCCTCATGAGTTGGACGGCGGCCGCCGCCAGCGAATCGGAGTCGCCCGTGCCTTGGCTTTGAATCCCAGGCTGATTGTGTGCGATGAGCCGGTGTCGGCCCTGGATGTGTCAATTCAGGCTCAGATACTGAATCTGCTTAAATCACTGCAGAAAGAACTGGGACTGACCTATATTTTTATTACCCATGACTTATCTGTCGTCAAGTATTTTGCGGATGATATTGGTGTCATGTACTTGGGGCAGATGGTTGAGAAAGCCTCCTCGGCGGATATCTTTGCCGAGCCGCTGCATCCTTATACCAAGGCGTTGCTGTCAGCGGTGCCGGTCCCTGTTGTCGG
>Ga0154002_1000178_pt1 | contig 16748 bp, 10 predicted proteins | sample TSNY086MetaG_FD_102276 | JGI IMG/M metagenome (GOLD analysis project Ga0154002, IMG submission 102276) | Attine ant fungus gardens microbial communities from New York, USA - TSNY086 MetaG | ecosystem: Host-associated > Fungi > Mycelium > Unclassified | place: USA: New York, Robert Cushman Murphy... | reverse complement strand
CTTCCATTGCTGCCTGACTGCCCCAATCTGTTCTAATCTGATACGCATCACACCACTGGGGAATACGCAGCGCTAACCTGTATCGGCCGGCTGTATGTACAATCAACTCAATATTGCCGTCAAAGGGATAGTCTGTTCTTTGTGATAAATATACTTCTTTTCCATCCAGATTAATCTTTGCGTCCCCATTCATATAGCAATGTGCATAGATTGTGTCACCGGAACAGGAATACATGAAATCTCCGATTGCTCCTATCGCCCGGATTAAATTAGGCGGACAGCAGGAACAGTCAAATACCTTAACCCGCTTAAGTATTGGCAGATGTTCCTGCAATCCCTTCGCCCTTGTGTGATTAAACCGATTACGTCTTGGATCTGCTGCAACAGGGTTTTCATAGAAAAATTCATCTCCGGATAATGAAATACCGCTCAGTACCGTATTGTATAATGCTCTTTCCGCACAATCCGCATATTTTCTATCTGCTTCAATCAGCCACATTCTTCTACAGAAAAGCGCCAGAGCTATTGATGCACAGGTTTCATTATATGCTGTATATTCCGGCAAATCATAATCATAGGTAAAAGACTCTCCCTTATGGGTAGAACCGATTCCCCCTGTTATATACATTCTCTTATCTACGATATTATGAAACAGCTTTTCACAGGTATCCGCCAATGTATCATCCTGGTTAATCCTTGCCAGATCTGCCATGCCTGCGTACAAATAAAGTGCCCTGACACTATGGCCTTCGGCTGTATCCTGCTTTCTCACCGGTAAATGTGACTGCATATGTTCCTGATCTGCAAAATCATATGTCATATCTCTTGCACTGGTTCCACGGGTATTGATAAAATATTCGGATAAAAGCAGATATCTTTTTTCACCGGTAAACTGATATAATTTAACCAGTGCCAGCTCAATTTCCTCATGGCCGGGTGTATCAAAGCATGCTGATTTTTCAATTCTAAAAACCTTGTCTATTAAGTCAGCGTATTTCTGTGCAACTTCCAGCATCGTACTTTTACCCGTTGCTTTTGCATAAGCTATTGCACCCTCAATTAAGTGTCCGGCACAATAAAGCTCATGATCCGTTCTTCTGGTAAATCTCGCTTCCGGCTCCACAACAGTAAAATATGTATTTAAATAACCGCTTTCATCCTGATTATTTTTCATCCATGTAATCATTTCATCTATTTTATTCTCTAAATCCGTATCCCGTTTCTTCTGAAGAAAGAAAGATGCACCCTCTATCCATTTTGTAACATCCGACTCCCAGAAAATGTGCGGTTTATTTGGATCTCCCTCTTTCCAGCCGCACTTAAGCGCTTCGAAGCGTCCCGTTTCCTCAAATCTGTCATATACCGCACCAATTGTAACATCTTGTATCAGCTCCTGCTTTTTCTTCCAAAAGCCTCCGGTTAAATCGATATCCGTATATGACACCTCTGTACCTGTATATTTTTTCATATAATCCTTACCTCTCTTACTCCTTATGCTTTTAACCCTGTCAGTGAAATACCCTCTATCAAATACCTCTGTCCTATTAAAAATATCACAATACAGGGCGCCGCCACAATTGTTGACCCTGCCATCAGTAAATTCCATTTTGTTGAATAATCACCTCTGAATTGAAGAAGCCCCAGTGCCAACGTAAATTTCTCTTTACTGTTTAAGTAAATAATAGGTCCAAAAAAATCATTCCAGTTATTCAGGAAGGTAAACAACCCAACGACCACCATTGCCGATTTGGCCAGCGGCAGGATGATTCTCCAGAATATCTGCAAAGGACCGGCGCCGTCTATTCTTGCCGCTTCATCCAACTCCTTTGGAATTCCTAAAAAGAACTGCCTGAGCAGGAAAATATTAAATGCACCGCCGCCTAAAAAAGAAGGAATAATCAGGGGCCAATAGGTATCCACCAAATGCAGCTTACTCCATATTAAAAACTGTGGTATTAAAGTAACAGTACCAGGAAGCATCATGGTTGTCAATATAAGGGAAAAGCAAACCGTTCTCCCCTTCCACTTAATCCTGGAAAAAGAATAAGCCGCCATAGAGGATGTTAATATGGTACCAATCAGGCACCCTGTGACAATAATCATGGTATTCACAGCATATCTTCCGAAATTTGCCGCCTTCAGCGCATCTGCATAATTACTCCACAGCATCTCCCTGGGCCAGATAACGAAGGGATTCATAATATATATATCTGTATTTATCATAAAGGAAGAACGCACCATCCAGTATAAAGGAATGACACATACAATTGCCAGGATACAGATAAACAGATAAAATACAATATTATTCAGATAATACGAAAGTTTTTTGTGTCTTTTCACGATTCATCTCCTCCTTCATAATAAACCCATTTCTTTGATGTTCCAAAAACCAATGCAGTCAAAGCCAGGACCACTACAAACAATATCCATGCCATAGCAGATGCCACCCCCATATCCATATATTTAAACGCCTGTCTCCACAATTCATAGACATAGAATAAGGATGAATTATTCGGTCCTCCCTCTGTTATGATATAAGCCTGGCCAAATACCTGAAGTGCATTTATGATTCCCATGACAAGATTAAAGAACAGGGTCGGGGATACCATAGGCAATGTAACTTTCCAAAACTTATGCCATGCATTTCCGCCGTCTATTTCCAATGCTTCATAATACACCCGGGGTATCTCCTGCAGTCCTGCCAGGAAAATTACCTGCGTTGATCCGGTTGACCATATTCCCATAAATACAATAGACGGCAATACACTTCCTTTTCCCCAGAAGAACTGACTTTTCGGTAAATGTAACCATTCCAGAATTGTATTAAACAATCCAAAATCCGGGTTCATTAACAATATCCATACAAAACTGGATGCAACAGCAGGTAAAATACAGGGCAGGTAAAACAACGATCTGAAAAAAGCCCTGCCTTTCATGTCCCTGTTCAGTAAAAGGGCAATTAAAAAGGAAAACCCTATATTTGCAGGTACCGCCATAATTGCATATAATGCAGTCGCCTTTAAAGAGATCCAGAAGGATCCCTGTTCACCGCTGAATAAGCCAATGTAATTATGAATGCCGATCCATTCTGCTTTTCCTATAATGTTATAGTCACATAAGCTATAGTAACCGCTCATTATCATCGGAACTAAATTCAATATGAGAAATCCTGCTATGGCCGGAAGAGCGAACGCCCAGCCAACTATATTATTCCAACTGGAATTTTTTAATTTTTTTATTCTATTCAAATATATCATCATCCCTTCTTAAGAAAATAGAAACTGCCGCAGTTTATGCGGCAGTTTTTTGGTTTTACTTACCGTAGAATCCCTGCACCTGTGCATTTGCGTCATCCTTAATGGAATTAACCGCCTCTGCTGCTGTTTTTTCTCCGGCCCATAAATCGTCTAAAGCGGGAGTTATGACATCATTAATCTTATTAAAATTCTTTACATAGGTTGTAACAGGAGCACCTGCCGTTCCGTCTATCATTGGTTTCACGATGGATTCATAGTAATTCTCCGGATGTTTTTCTGTAATAATACTGTTAATGTACTCATCCGTATACTCTTTCATATTTGTGGGCAGCCATAATCCCGATTTGAACAGGGATTCACAGGCACCAGTCTGGGTTAATAAATATTTGATAAATTCAAAAGAAGCGTCAGCTTTATCTGTATTCATCAGGGCAATAGCGCCGTATGTGGCAACAGTCCTGGCCTCTTCTCCCATCTTCGGCAGTGCTGCAACATTATAATGAACCGCGTCTGCCATAAGTGTTGCATTGCTCCATTGTCCGTCAAAGCACATTGCCACTCTATTTGTGGTCAATGCCTCAGACAATCCCGGCATGGTTTCGCTTGCAGTTGGCGTAGGCGCCACATGGTAGACATAAATCAGATCCGAAAGATTTTGCAGCACTTCTATGCCTTCCTCTGTTGCATATCCTATTGATGAACCGTCTTCTGTCAAATAGTCCATTCCCTTGCTATACAAAAACGGCATGTAGCCGGCCCACCATTTTGAAATATTAATCCCATAGATATTAATATTATTCGGGTCAAAATCAGGATCCAATGCATTTTTTCCATTCTTATCAATGGTTAACCGCTGTGCCGTATTAACAAATGTATCCCAATCCCATGCATCTTCATAACTTGCCGGCGGTTCTTCTATCCCATACTCCTCAAACAGAGCGGGGTTATAGAACATACAGATATTTTCAGAGCCAATTCCATACCCGGCCATATAGTTTTCATCCAGCATGTATTCAAATTGCTCACCTATACAATCTTGATCAAATCCTTCATCATTATCCATATATTCCTTCAGATTCAATATCACACCCTGCTCTGCAAGGGGGAAGAGTAATGTATCACTGTTCATAATACAAACTTCAGGTGTATCATTACCTGCAATCATTGTAGTGATTTTTGTGTCATATTCACTGGGAATATTCATTACCGTAACATGAATATTGGGATGAGACGCATTAAAATCTTCAACAATCTCCTCATATACAGCCAGGGTATCACCGCCATCCCATTCCGTAAATCTTATCTCAACTACCTCCCCGCTGTCTTTTGCTCCATTGTCCGTATCCCCGGCTGCTGTGGCAGAATCAGCACCAGAACCGGAAGCTGTATCAGCATTTTCATTTGAAGTTCCACATCCGGCGAATGAGATCATCATCACACCCGCAAGTAATAATAATAGTTTTTTTGTATACTTCATTTCTTTACCCTCTCTTTGCATATTTTTCAATTGTGCGCGCTCATTGTATGATCAATATAACATTACCTGTTATTTTCTTCTATTGGACAAATCATCAATTATTGTACATTTCAATCCTCTTGCATTGGAAAGAGCCCATCCGATAATGGCGGGCTCTAACAACTATACTTCATATGGGATTAAAATACTGATTTCTGTTCCTGATTCTGCTGCCGAACGAATATTAATCTTGTACTTCTCCTCATACAGCAGCTTGAGCCTTCTATGGACATTGGAGATACCTACATGGCCATCTGCTGTGGATGCCTCAATATAGCGGTCCAGGCTGTCCTCTTCCATACCGATGCCATTATCCTTTACCACAATCACTATATATTCATCCTGCCTTGCTATTATAATCTGTATGATTCCTCCCGCTTTTCTGTTTTCAAAACCATGTAAAACAGAATTTTCAACCAGCGGCTGAAGAATCAGCTTTGGAATTTTACAATCCATCAGCCCTTCATCTATATCCATTTTTGTCTGAAAAATATCATTGAAGCGCTTTGACATTAAAAACAGGTAATTTGATATCCATGCAATTTCATCAGATAAAACCCCTTTTTCCGACTGATTCCGGAACGTATACTGCAGCATCTCTGATAGGCTTATAATCAGCTCCGAGGTTTCCTCATCACTGTTCTTAATTGACAACATATTAATGGTGTTAAGAGTATTATATAAGAAATGAGGATTAATCTGCATTGATAAAGCCATTAACTGTGTCTCTTTCTCCCTTAAGGTTATTTCATAATTTTCATATATTAATCTGCTTATTTCCGTTTCCATATGATTGAAGCTTTCAGTCAGTACTTTAAAGTCCCTTTCCCTGGGGACCGGAATATTAGCGCTGAAATCTCCTCCGGCTACCCGCCTGGATGCATTCACCAAAGCATAAATGGGCTTCGTAAAAGATTTTGACAATAAAAATGCTGCTCCCATTGATAAAAGAATCAACAATATGATCAGGCTGGTCTGTAAATTTCTAGTATTCATAATTGTATCTTCTAAAAGTACATCCATGGAAACCAATGCAAAAGACATAATATTCTCATTCATTAAGGTATCATAGCACAATAAATATTCCATATTGTTAAAAGTGTATGTTATATATCCTGAGCCGCCATAATGACAAAAGATATCCTCCGGCACACTGTTTCCAATTTGAAATAATTCATTATCAGAAGAAATGACCAGACCTTCTTCATTTGCCAAAACATAGAGACTGCCTTCATAATTTATACTTTCTTTATAAATATCCCGAATACTGCTTTCCTTTATATGAAGCACCAGTATTGGTTTTTCAATTTTGTCCGGCAGCCTGTAATAGGATCCCATATAGGAATATTGAAAATCCATTTCTCGCACCATAGTAAATAAATATCTGTAGTCATATTCTTTTTTATTCACCAGATACTCTGACTGAATACTCTCTCCGTAATCATAACCGGTGATCCAGTAGGGAGCTCCGCTATAGCTGCGTGCTGTTTCATCCCATCCCACCTGCTTCACACTGTCAATATTGTCTGATACGATACTGTTTTGACCAAACAGCCATTGTGATGTGAACAGATAAGCGTCACAAACCTCCGGATATATACTGAACTGTTTTGCAATCTCACTCGTAATAATGCGGTTGTTTTTAATGTTATCGGATATTGTAAACTGATCAGATCCGGAAAATATATTATAGTAAAATTCACTGTTAATCATCAGTTGAGAAGTCTTTTCTATTCCGGTCAGCATGGTATCTATCGCCTTGCCATTGGCTGCCACTACGGATAATGTACTGTTACAGGTATCATTAATAATATATTTCTCATATAACCGCATCATCATCTGCTGTATAAAAAGTAAGGGAATAACCGTAAATAATATCAGAATGATGAAAACCCTGCTTCCAAAACGAATGGAGCTGATAGCATTTCTAAGCTTCTTTAACATTTTTATGTGCCTTTCTATACTGCTCAGGTGAGGTGTCATATTTTCGTCTGAATATTCTGTTAAAATAACTGCTGTCATTAAAACCGCATTGTATGGCAATATCCATTACTTTCAAATCTGAATGCCGCAGCAGCCTGCATGCCTGTTCTATTCGAAGCGTCATAATATAATTTGTATAAGTCATTCCCGTACGCTTTTTGATCTTTGTAGAAAGATAATTTGCCGAAAAGTGTACTCTGCCTGCCAGCTCCTGCAATGTCATATCTTCGGTAAAATGTCTCTTGATATAGGCAATTACGTCTTCCACCACATCACATTGTCCTGTCTCCTGGTTATAATATGCTGCTGTCTGAGCTGACAACTCATTGGAGATTTTCATTAAATCCTCCAGGGAATCACAATTTCCATATCTTTTATAACAATCATTCAGGATATCGTCATATTCCACCTGCTGAACCATACACTCCAATTCTTTTACAATTCCCACTATCATGGATGAAATAGTATGCTTCACTTTAAAAGGAGAGAGATAAGCCGGCGTCATTAGCTTTCTTTCAATTTTCTTCATTAACGCTTCTATTTCCTGATAACTCCCTTTATGAATGGCTTCCCTGATCTCCTTTTCATAAATTGTGACAGATTCCATCGGCTTATCCAGATACATATTCATATTTTTATATGAAAAAATCCTGCCTTCCTTTTTTACATAGAAATAATAAGACAGTACATCCTCAGCCTGCTGTAATGCAGACCTCATTTGTTTTAAAAGATTCTCCTGTTCATCTGATATGCCGCACCAGAAGATAATATTAAGCCGCTTTAGTTCATTTTGTACTTGTAAAAGACTGTTCTCACAATTTTCTGCCGCGTATCCGGCTGCAAGAACAGCCACCCGGCACTCCTGAATGTCCAGACCCTTTTCCATAGGAACTATAAAGCAGCCCGGAAAAATTGCTGAAACATTCTTAACCAATAACTCCTGCTGCGTCTCAGACAGATAGGATTCTTCACCTCCAGCCGGTAACCGGTTTTTCCACCTTACCAATACGATGACTCCTTTTCTGCTTAATGTACTGCCTATCGTATTGTCTAATTTGTCAACACTGACCACTCCATTCAGAACAGATGACAATTGCTTCATTTTATTATCATGGTGATATTTGGCTAAAATCTTTTCATACTCACCCTTTTCTTTACGCTTCTGAATATCAATCGACAATTCTTTATCAATTTTACATAATAGATTTTTGATCGCTTCCCTTCTGAACGGCTTGACCAAATACTCTGTAACCCCATATGTAATCGCAGATCTGGCGTATTCAAATTCCTGATAGGCACTTATTAATACTATCTTTATATGTATGTTATTGCTGCTGATTTTTTTAATCAGCTCTATCCCATCCATAATCGGCATTCGAATATCCGAAATCAAAACATCAATATTTTCACTGCTGATTATTTTATAGGCTTCCTCTCCATTACTGCATACATAGATTTGTGCATCAGGAATATAACCCCTGATAACCTGGGATAAACCTTCGCCTTGTATAGACTCATCATCTGAAACCACAATCTTTTTAATATTTTCCATAGATCATTTCCTTTGGTCAAGCTGAATCTTTATTTTTACTTCTATAGTATATCATGAGGATACAACTTAATAAATAAAAAGGCAACAGGTTTAACCATGCTGCCTTTTGTCAAAACGGGATGATACCCTCTGAACAATAGCGCTTTACTTTCTTATGATGTTATGGAACGGCTTTTTACCAGCATCTGGCTATATTATGCCTATATCTCTCATTTATTTCGCGAATTTTCTCCGGTGCGCATTTCGGTACCCTGTCATACGTCAAAAGTCCGTTTGTCTCCTGTTCCACATCGGATAGCTGGGTATAGCAGAATCCATAAATAAAATCGGAATCCATGATGCTATGCAGTACATGGGCATATTGTGCAAGAGAATCATCTTCGTTGTCAGCGCAGGTATATCCCCAATTATCACTTTCATGTGAACCATAGTTAATACCTCCGCATTCCGTAATCAGTATTGGTTCCCCTGCATATTCATATCCTTCAGCATATACACTCCTCCCGGCATGGGCAGGTGAAAGCAGGATGTTCTTATCCAGCATAGTCCTGGTGAAAAATGCTTGCTTTTCAGGCTCTTTCAAGGAACCATGTGCATAATTATGAAGGGCGCAGATATCTGTTTTCGTCATTTCCCACCCATCGTTACTTATCACTAAACGAGTTGCATCCAGACTTTTTAGTAAATAATACATTCCCATAGTCTGGTTCTGCTGCCTTGCATCAAGATCGATATTGGGTACCGACCAACTTTCATTAAAGGGCACCCACGCCGCAATACAGGGATGGTTATAATCCCTTTTCATGACCTCAAACCATTCCTTTGTATATCTTTCTACACCATTGTCAGTGAACAGACAGGCGGCGGCCATCTCACCCCATACTAAAAATCCCATTTTGTCTGCATGGTACAAGAAACGTGCGTCCTCAACCTTCTGGTGCTTTCGGCAGCCATTAAATCCCATTTCTTTCATTATGGCAATGTCCTTGATAAAATCCTCATCTCCAGGTGCTGTCAATATGCCATCCCGCCAATATCCCTGATCCAATACCAGCTTAAAATAATAGGGACTGTTGTTTAAATAGATAATCCCATTTCTGGTATGTATCTTGCGCATTCCGAAATAACTCTTTACCAGGTCCTGCGTTTCACCATTTACTTCCAGTCTTAGCTCTATGTCATATAACACAGGATTTTCAGGAGACCAACACCTGCGCATCCCATGTGCTGCACTGTTGAATATATGGTCTTGCGCTAAATGGATACTACGCTTAAATACATTCTTGTTATTAACGAAATATCTGTCCTGGCTAATCATTTCTCCCTGGAAGCATATCTTGACTTCCAGATACATATCTTCCCATAGCTGAGAAAAGTCCGCTTCCAGCATTACAGAATCCTGATCAATATCAGGAGTGTACCTGACATGGGAAATGTACGTATCTGACACCGGTTCCAGCCATACGCTCTGCCAGATACCCGTAGTTCTGGTATACCAAACCCCGGCACTTTTCTCTTCCCAAAACTGTTTTCCTCTGGGAATTGTCTCATCCTTTGCCGGGTCATACACCTTCACCGCCAGCGTTTGCTTTCCTTCACCCAGATAATCCGTTATGTCAACAGAAAATCCAACATTGCCGCCTGTATGCTCCTTACACATCGTCCCATTGATATATACCTGGCATTCATAATCCACAGCTTCAAAATTAAGGTATATCCTTCTGCCTTCCCAATCAGCAGGTACTTCAAATTCCCTTTTATAAAACACTCTTTCGTGGATGGAGCTGTCTTGAATTCCGCTTAACATACTTTCAAAACAGAACGGCACCTGTATCTTTCGGGATAATTGATAAGAATCTCTTTCCCAATGTTCTTTTGCCGCTTTATCGTCATCATCGAAATCAAAATCCCATTCCCCATTCAGGCACAGCCAGTCCTTGCGGACAAACTGCGGCCTTGGATATTCTGTTCTTAACATAAATAAACCTTTCTGTTTCCTCTTTAAATGCTTTTATGAAACTGGCAAACTTGCCTCTTACTTTTTTTCCATTAAGATCATAATTTCGGAGAGCTTAATTGTCTCTGTTCCTTCCTCTGTTATATATAAAATGTCCAGAACTGATACGCTGACAGAATCAAAAGATAAAATCAACGGCGCCGCTTCCTCCTCCTTTATTTGGTATTCCTGCGATGAAACCTCATCATTCAGAACAAGCCGGATACTTTTCACACGTTCCCAGCCGCTCTGTCCCGGATAAATGGCCACTCCGCATATTTTCGTTTCTTCATCCGCTTTCAATATGACCCTGGCCAGATTCCCTTCCACTGGAATTGCTGCATCCAGATTGTTATGTTTCCTGTAAATGGAATAGAATCCATCCGTCAGCAGAGGCAAATCCATCCCTGCTGCCTGCGCCTTAAACTGACCGGTAACATTCACTGTCGCTGCTCCTGACGGCATGGGCTGCATTGTGGTTAACGGTCCATTTATATACAATTTACCCTCTTCCGTGAAGCCGGCCCTGTCAATATTGACTTTTCGGTTTCCATCCGGTTTAACCAGATCTGTATGGGAATGGTATACTGCCCATAGCTCAGTATCATCCGGCGACCAGGCAAAGCTATGATGCCCTGTTCCAGATACATCCTTTTTTGTCCCCGAAGTCAATATGGGATTCTCCTCTGCTTTCACAAAAGGTCCCAAAGGATATGCCGAAGTCGCATACCCCAGCGAATATGCAGGGCTTGCAAAATAATTGGCTGAATAAGACAAATAATAAATCCCTTCATGTTTGATCATTTCCGGACCTTCGTTCCACCAGGTATCCCCAGAGGCGATTTCCCATCTTTGCTCAGGAGTCAGGAGCTTCACAGCTTCTCCCGTAACAGACAGCATATCTTCGCTCAGTCTTATTCCATAAATCTCGCTTTTACGGATTCCATGCACAATGTTTTCCGAGCAGTCTCTGGAATAATAAAGGTATTTTGCTCCATCTTCATCTATAAATACATTAGCGTCAATCACTGCATAGCCAAAATCAAAAAGAGGTTCATTTACCACATCCAGAAACGGCCCGTCCGGAGCATCCGAAACAGCAAGACCGATCCTCAGACTGTCCTCCTGGTTCCTGGCCGTATAATACATATAGTATTTCCCTTCGTAAGCAACTACCTCCGGTGCCCAGAAGCAATCCACGCTCCAGGCATCCTCATATTGCACATAACACATTTTCGCATCGGTCCAGTTAACCAGATCTTCGGACTTCCAGCAGTAAAACCCATTTGGCGCAGAAGTGCAGTACATATAATAGCAGTCTTTAGAAACCTTCAGCACAAAAGGGTCACCGATGTCGGTAATGCCCAAGTCGTTACGAAAGTACCATTCCCCTGTACCTTCCTTAAAAATCAGTTCTTCTTTCATTTCCCTCCTTTCTTCTCCCCACTCACTATTCAGGTTTTCTTTCCTGGTTATAGTTTGCCAAAATAATACAGATAATAGTATTAGTACCAGCAAAGTAAATAGAATCATTAAAATACGTATACCTTTTTTCTTCATATGATGTTATCCTGTTTTGCGGTATCACTTTGAACATGCCCCAATAATTATATTACACTTTAATTTGAGATAAGTTATTTATACAACATATTTTATGTTGCTAATTATGTAATTACTGGAACACTGATTCTAAGATACTAAAAACAGCTTTGGAAATCTATATTAATTCTGCACAATCATTAATTAGTTTATTTGTTTATATTGTACCATTACAAACTTTAATCCGGCCTTTTCTCTCTTTTATGTGATATTTAACTAAATTAACGCCATTATATTATTGCACATTAAACAATTGACTGTCGAATTACTAAGTGATACTTTAAAAGGGAGATAAGTGTAATTAACAACATAAATATTGTTGTAAAGTCATCAAATTAGTAATTTCAATGCTTTAAAAACATATTTTCTGATTCCTGTATAGATATCAGGAATGTATAAGAAAGAGAGGTATCACTTTGAACACACATAAGAAAAGGATCGTACTTGATTTGGATAATATTCACGAAACCACGCTGGTAGGAAAGGCTCTTTCTTCCGAAAACCGTCTTGAGATATTAAAGCTGCTTATTGAGAAATCTGTAAATATCAGTGAAATTGCCAGCATTTTTCAGCTTCCGCCATCCTCCGTTGCCCTTCACATCAAGGTACTGGAGGAGGCCGGAATGATATCCATCCACGAAAAGCCCGGCGTACGCGGTTCGCAGAAGGTATGCGGTATCACCTTCGAGGATATCTATTTAAATGCCTTCCGTCATAAGATCAATCCGGATGATGCGAAAACATTTAACTTTCCCATGCCTATCGGCAATTATTTTGATTGCGAAGTGGATGGAAGCTGTGGCATTGTCAATGAGAAAAGCTATCTGGGCGTAGAAGACTCCCCCTCCGGCTTTTACTGCGGAGACCGCCATGAAGCGCAGCTTTTATGGTTTGGCGTAGGATTTGTGGAATACCGTTTTCCTACTTACCTGATCCGAACCAGTCAAGTAACAGAAATTTCCTTTTCGTTTGAAATCTGCTCGGAAGCACCCGGATATCAAAACGACTGGCCATCGGATATTACAGTCTGGGTAAACGAGCAAGAGGTTGCCACAATATACTCCCCTGGTGATTATGGGGGAAGACGCGGGCGGCTGAACCCCGAATGGTGGGGGGACACTATGACACAATATGGAATGTTCAAAACCATTAAAATTAACCAATTGGGATGTTATGAAAATGATGTAAAATGCTCAGAGCAAAATTTGGAAACCCTGGATTTGAAAAGCGGATATTACATCCGTTTGAAACTCGGCGTCAAGCCGGATGCCATCAATGTCGGCGGCATGAATCTTTTCGGCGACAAATTTGGAGATTATTCACAAGGAATTATTATGAAGGTGAAAGTCGCCAATAGCGGTTCCGGACAGGAACCAAACGAAAAAGACCTAACGCGGACAGCAGATGCGTTCACAGAAAATATTTAGGAGGAAACAACATGAAAAAGAAACTTGCCAGTCTGATCATTGTCATGGCAATGTTTGCTTCCACCCTGGCAGGGTGCGGGAGCAATACAAATAATGAACCTGCAAGCAATAACGAAAGCAATACAGCCAGCACCACCACCGTGCAGTCCGCTGACAGCACAAGTACCTCTTCCGCAATTGATGTCTCTGCCATAAGAGGGAATATTGATCCCAGTGAAGATGAGGTCTCTTTCGTAAATAATACTTTGGAAGACTCCTACTTGGGAGATGTTTTTGACACAGTAATACCGAATGACTATTCTGCATATCCCTATAAAGAAGAAGTAACCCTGGACATCTGGATGCCATCCAATTCCATTCTGGCCTCCGTATGCTCCGACCTTAATGACCAGCAGGTTCTCAATCAAATTGAAGAATTGACCGGCATTAAGCTGAACTTTATTGTACCTACTCTGGGAGAAGAGGCAACTGATTTTAACCTGATGATTGCAAGCGGCGATCTTCCTGATATCATTATTGAAGCTAACCGCTATAGCGGCGGAATTACAGCCGGTGTCAATGAAGGTGCCTACCTGGATCTGACTGATGTCATCGATGAATACATGCCGAACTATTCCACGTGGAGGAATTCCGATGACGAAAGACGTAAAACCACTATTACCGATGAAGGAATCATTGGCGGTGTCTATGGACTTGCTCCTTATAACGAATGGTGTTGGTTCGGTTTATTGATCAAGCAGGAAGCTTTGGACAAGACCGGCCTTCCCGTACCGGAGACCATTGATGAATTACATGATTTCCTTGTTGCATGCAAAGAAGCCGGCTATTCCCAGCCGCTGAATTATGGTTCTACCTACGGCCAGATCTTCACCGGCATTATCAATGGTGCTTACGGTGTCTGGGACTGGATGTTTGTAGATGACGACGGTAATGCCGCATGGGGACCTGCCCAGGAAGGTGCCAAAGAATACCTGACCACCATGCAGAACTGGTATAAAGAAGGCTTAATCAACACCGACTGGGCAACTGCAGACTTTAATCAGAGAATGGCAGAAGGCGTATCCGATGACTGCGCAGTTATCATGGACTCTCCCGATACCATGTGGGGATACTGGAAAGAGGATAACGGATTTGATTTTGTAGCTGCTTTGAACCCAGTCCTTACAAAGGGAGAAACCTCCAAACAGACATACCGCAACTTTAAGCAAACTGGTTCCATTTCAGCTATTACCACCCAATGTGAAAATATTGAAGCCGCCTGCGCTTTTCTTGACTTTGCATTTACAAAAAAAGGATGGGAAATCTATAATTATGGCTCCTACGGCGATGTTCATTTAATTGATGAAGACGGAATGCCGTACTATAATCCGGATGGTTTGATGTACAACGACCCCGATGGACAACCCGTCAGTAATTTAATATGGAAATACCGCATACATGTCTTCCCCAACATACGGGATGAACATAACTCCAATCCTCTGATTACCGCAGAAGGCAGCTATTCCGGCAGTATCCGCGAATACTGGACAAATACCATGGATTCCTCCGTGACGATGCCGCCTGTGACATTAACTCCGGAAGAAAGCGCAAGGGAAGGCGAACTTGGCACCATCCTGTCTACCATGCGGAACGAGTATTTCTCCAAAATTATCATGGGACAACTCCCCGTTGACGCTTATGATGATTTCCTTAGGGACGCCGAACAACAGGGGATGGAGGAATTTGTTTCCTTATGGCAGGCTGCTCTGGACCGCTATAATAACAGATAATAAATAACAGATAATAGTAACAGTTAAGCCTGGCGGCTAAACAGACGATAGTAGATGGCTGAACTGTTACAGATAATAAGACATCAAGGTTTTGCTGCCGCTGCCCCCAGGTCAGTCACACAGACCTGCGGGCAGTGGAAATTATACCAGCAGCCGCTAAACGAAAGGAATGTAAGCATGTCAAAGTTAAAATATTCGCCTCTTCCATTTCGGACCGCATTAAAAAAAGACCTCAAAAAAAATTATTTCGCATATCTTTTAATCCTCCCGGTCATTGTCTGGTACTTTGTATTCTGCTATGGACCCATGTGGGGCATTTCAATCGCCTTCAAGGATTTCAAACCCCTTTTGGGCTTCGCGGAAAGCCAATGGGTTGGTTTTAAACATTTTGTGGACTTCATTACCGGCCCATACTTCCTCCGCACCGTCAGGAACACTTTTATGCTGAATATCTGGGGACTTGCTTTCGGGTTCACCTCCCCCATACTCCTGGCCTTGCTGCTAAATGAAGTCAAATCCATAAAGTTCAAAAAAATCGTACAAACCATTACTTATATGCCACACTTTATCTCACTGATTGTTATCTGCGGTTTGCTACACATTTTCACACAGTCCGGCGGCATACTGACACAGCTTGTAAGTTTCGTTACCGGCACAGAGCACGCATCCCTGCTGGGTTATTCCCAATACTTCCGCCCCATCTATACTTTTTCCGACATCTGGCAGAACGTTGGGTGGAACAGTATCATCTATCTTTCTGCCATGAGTTCCATTGACCCGGGACTCTATGAAGCCGCAGAAATTGACGGTGCGGGCAGATTGCGCAAAATGTGGCATATAACGCTCCCACAAATCAGACCAACTATCATCATCCTTTTCATTTTCGCCATGGGCGGGATGATGGCTTCCGGACACGAGAAAATAATTTTACTGTACAATTCGCTTACCTATGAAACCGCTGATGTCATAGCCTCTTATGTTTACAGGCGCGGACTTCAAGAGGCAAGCTATAGCTTCGCAACTGCAGTCGGGTTGTTTAGTTCTGTGATAAACTTTCTGCTATTATGGATTACGAACAGCATATCCCGGAAATTTTCAGATATCAGTGTTTTTTAGGAGGCAGAAATTTGAAAACAAAAGAAATGACAAAAAAGCATACAAATACCATCGGGAAAAGAAAGCCGGCTAATATAATTTTTAACCTGTTTAACTATTCTATCCTGTCCTTCCTGACGATCCTTTGCCTCTATCCCTTGCTGCATGTGCTCTTTGCATCAGTAAGTGATCCGACAGAATTGATTGCCCACCGAGGACTGCTTTTAAAACCTCTCGGTTTTACTTTAAGCGGATACCAATTGGTTTTCAAAGACAACAGCATACTGATTGGTTTCAGGAATACCTTGGTTTATGTCGGACTTGGCACTTTACTAAATATGATGTTCACCATCATGGGAGCTTTTACCTTATCCAGAAAAGACCTGCTTCTGAAAAAACCCATCATGCTTTTCATCACAATTACAATGTTCTTCAGTGGAGGGCTTATTCCATGGTTCTTATTAATGAAAGACATCGGTCTGTATAATAATGTATGGGCTATGGTGCTCCCTACCGCACTAAACACCTGGAACATGATTATCTTAAGAACCGGT
>Ga0154002_1000177_pt1 | contig 16811 bp, 18 predicted proteins | sample TSNY086MetaG_FD_102276 | JGI IMG/M metagenome (GOLD analysis project Ga0154002, IMG submission 102276) | Attine ant fungus gardens microbial communities from New York, USA - TSNY086 MetaG | ecosystem: Host-associated > Fungi > Mycelium > Unclassified | place: USA: New York, Robert Cushman Murphy... | reverse complement strand
TGTCTGAGCAGCGTTTTCATCAGAAAACGGTGCGAGTTGTGAGCGGTTTTCCCGTTTCAAGCAGGGACAGGGAAATTAGAAAGCGGAGGACTAAGCGATCAGCAGACGATGGCCATTGCCCGCTCGTACCTCATGCCGGTTTTTTGACCAAAGCGTCCGCACTGAACAAATTCCATCCCATCCCTATTTGTCATCCAACTTTAATACACTCATAAACGCTTTCTGAGGAATCTCCACATTGCCGATCTGACGCATACGCTTTTTTCCTTCCTTCTGTTTCTCCAGAAGTTTTCTCTTACGACTGATATCACCGCCATAGCACTTAGCCAATACGTCTTTACGCATTGCTTTCACTGTTTCACGGGCAATAATCTTGCTTCCGATGGCTGCCTGTATGGGAACTTCAAAGAGATGCCTTGGAATCTCATCCTTTAGTTTCTCGCACATTTTTCTGCCTCGCTCATATGCTGTAGCCGCATGTACGATAAAAGAAAGTGCATCTACTTGTTCACGGTTCACCAGAATATCCAGTTTAACCAGTTCCGAACGCTCATAGCCCTTTATTTCATAATCAAATGAAGCATATCCTTTGGAGCGTGACTTTAATGCATCGAAGAAATCATAGATAATCTCATTGAGCGGCAGTTCATACTTGAGAAGCGCTCTTGTTTCCTCCATATATTCCATTCCCAGGTAATTTCCTCTGCGTTCTTCACAAAGCTGCATGATCGCACCAATAAATTCTGTAGTCACCATAATTTCTGCGCTGACCACCGGCTCTTCCATATACTCAATTTCAGTTGGATCCGGCATATTGGTGGGATTCGTCAACTCTATTACGTCGCCATTGTTTTTATAAATTTTATAAATAACACTTGGCGCTGTCGTTATCAGATCCAAACCATATTCCCGTTCCAATCGTTCCTGAATGATCTCCAGGTGCAAAAGACCCAAAAAACCGCAGCGATATCCAAACCCCAGTGCAACAGATGTCTCCGGTTCATATTGCAGTGAGGCATCATTTAACTGCAGTTTTTCTAAAGCATCTCTCAAATCCGGATACTTTGCACCATCGGAGGGATACATACCGCAATAAACCATTGGATTCACCTTTTTGTATCCCGGAAGAGGTTCTGCGCAGGGATCTTCTTTATTGGTAATGGTATCGCCTACGCGGGTTTCTTTTACATTTTTCAGACTGGCTGTAATATAACCGACCGTGCCTGCACTGAGCTCTTCACATGGAATGAATTGTCCGGCTCCAAAGTATCCCACTTCTACCACTTCCGCCTCTGCTCCTGTAGCCATCATCCTGATCCGGGTGCCTTTCTGCACACTGCCTTCTTTCAGGCGGCAGAATACAATGACACCCTTATAAGAATCATAAATAGAATCAAATATAAGTGCTTTCAGCGGTGATTTTGCATCTCCCCCGGGAGCCGGGATTTTTTTTACAATCTGTTCCAGTACCTGTTCAATATTCAGACCGGTTTTCGCCGATATTAAAGGCGCATCCTGTGCCTCTATCCCAATGATATCCTCAATTTCACCTATAACACGTTCCGGCTCGGCACTTGGCAAGTCAATCTTATTAATAACAGGCATGACATCCAGGTCATGGTCTAAAGCCAAATACACATTAGCAAGAGTCTGCGCCTCAATCCCCTGCGCTGCGTCCACTACCAGTATTGCCCCGTCACAGGCTGCAAGACTTCTGGACACTTCGTAGTTAAAGTCTACATGACCCGGAGTATCGATAAGATTGAAAATATATTCTTCCCCATCTTCTGCCCGGTAAATAGTACGGACAGCCTGTGCTTTTATCGTAATTCCTCTTTCCCGTTCCAAATCCATATTATCTAATACCTGGGCCTGCATCTCCCGGCTGGTCAAAAGTCCGGTCCTTTCAATGATGCGGTCTGCCAGTGTGGATTTCCCATGATCTATATGTGCAATAATACAAAAATTTCGAATTCTACTTTGGTCTGCTGCCACTTCTATTCCTCCTGCGTCTTTCGGATATTCACTTCTGTTTGTATCGGGAACAGTGTACCACATTTCTCACTTCCCACGCAATACCTGATTCAGAATATCTGCTAAAGGTTCCATGGCATTCTTTTCTTCTTCCACCGTATTGATCTGTGATCCGCATTCAATCAGCAGCGCTTTTGGCTTCAGGTGCAGATTGTAACGCAGGCTCTTTAAATAAATTTTTCTCATCAGTCCCGGATAGTATTGCGCCGCTTTCAACTGCAGCTGGAAAGAAAATGCCAAATTATCCTCAATATATGGATTGTTCAAGTACTCAATTGGACCGTTACGTGCAGTTTTGCTGAGTCCGTTAAAAAACATTATCTTAGCAGTTGGCTTTCCGTCTATTTCCGTAGCAAAGTTTGACCTGTCAATACCTTCCTTGGCACCGTCACGATGCAGATCAATGACCACTTCAATAGAAGGATTCTCATCTAAAATCTGCTGAATGTCCGGCGCCGCCAAAGTATAAGCCATATTACGGTCCAGTTCTCCGTCAATCATATCATAAACTTTCCGGTGATGAATCACATTATACCCATAGGTGTCCTTTAAAATCTCCAGCAATCGGTCCCCCACGCCCATGATTGTAGTACTTTCATCTCCTTCTGTCGAATCTATAAAAGCCTCCTGGGAATGGGTATGATAGATCAGTATTTGAGGCACTGAAGAATCCGATTCCAGTTTCATATCCCTGGAAGTCAACGCCTCCAGATTTAACTGGCTGCCGTCTATGGTGGTCGATGGGTCTACCACATAGTAATTATTCAGCAGGTAGTCAAAACTCTGAAGCTTTTCCATGGAAATTTCCGCAACCGGCTCACGATCCGGTGACATCGCTTCCACCGTCGCCTCTGTTTTTTCTGATTCTTCGCCTATGGTCTCTGTTTCCATATCCGACTCTTTGACATCATCGCTTTTTTCAGTCCCGTCTTCCGTCTCTGGTATTGCATGATGGGCTGTGGGGTCTTCCCCCGCAGATCCGACCGCATCTTCCTCTGCCTTTACCAGCATTTCATACTCCAGTCTGCTTTCGATTTCCGGCAAATATTGAATCTGCTCACCGGCGTAGGTGAGTACCGGGATAGATTCCCGGATCAAAAAATCCAGCCACGTATTTTCTTTGCCTGTCTCTTCCCCCCCATATACAAATCCTGTTAAGTACGTATTAACAGCCCATTTTTCAATGTTACGTTTCAATAAATCACTATCTCCAACAATAAGAAGACCTCTATATAAGATATAGAGGCTCAGTAAGAAAATCACAACCCATAATCCTGTGTGAACCCATTTCTGATTTCGTTTCAATTATCTCACCCCATATTCTTGTAAGGCCTATCCCCTTTCATCATTATATGAGATGTCCACACTAATTATGATAATTGTAATGCCATATTCAAACCTTCCGATATTGTATAGCTGATACGTTTCACGGTTGCATCAATATCTTTCGGTGTAACAAACATGGCATTTAGATGAGGAGAAATTAATTCTCTTATCATCTGATGCTTCTCAGCTCTGCTTAAAGTTCCAAGTGCTCCACCCAGATTTTTGATATGACTGGAAGAATCCATCGATTCTATCAGAGATTCCATCGTATCATTTACGATTGTAGCGGCATCCACCACGGTGGGAACTCCGATTGCTATGACCGGAACTCCCAGTACCTGCTCATTTATTCCATCTCTGTGATTACCTACTCCGGACCCCGGGTTGATACCCGTATCTGTTATCTGTATTGTCCTGTTCAGTCTTTTGGTACTTCTGGCCGCCAGGGCATCGACCACCACCACCAGTTGGGGTTTTGTTTCTTCTACCACGCCGCGAATGATTTCCAGGGTTTCCATACCGGTCTGGGCCATGACGCCGGGTACGATGCCGCTGACTTGATTCACCCGTTCTTCATCCATGGATGCTTTTCCATATTCCCGGATTACATGCCGTGTGATATTAATATTTTTAACAACGTAAGGACCCAGTGCATCCGGTGTCACATCACGATTTCCCAAACCTACAACCAATACGGACTGTTCCTCTTCTCCCATTAGTTTTTTCAGGTGAACTGCAAGCTCCTTAGATATCTCTCTGTGATAATCTTCATCCGGTATCGACATATTCGGTGCCTCCAAAGTAATATAAGTCCCCACCGGTTTCCCCATGGCTTTTGCACCATTTTCTGTCTCAATCACAACTGTAGTCGTTTGAATTTCTTTCTCTTCATCTTCTAATTTCTCAATACGTACACCGCGAATCTCTACATTATCCTGTTCGTAACTTTCCTTTGCCTCCAGTGCAAGGTCTGTTCGAATACTAAATTTCCCCAACATATGCTCCTCCTTTTTTAAATTGCAGATTTCTTACTATTTTTTACTTTTTTTTATAAAATATGTATTGACATATAATCAATGTTGGCTTAAAATATAAAAGCATGTTTACATTAGAACGTCCGTGTCCGGATTTAATGAAACAGTCAACATAACGATTAAATATAGAATTTTGGAGGTGTACGGATTGGCTAACATCAAATCTGCAAAAAAGAGAATTTTAGTAAACAGAACAAAGGCTGCTCGTAATAAAGCGATTAAATCAGGTGTAAAGACTGCTATTAAAAAAGTGGATGCTGCTGTTGCTGCAAATGATAAGACTGCTGCTGCCGCTGCTCTATTAAATGCAACATCTGTAATTGATAAAGCAACCATCAAAGGTATCTATCATAAAAATACTTCAGCCAGAAAAGTTTCCCGTTTAACAAAAACTGTAAACAACATTGCATAATAAAAGAATTTAACATAAAAACCACCGTTCTCACCGGTGGTTTTCTTATTTCATTTCATTTACTTTCCGCTATATTTAACAATCAACAGTTCAACACTCATAACGTCATTGATTCTTCCTGTTTTCACGGCTTCCTCTGTTTCTATACAATCCTGTACTGCATTCCTTAATACATCCTGAGTAAAATGCTCTGTCTGCCGCATGTAATTGCGTACGATGAATGCCTGCATTCCCATCGCAGATGAGATTCCTTTCGTATCAAATCCCTGTGCTTTCAGCTGCTTTATCTGCATCAGGAGATTAAACTGTCTGGTAATCAAAAATAAAATCCGCATGGGTGGCTCTTTCAGGGATAACAGATCATAATATAATTCCAATGCCCTCTTTTGTTTTTTCTCAGCAATTGCATTTATCATATCAAAAATTCTATTTTCTGTCCTTACGGTACAAACAGCCTCTATATCCTCTGCTATAATAATTTCCCGGTCTATCGTATAACTCAGAAGCTTCTCTAACTCCTGTCTGATGTTTTCCATATCACTGCCTGTTCGCTCCAAAAATAGTTCCATGGTGGCAGAAGTAATATTTTTCTTCTCCTTGCGCAGGGTCGCCAGCACCCAGTTCATTAAAGTCTGTGTATCCTGGCGTCCCATTTCAATGGCTCTGCCTTTGTTTTTCACCGCTTTGAATAATTTTCCTCTCTTATCTACCTCGTTTTCCACAAACAGGATGCAAGTCTCTTCCGGCATCTGTCCCAGATACTCTGCCAACTCCTGTGAGGCATTTTTGAAAAACCCACTGTTCTCCAGAATAAGCAGACGGTGGTCTGCAAAAAAAGGCAGCGTTTCTGCCTGGTCAATCACTTCTTTTATCCGGATACCCTTCCCTTCATATACATTCAGATTCATAGTATCACCTTCCGGAATCAGGGCGTCTTTCAGTTTGTTTTTATAAAGTGCTTTTAGATAAGTCTCTTCTCCGTAGAAAAGATATACCTGTTTAAATTCTCTTTTTTTAATGTCTTCAATAAGGCTTTTCATCTATGGTTTCTATTTCCTCATATGCTTTACTTTTTTTCATTTTATCATATATGAGGTTACATATCCAGAAAAAGTTATGTTTAAGATTTAATCCTCCTGCGTATTTTCCTTCATCTCTCTTCTTCTCTTGGTCATCAGCCCTCCAATACGCCCTGTCTCTTTTGCCGACAGCGTCTTCCATCCCTGCTTCAGCACCTGGTCCAAAAGCCCAAGTTCTTCTGCAATTTCATACTTTAATTCTTCTTCCGGAGTCAATTCTTCTAAGTTGATTTTTTTTGTTTTTGACATAAATCAGGCCATACCCCTTCCTATCTTTTTTTGGAGTATGACCTGATTTTATCATTTTATTCAATTAATTCCCTGGAGCGTGATTAAAAATTGCCTGTGCCAAGCTGTGCGTTCCAGTTCGTGGGATGCAAACCCTGATTTGAGAGGCGTAGTGGTGCTGCGCTGACCAAATCAGGGTGCAGCAGGCTGCAAAGTGGGGCGTGCAGATTGATGCAATGAAATTTCAAACACGCTCTAATATTCATAAGGTATAATAATGGCTGCTATAAGATAAATGAAAAATCCTGTAGTTGTACATCCCAGTATTACCATCAAAAGGCGAATGATGGTAGGATCAATATTAAAATATTCTCCTATGCCTCCGCATACACCACAAATTACTTTATCACTTGATGATTTGTATAATTTCTTCATACCGTTTCCTCCTTAATTTACAAATGTTACTTTCACACTTCCAACTCCGCATTCAATATTCATATTGTTATCTGCGTGATTGTTCTGAGCACTGGAATGACCTAAAGCAGTATAAGACCGATCACCTATTCTAACTTCACCTATGCCGCAGTCCACCTCATAATTGTAATCTTCCTCATTTCCGCTTAGTTTCATTTTAATTTCACCGACACCACAGTTCAAATTACAGTCTCCGGTAATACGCCCTTCCAGATAAGCAGCACCCACGCCGCAATCTATACTCAGATTTTTGCTCTGGAAATCACTTAATTCAATTTTCCCTACACCTATTACCATCTGCGTTTCATCAAAAACAGTTCCTCTTGGTACTTCCAGCACAATCTTTGCTTCACGGTTATTCCAGCCAAAACTCCAAAACCTGAACTTCTTCACTTCTTTATGCCTGATATATAATGTTCCGTCTTCTTCTTCACAGACATAAGATTCATTAACATCTTCTGCATGTACGGCAAATTCATCTCCATCTGCTTCCTTAACTATCATTTCCCCAACGTCCAGATCTATATTCAGATCTGTAATATCTTTAAACGAATGTTCTGCACCGGCAATATTCTTTCCGGCAGTGCCTAGCTTTACATTGTATAAATTCGCACCAAGAGCCACTGCCACAATACAGAACAAAACGCCAAGAGCGGCCAGCACACCGACAATAATCAAAGTGATTTTTGTTGCTTTATTCATGCGACTGAACCTCCTCTCCTAAATATTCTGCTGCACACACTTACAATGCTTCTGACTAACCATGGAATAAGCCTTCCTCCCACCAGGATACATGCAAATACCATCAAAATACCAAGTGCCAGCATCAGCATTCCAACGCCTCCAAGCAACAGTCCGTTTATCGGCGTAACAAATAAATTTGCGATTCCTGATCCGATCAATACAATTCCTACTACAATAAATACGACCATCAATACTGCAACTGTTACTACAATCGCAAATGCTGCTGCAAGTACGGATACTATCAATCCAAATGCCCCTGCCAAAATTGGAATCCCTACCGGTATGGCAAATATACAGAGCAATATGATCCATCCTATGTTACGATTTGATCTTCTTTCCGGTCTGTCCTTCTGTGTTCTCCGGTCATAGCTTTTGTCATATTGATTCGTTCCATTGCCATTTTGATAACCGGAACCCTCCTGCGTATAGGTTTTCCGTAGTTCCGGTACTTTATTATCTTCCCGAAACCTATCGTCCTGGTATCCGCTTTCTGAATACTCTCCTGCTTCATAATCTGCGCCATTCAAATCATATTTAATCAGCGCCGCTACCTTTTCCGGACTTCCCAGTGTGGCAATGACATTTGCTTCCTCGCCTTCACCGGCATCTTCAAAGTATCCGGTGTAATAATTTAAGGCCTCTTCTCTTTCGTTATCCGGTATATCCTGCAGCAAATACGCTAACCGGTCTAAATACTCTTTTCGACTCATTACTGTACCCTCCCTGTAAAAATATTCGTTATTCTGGAAGAATATTCTTTCCACTCTGATATATAAAGATTGAGCTGCGCTTTTCCCTTCGAGGTTATCTTATAATATCTGCGATTCCTGCCTCCGCACTCCATGTCATAAACTTCCAGACACTCATCTTTTTGCAGTCTCCTTAGTACCGGATACAAGGTGGATTCGGATACTTCCAGTGCACAACGTACATCCTGGGTAATGCGATAGCCATAGGTTCCTTCTTCTTCCTTGGAAACTACTGCAAGCACGATCGCATCCAGCAAAGCTGCGCCTGTATTAAATACCATGTAATCAACTCCTCTTTTTGTTATTTTATAAATAATACTATTTAATGTTTTATATTATTTTATATTCAATACTATATACTATATAATATTGAATGTCAAGTAATATTATAAAAAAATTATAAAAAGCCTGTTTTTTTGAAATTTACAATTTCATGATTCTATGTTTCACATGGCTTCGCATAGATTTACGTGGGAACTTAACAAGCGCAAAAAAGCACCTACCGTTTTGAAGTAGATGCATTCACAAATGTCCTGAATCTCCATAATCCACAAACAATTACTTTATATCTTTATATACTTCGACTGAAAATAAACATTTAACTGAAACGGCAAAGTATAAGTAACTGCTGCAATAATCACACTGGCTGCCCACTGCATGGCATTGAAAGGTAAAGCAGCAAGTGCATAGGCTGCGTCAAAAAACAAATATTCAAATACCGCATAGCCTGCTGTCATAAAAGCTCCTGCTGCAACACACGAAATCATATAATTTCTAAAACTTTGCTTTCTTGAAATAACACCCGCCAGAAAGCCCATGATACCTTTGATAATAAATGTTGGTAAAATATACACCGCGGCACCTGCGGCCAGGTCTGCCAGTCCGCTGCCAACAGCAGCTGCAATGGAAGCTTGAGGTCCTCCCAGGAGATACGCACAGATATAGATCATAACGTCTCCGAAATTCAAATATCCTCCTGATAAGAAGGGAAGCGGAATCCTTATCATCCATGTTACGACAAATACCATTGCAGACATAAGTGCGACTGTAGTCAATTTTTTTGTTTGTTGTTTTATTTTGTACATATAGACACCTCTAAATATTTTATTTACTATCTATTTTACTTCAAACTGCCATGATGTAAATAACCAGTTTTTAGATTTTAAGCCATACCAGTTTATTACTGCGAGGTATTTGACTTTGAGGTTATATTTAGAGGTTTTGAGAAAGGATATCCCTCAGTCCAAAGACAAAAAATATTCCTTTATACTCTCCAAGGTCGGTCCTAATTCCTTCCAACCATGCGCCGCCGATAAAAACATTGCCTCAAACTGTGCCGGTGCCAGATGGATTCCTCTACCCAGCATGTATTTAAAATAATCTGCATAACGGTCCACGTCTGAAGTTTTTGCCGTCAAATAATTTACCACCGGAGTTTCCGTGAAGAAGATACAGCCCAAAGATCCAATATGGTTCAATTGACAACCGGCTCCGGTTTCTTTGATTATCTGATTAATTTCTCCATAGAATTTGTCTCCCATAGCATTTAAATCCCGGTAAATTTCCGGTTGCTCTTTTAAAATGGTAAGCTGAGCAATGCCCGCCGCCATCGCCACCGGATTACCGCTTAATGTCCCTGCCTGATAAACGCCTCCTACCGGTGCAACCATTTCCATGATTTCACGTTTACCGCCGTAAGCGCCCACAGGCATGCCTGCGCCGATGATTTTACCAAATGTCGTAAGATCTGCCTGTACGTTATAATATCCCTGAGCCCCGTCGATTCCAAGGCGAAAACCTGTAATCACTTCATCAAAAATCAAAACGCTGCCATGCTTTGTGCATAAACTGCGAAGTCCCTCCAGAAATCCCTGTACAGGAGTTACTACACCCATATTGGCTCCTACCGGTTCTACAATAACCGCGGCAATTTTATCCGGGAATTGTTCAAAAAGAAGCTTTACGCTTTCCAAATCATTATACACTGCTGACAAAGTATCGCGGGTACAGCCTTCCGGTACGCCGGCACTGTCCGGCACACCACTGGCCATGACTCCTGATCCTGCTTTTACCAGCATCGCATCGGAGTGTCCGTGATAACATCCCATGAATTTTATGATTTTATTTCGTCCCGTATAGCCTCTTGCCGTGCGGACAGCACTCATAACTGCTTCCGTACCGGAATTCACCATACGCACCATTTCAATAGATGGAACTACTTCCGTAATAAGCTCTGCCATTATGACTTCTTTTTCCGTTGCAGCACCGAAGCTTAATCCATGTTCACAGGCTTTGATGACACTTTCCCTGATCCGGGGATGATTGTGCCCAAGAATCATGGGACCCCAGGAACTGATGTAATCGATATATTTGTTTCCGTCTGCATCATAGATATAGGCGCCATCCGCCCGCTCAATAAAACGGGGCGTTTCTCCAATTGCTCCATAGGCGCGTACCGGGCTGTTCACTCCGCCCGGGATAAGTTTTACCGCATCCTGAAAAAGTAATTCTGATTTTGTCATTTATAATTCTCCCTTCATTCATTGGCATACTCATTATCCAATTTTTCCCTCATCCATAAAACGAGCCAGTTCTTTTGCAAAATAAGTAAGATATATATCTGCACCTGCCCGATAAGTACCGGCAGCCATTTCACAGATGATTTTTTCCTCATCGATGAGACCCGCCTTCGCTCCTGCTTTTACCATCGCATATTCCCCACTGACGCTGTAGGCTGCAATGGGGGTACTCACAGTATTCGCCACTTCATGAACCACATCCAGATAAGAAAGCGCAGGCTTTACCATAATGATATCCGCTCCCTCTTCTATATCCAGAAGCGCTTCCTTAATACCTTCCCTTCGATTATGATAATCCATCTGATATGTTTTTCTGTCACCAAAGGATGGTGCCGAGCCTGCTGCTTCACGAAAGGGACCGTAAAATGCCGAGGCATATTTCACTGCATAAGACATGATTGGATGCTGCATATAGCCGTTCTCATCCAGACATTCCCGTATAGCCCGTATACGCCCATCCATCATATCTGACGGCGCCACCATATCCGCTCCTGCCCGGACGTGAGACAGTGCGGTCTGAGCCAGAAGTTCCAGGGTTTTGTCATTATCCACATCGTTACCGCATAGTACACCACAGTGACCATGAGATGTATATTCACACATGCACACATCCGTAATATAATACAGTTCAGGAAAATTCTTTTTCGCTTCCCGCAGTGCTTTCTGAACAATTCCATCCGGTGCATATGCACCGCTTCCGGTTTCATCCTTTTTCTCCGGGATTCCAAAGAACATCACCTGTTTCACTCCGGCTTCTGCCAAACGCTCTAATTCGTAACCCATGCGGTCTATACTGTAGCGGTACTGCCCCTCCATAGAAACGATTTCTTCCTCAATACCATATCCTTCCTTGATAAACATGGGATATATCAGAGAGGATTTATCCATTCTGGTCTCTCTTACCATTTTTCTTAAGACTTCACTGCCTCTGAGTCTCCTTGGTCTTTTTGTTAAATCCATGTACGATCTCCTTATATTTGCTCCGATTGGCTTTCCCGCTCGGGGAATCTGTAATGATATCATTTATATTAAGACTACACTATTCTGCTGACGTCAATGTCCTGTTTCTCTCTAATACTTCCATCAAATTGTCTTGTAAGAGAAGCCATACATAGTTTCTCTATACATTCCACCATACTGTCCATGGTTGCTTTCTCAGCCATAGTGGTACGCATACCCAACGCATCTGCCGCTGCTTTGGTCTGCCTGCCTATACAAACTGCATGTACCAGAGCGTAGTCCAGCCCTTTAACGGTTTCCGCAAATCCACGTACGGTAGAAGCGCTGGTAAATACTGCATAATCCACATATCCCTGCTCGAATTCCTCTTTTTCATCTATGAGCTCTTGTGTTTCATAAAGCGTGTCATAGATAGCTACATCCTCTATTACCACTCCTTCTGCTTTATGAATCTCCCGGACAAGTTCGGGACTTCCAAGTGACGCCCGCGGTATCAATATGGATTCACCCGGTCTGCACACTGCGGCTAATTCTTTTCCCAATGCCCGGGCATCATATACCTCCGGTATGATCTCCGCAAAAATGCCCCTCTCTTCAAGTGCCTTTCCGGTACCGTTTCCGATTGCAGCGATTTTGGCTCCTGCCATGCTTCGTATATCTTTTCCTGTTTCTTTTAATATCTCAAAAAATACTCTGACACCTGTAGGACTGGTAAATGCAATCCAGTCATAACACTCCAGTTTCTTAATACATTCCTGTAGTCTCTCATTTGGTATAATAGGTACGGTACGTATTGCCGGTAATTCCAATACCTCAGCCCCTTTGTCACGCAGCTTTTCTGCCATTGCCGAACTCAGTTCCCGCGGACGTGTCACCAGAATCTTCTTACCGGCAAGCGGCAGCTTTTCCTGCCAGGCAAATTCTTCAGCCAGTGCGCACACCTTTCCGACTACAATGATCGCCGGTGTCTCTACTCCCTGACGCTTCACCTCCCGGCAAATGGTATTCACTGTCGCCACAATCCGTTTTTGCTTTGCCGTCGTTCCCTTTTGCAAGATGGCAGCCGGTATGTTCCCATCCATTCCATGTTCCATCAGACCATGACAAATATCTTCCAATGCGGAAACACCCATTAAAAATACCAATGTTCCATTGGTACGTACCAAAGCCTGGAAGTCAATGTTATAATTCTCTCCCTGCCGCTTATGTCCTGTAATAATATGCAGAGAAGAACAATAATCCCGGTGTGTCACCGGTATCCCGTTATATGCCGGTACGGAAAGCGCCGATGTTACCCCCGGCACTACTTCATAGGGAATCCCATTCTTCGTAAGCAATTCCAGCTCTTCTCCGCCGCGTCCGAATAAAAACGGATCGCCGCCTTTTAAACGTACCACCCGCTTACCCTGCTGTGCTTCCCTCACCAGAATCTGGTTAATTTCCTCCTGAGACCGTTTATGATGACCGGCACGTTTGCCCACATCGATCAATTTTGCCTCTGCCGGAATCATCCCCAGAACTCCTTGTCCAACCAGGGCATCATAAACAACTACTTCTGCCCTTAATAATACCTTCTGCCCTTTCAGTGTAAATAATCCCGGGTCAGAAGGTCCGGCCCCTATCAGCCAAACTTTTCCCTTCATATCATTTTCTTTCCTTTCTATATTCCGAACGCAGCCGCCTGGCAAGGCGGCATCCTAATTCTTCCGCCTGTTCCGTTACCTCTGCATCATTGCCTTTCAAATATCCCCTGGCAGCGTCATCATAATAGAGCCCTGACAGATATACCATTCCCTTCTCTACCCTGGCATAAGCCGCCACCGGAGAACTGCAGCCGCCATTTAAGGTTCTGACAAAAGCCCGCTCAGCTAATGCCGCACAGGCTGAGTCTGCATCTTCATACCCATCCAGATACGAATAATCACACCCTTTTCTGCCCTGAACTGCCAGAATTCCCTGTCCCGCCGCCGGGATCATCTCATCCGTTTCAAAATACCGGCTGATCCTCTCTTCCAGTCCCAGCCGCTTCAGACCGGCCGCTGCCAGTATTAAGGCACCATACTGTCCGCTGTCTAATTTTTCAAGCCGGGTTAATACATTCCCTCGTACCGACTGAAAATCAGCCTTGGGATACCGTTCTTCATTTGCAATATTCTTCTTAAGCTGGAGCAGCCGATGGGACGGTTTATCTCCCATTCTTTGGCCCCTTTGGGGAGTACCAATACGTCCCTTGCATCCTCTCTTTTGGAATATGCCACAATGGGCAGTTCTCCCGAAACTTCCATTGGCATATCCTTCAAACTATGTACGGATAAATCACTTCGTTTTTCCAGAAGCGCCTTATCTAATTCTTTTACAAACAGACCCTTCCCTCCCACTTTATCCAAAGTCCTGTCTAATATCATGTCACCGGTAGTCTTCATGAGCAGCAGTTCTACATTCATTTGGGGATTGCGGGTTTTAATATAGTCCTGCACCATCTGAGATTGCAGAACTGCCAATCTGCTTTCTCTGCTTCCTATCCATATCTTATTTTTCATAAATCTTTCCCAATCCTTCTACACATTCTCGAAATGTCTGCTGACTGACGCTGTCACGAAGCCCAAACATCATTTTATTTACCACTTTGCTGACTGCTGTATCTATTTTTTCCTGCAATTGCTCACAATTTCTTTTATCCATTGGAAGTTCACGAATGATTCTCTCTATACGAAGATCCAGATCTTCCACTGCACAGGCTTTGATCTCCTGAATTTTGGGAATGATATCACGGCACTCATACCAGATATAAAACTCTTCTGTCTGCAACTCCAGAATATGCTTCGCTATTGCAATGCTCTCTTTTAATTCTTTGCTCCCGGTATCTGCTTTGAAATAGTCGATATCATACAGGGTGATTCCGGGAATTCCCCCTGCTTCGGGATCGATATCCCTGGGTACTGCCAGGTCAATCAATACCAGCGGATGCGTTAGGTTTATCTGACGGATACAGGATTCACGGAGTGTATAATTGGGACTTGCCGTGACACTGATTACTAAATCACACTCCGGAAACAATGTCATACGTTCACCATAATCAATTCTCTTGCATCCTCTGGGAATTTCCACCATACCACTTCGATATTGACGGACAGTTACTGTCACATCCGCGCCTTTTTGTTTCAGAACTGTTGCTGAGAGCTTTCCCATCTCCCCGTTTCCAATTACCATGCATTTCTTATCCTTCAGGGTATAACCCTCTGCTTCCAATGCATAAAATGCCTGGTGGACTACGGAGCGGTTTGATGCACAAAATGAAACTTCTGTTTTTACCTTTTTGGCAGCCGTTACCGCCATGCGAAATAAGACTTCCAGTACATTATCCGTCACGTAGCATTCTCGTGCCTGGGATAATGCCTCTTTAACCTGGGATATAATTTGATCCTCCCCCAGAATACGCGATTTTAGTCCGCATGTCAGTTCAAAGAGATGGTGTATTGCCTCCTCTTCAAAACGTTCCGCAAAATATTCCCGGTATATGGCCGGATCCACTTCCCGTATTTCACATAGCATATCATATAGGTTTTGCGAAAAATCTTCTGAACAACTAACCCACAGTTCCATGCGGTTACAGGTATTAATCATCACGCAACCGCAGATTCCCTTCTTATTTTTCAAGATTTCCAATGCTTGTGTACTGTCTTTCTTTGTAAAAGAAAATATGGTTCTCACATCAATCTCAGCTTGACTGTGATCAATTCCTATCATCCGAATCCCCATAAGCCCCCCTGTGTTTTTCTAATCGTATGTAATCGTATAATTACTTTTAATCATAGCACAGGCTCCTTACGCATTCAACAGAAAAACATTGACTTTCCAGAATGCCAATGATAAACTTTTACCAGCCTTATGAGAAAGATAAGGTCTTTTTATTTAACCAAATGGAGGAAAGTAAAACATGGCACTAACTGGTAAGAAAGCGATTCTCGTGGTCAGTTTCGGAACGAGCTACCCTGAAACCAGAGAAAAAACAATCGACCGTATTGAGCATGATATTACATGCAGCTATCCTGACTACAAGCTCTACCGTGCATGGACAAGTAAGATGATTTTGAAAAAGATCCGAATACGGGACGGCATTCATATTCCCAACGTAAAAGAAGCAATGGAGAAAATGATTGCAGATGGCATTCAGCAACTTGTTGTTCAGCCTACCCATGTAATAAACGGTATTGAAAATGATTTGATGATAGAGGATATCCTGGCATATGCAGAATATTTTGATAAGATACGTTTTGGCACACCGCTGCTGACTACTGCGGAAGATCACAGGGAAACGATTCAGGCTGTCAGATCAGAATGGGAACATCTACCGGTTGATGAAGCACTGGTTCTAATGGGTCACGGAACGACTCACCATTCCAACGCAGTCTATGCTGCCCTTGATTATACCTTTAAAGATATGGGATATGAGAATATTTTTCTGGGTACCGTGGAAGCTTACCCCACTATCAAGACTCTGCTGAAGGAGGTACAGATATACCGGCCTGCACGGATTCATCTGGCTCCTTTTATGATTGTGGCCGGAGATCATGCCCAACATGACATGGCCGGAGATGATCCAAAATCCTGGTATTCTCAGTTCAGAAATGCAGGATATGAAGTAGCCTGCCATTTAAAGGGATTGGGGGAATATAGAGGAATCCGCAATATTTTCCTGCGTCACGCCGAAGAATGTATGATTTAGCAGACAGCTAATCTCATTTCGCCCTGCTTTTAAAAGTATACCGCTTCCATTTTGTAATATGACATCTATATCCTCTCGAGCGACAAAAAGGGGTAAATGTTTCTTCGGAATACACTCTTCTATTTTAATACACAAAAATGGCGCCCTGTCCAATAGATGATTACTCATCTATTGGACAACACTCCCTTACAGGTTTCGATGGACTAATTCCCTATTCTTTATCCAGATACTCTCTTCTCCACTTTTCCAGCATTTCCAATGGAAGTTCCGCTATTTGTGCAATGGTTTCAAGAGACATCTGGTTTTTCATCATTTTGATTGCTATTTCTCGTTTTCCAATTTCTAAATTGTACCCCTTGTCAAGGACATTTTTAGACATAGGGAACATTTTTTCAGTAGATGTTAATTTTTGCTTTCCGGACTCTTTATTCCCTTTAAAGGGTATGTACCGGTAGTTATATATTGA
>Ga0154002_1000173_pt1 | contig 16905 bp, 16 predicted proteins | sample TSNY086MetaG_FD_102276 | JGI IMG/M metagenome (GOLD analysis project Ga0154002, IMG submission 102276) | Attine ant fungus gardens microbial communities from New York, USA - TSNY086 MetaG | ecosystem: Host-associated > Fungi > Mycelium > Unclassified | place: USA: New York, Robert Cushman Murphy... | reverse complement strand
CTTCCGACAGCCGGAGAATGGAGTCCACCACCTGGCGGGTCATCACCCGGAAGTCTACAGCGCCCTGTGCCATCCGCACGTCGGTCATACGGTTACTGATCCGGTAAAAAGTGCGGGAGAAAAAGCTCCGGATCTTACTTTCACCGTCCCGGTCGGTTCTGCGGGCCGCACAGCAGTCATGGCCTTCTTCGATTCCCTGGAGCATGTCTGGAATCAAGGCAGGAGGATGCTGCAGATCCGCATCCATAAGGATGATCAGGTCGCCGACGGAATATTTTAATCCTGCGTACATGGCGGCCTCCTTCCCGAAGTTACGGGAAAAGGAGAGGTAGCGCACGTGAGAATGGGCAGCAGCCAGTTCTTTCATACGGCCCAATGTTCCATCCTGGCTGCCGTCATTAACCAGGATATAGGTAAATGAATAGCCGGAGATCTGTCCCAGAATTTTCTGGGTCTCCTCATAAAAGGCGGGCAGACAGGCTTCCTCATTATAGCAGGGAACAATAATATCAACGGTTTTCATAAAATTCCTTTCTTCCTGGTACAATTTAACATACCATTCCCATTTTAATATAAAGCGGCGAAAAAGTAAACCGTAAAAGAGCGTTTTCCTGGCGCAGTGACAGAGTACGACAAGTTTTTCATGGGGCGTCGAAATTAATCGATCAAATCCGTGAATATGAATGACATGCCTCGAATAAATATAGTACTAGCCCCCAAATACGGAAATTTTCTTAAAAGAAATTTCCGGCAGGGAAAGATTACAAGATTTCAGGAGGAAAGTACGAATGTCAGAAAAAACATTGGAGAACAACAAGGTAAGCGTGATCGGAGAGATAACTTCAGAATTCACCTTTAGCCACGAGGTATTCGGCGAAGGCTTTTATCTGACCACCATTTTAGTGAACCGTCTGAGCGACCAGGTAGATGAAATACCATTAATGGTTTCAGAACGCCTGATGGACGTAAACCGGGATTACCGGGGCGGCATTATTGAAGCGACAGGACAGTTTCGTTCCTTTAACAGGCATGAGGGCAGCCGAAACCGCCTGGTATTGTCTGTATTTGCCAGGGAAATTAACTTCCCGGACGACTATGCAGACTACACGAAGACCAATCAGATCTATCTGGACGGTTATCTGTGCAAGACACCTATTTACCGTAAGACACCTTTGGGGAGAGAAATTGCCGATTTATTAATCGCGGTAAACCGTCCCTATGGCAAGTCCGATTACATACCCTGCATTGCATGGGGAAGAAATGCAAGATATGCCTACAATTTTGAAGTGGGCAGCCGTATCCGCGTATGGGGCCGTGTACAAAGCCGTGAATACACGAAGAAGATCGGAGAAGAAGATATGGAAAAGCGGATTGCCTACGAGGTTTCGGTCAGCAAGCTGGAATTTGTGGAAGGTGAGGAATAGAAAATGAATTCGTATCCTCTAAAAGGGGCCCGAAGGATTGACAACGGGCGAAATAGATGATAAAATTTTGGTTTAAGGAAATACCTTTAGGAGGAAAACGACATGGCACTATTTAAAGGAGCCGGTGTGGCGATTGTGACCCCCTTCACAGAGAATTATGAAGTGAACTATGAGAAGCTAGGGGAACTGATTGATTTTCAGATTGAAAATGGGACCGATGCAATTATTATCTGCGGAACAACGGGGGAGAGCGCGACCCTGACTATGGAAGAGCATAAAGAAGTAATCCGTTACTGCATCAAGCGTGTGGCCAAACGTGTTCCTGTTATTGCCGGAACCGGTTCTAACTGCACGATGACAGCGATTGAGCTGTCCCAGGATGCGGAGAAGGACGGTGCTGACGCCCTGCTGGTTGTAACGCCCTACTATAACAAAGCCACCCAGAGGGGGCTGATCGAGCATTATTCCATGATCTCTGAGGCAGTCGGCATTCCGATTGTTATGTATAACGTTCCCAGCCGTACCGGATGCAATATTCTTCCGGCCACTGCTGTGGAAATAGCGAAGAAAAACAAGAATGTCGTCGCTATTAAGGATGCTTCGGGGAATTTAGCGCAGACCGCACAGATGCTTTATCTGGCGGATGGCTGCCTGGATGTGTATTCCGGTAATGACGATGAGGTGGTACCGCTTCTGTCTTTGGGCGGTATCGGTGTAATCTCGGTATTATCAAATATTGCGCCGAAGGCGGCGCATGACATGGTTATGAGTTATCTGAACGGCGATCATGAGACGGCCAGGAAGCTTCAGCTTAAAATGATGCCTTTAATTAGTGCACTGTTTTGTGAAGTGAGTCCAATTCCGGTTAAGGCCGCCATGAATCTGATGGGAATGGAAGCAGGTCCCCTTCGCCGCCCGCTGACGGAAATAGAACCGCAAAATCTGGAGAAGCTGAAGAAGGCAATGACCGATTTCGGGTTATTATAGGAGAATCAAATGATACGAGCGATAATACATGGCTGTAACGGAGTCATGGGACAGACTATTACCAATCTGACAGAAGCAGATCCTGGGATTGAGATTGTAGCAGGCATCGACCTGGATACAAAAATGCAGAATCATTTTCCGGTTTTTTCCTCGCTGGAACAGTGCGATGTAGAGGCAGATGTAGTCATTGATTTTGCTTCGGCGAAAGCAACAGACGCTTTGCTGCAGAGTTTAATCCGTAAGAGGCTTCCGGCGGTACTGTGCAGCACCGGTTTGTCCGGGGAGCAGCTGCGGGCTGTGGAAGCAGCCAGCGAGCAGGTGGCCATTCTCAAGTCGGCGAATATGTCTCTGGGGGTGAATACCCTGTTTAAGGTACTGGAGACGATTACACCGCTGCTGGCGGAATCCGGCTTTGACATTGAGATTGTAGAGAAGCACCATAACCGCAAAATTGACGCGCCCAGCGGCACTGCCTTGGCTTTGGCCGATGTAATGAATAAAGTTATGAACAATTCTTATGTCTATCAGTATGATCGGACAAAGGAGTCAAAGAAAAGGGAGAAACAGGAGATCGGCATTTCTGCGATCCGGGGCGGAACGATTGTAGGAGAGCACGATGTGATCTTTGCCGGTACGGACGAGGTAGTTACGATTTCTCATTCTGCTTATTCCCGGGCGATCTTCGCTAAAGGAGCAATTGCTGCGGCTAAATATTTGGCCGGTAAGACTGCCGGATATTATGACATGGCAGATGTAATAGGATAAAAGGAAGGATCCGGACCAGTTTTATGCGGCCTGGATCCTTATTTTATTTACGCAAAGCGTGACGCCTCCGGCTTCCTGGCTTAGCGGGCAGTAGTTGGGGCAACGGTAGTGCCATCATGGGCAGTCGTACCATCTTGGGCAGTCGTGCCGAAAATGTCCGTTCCTACATCAGTGGCCAGTTCGCCCAAATCGCTGCCTGCGTCTCCTGCTACACCTCCAACGGCACCTTCGCTGGTAGAGCTGGCACCACTTCCGGTATGGGTAGTAGCGGCGTGTGTCGTTGCATTACTGGAGGATTGGTTATGGGTACTGGTGTGTTCCGTTGTGCTGGTATTATTTTTCTTGCTGCAGGCTGTCATGGAAACGGCCATCAGGCAGCAGAGCATCAGAACGACGCATTTCTTCAAATGTTTCATTGCGCATCTCCTTTTTCATGAATTTTATTAGCGAAAATTACTTTCCGCTCTTCGTTAATGTCTCCATTCCACTTGATTTTATACAGTTCTTATATTATAATCGCACTGGTAAGAAACGGCGGGGTAAAAGAAAGCTGCCGGAAGCCAATGCTTTTTAAAACGTTTACGCTTTCGACTGCGCGAAAGGAATGAATATAAAAATGAAAAAATGCGAATTGCTTTATGAAGGAAAAGCTAAAAAGGTTTTTACCACGGATGAGCCAGATGTTCTAATCGTGGACTATAAAGACGATGCGACGGCTTTTAATGGCTTGAAGAAAGGCAGCATCACCGGTAAAGGTGCTATTAATAACCGTATGACCAATCATATTTTCAAAATTTTGGAAGAGAATGGGATTCCGACTCATTTGGTAGAGGAACTTAGTGACCGTGAAACCGCAGTGAAGAAGGTGGAGATTATTCCGCTGGAAGTTATTGTGCGCAATGTGGCTGCCGGCAGCTTCTCGAAGAAGCTCGGTATCGAAGAGGGCAGGAAGCTTCTAAGCCCGACGCTGGAATTCAGTTATAAGAATGATGAGTTGGGGGATCCTTTTATTAATGACTATTATGCCCTAGCTTTGGGATTAGCAACCAGAGAAGAACTCGACCACATTACGGAACTGGTATTTAAGGCAAATGATGTGGTGAAGAAGTATTTTGCAGAATGTGGTATTGAGCTGATTGATTTTAAAGTAGAATTTGGCCGCTTCCATGGGGAAGTCATTCTGGCCGATGAAATTTCACCGGATACCTGCCGTCTGTGGGATATTAATACCCGTGAGAAGCTGGACAAGGATCGTTTTCGCCGGGATATGGGAAATGTAGAGGATGCATATCACGAAGTGTTTAAGCGGATTGGACTGGAATAGGAGGATATATGACAGACCGTTACCAAAGTCCCTTGTCAGAGCGTTACGCCAGCAAGGAAATGCAGTACATTTTTTCGCCGGACAAGAAATTCCGCACCTGGCGTCGTCTGTGGATTGCCCTGGCAGAAGCAGAGCAGGAGCTGGGTCTGCCGATTACCGATGAGCAGATCGCAGAGTTAAAGGCGCATCAGGATGATATTAATTACGATGTGGCAAAGGCCCGTGAGAAGGAAGTACGCCACGACGTTATGTCTCATGTGTATGCCTACGGCGTACAGTGTCCGCAGGCAAAGGGCATTATCCACCTGGGAGCCACGTCCTGTTATGTGGGTGACAATACGGATTTGATTATCATGACGGAAGCCTTGGAGTTAGTGAAGAAGAAGCTGGTGAACGTAATTGCGAAGCTGGCGGCTTTTGCAGAAGCGTATAAGGCAATGCCGACTTTAGGATTTACTCATTTTCAGCCGGCACAGCCGACCACGGTCGGTAAGCGCGCTTCTCTCTGGCTGATGGAACTTAAGCTGGATTATGATGACCTCTGCTATATACTGGACAGCATGCGGCTGTTAGGGTCTAAGGGGACTACCGGTACACAGGCCAGTTTCCTGGAACTCTTTGACGGAGACCATGAGAAGTCCAAAGAAGTAGACCGCTTGATTGCGGAGAAGATGGGTTTTTCGGGATGTTATCCGGTATCGGGACAGACCTATTCCCGCAAGGTCGACAGCCGTGTGCTGAACGTGCTGGCAGGAATTGCACAAAGCGCTCATAAGTTCTCCAATGATATTCGGCTGCTGCAGCATTTAAAGGAGATTGAAGAGCCCTTTGAGAAGAGCCAGATCGGTTCTTCCGCGATGGCATATAAGCGCAACCCCATGCGCAGCGAGCGAATTGCGTCGCTGGCCAATTATGTGATGGCAGATGCGATGAACCCGATGCTGGTGTCTTCTACCCAGTGGTTTGAGAGAACCCTGGATGATTCGGCGAATAAGCGTCTGAGTGTTCCGGAGGCATTTCTGGCGATTGATGGAATTTTGGATCTGTATTTAAATGTGGTGGATGGCCTGGTGGTGTATCCGAAGGTGATTGAGAAGCGCCTGATGGCAGAGCTTCCCTTTATGGCTACGGAAAATATTATGATGGATGCGGTGAAGGCCGGCGGTGACCGGCAGGAGCTGCATGAGCGGATCCGCACCTTATCTATGGAAGCCGGCAGGAATGTGAAGGAAAAGGGTCTGGATAATAATCTTCTGGAACTGATTGCGGCGGATCCTGCCTTTAACCTGAGTCTGCAGGACTTACAGTCCGCCATGGAGCCTTCCCGTTATACGGGCCGTGCTAAGCAGCAGACGGAGGATTTCCTTAGCGAGGTGATCGCACCGATTCTTAAAGAAAATGAAGAACTGCTGGGATTGACTGCCGAAATTAAAGTATGAGTAGATAGAATGCAAGCCTGCCGAAAGGGCAGGCTTGTACGTTCATAGGAAAGGATAAGAGTATGATTCAGGAGATTGCGCCCCATCAATTTGATAATGAGTTTAGCCATCGGAGAGAACCGGAGACAGAAGATCTGGTTCTTTGTTACAGGGAGAGAGAAGCACTGATCCGGGAAGAGGAGCCGGAGTTCTTTTTCCCTACGGTAGGAGAGCTGGGGGCGGCTGATCCAAGGAAGACGGAAGAGTTGATTTATTTATTTGCAGTCGATGGGCGGTCGTACTTCCTGTTACAGGATCCGGTGGAGCTGGCGGGCTACCGCTATGTTTCGATCATGGATTTTCGGGAGAGGCAGCCTGAATGGCGCAGCTTTGCAGGGATTACCGGCAGCCAGCTGTATCGGTGGATTCTGGATAACCGGTATTGTGGGCGTTGTGGGGCAGAAATGGAGTTTAGTGACCATGAACGTGCTTTTTGTTGTGCCGGCTGCGATAATACAGTTTATCCGAAGATTTCTCCGGCAGTAATCGTGGCCGTTACGGATGGAGACCGTATTCTGATGTCCCGTTACGCGGGAGGGAATTACCGGCGCTATGCATTGCTGGCAGGGTTTGCGGAGATCGGCGAGACGTTGGAAGAAACCGTGAAGCGGGAAGTGATGGAAGAGGTTGGACTTAAGGTGCGGAATATCCGGTATTTTGGGTGCCAGCCCTGGTCTTTTTCCGATTCGCTTCTGGTGGGCTTTACAGCGGAGCTGGACGGTAGTGACGCAATTACGCGGGACGAGACGGAACTGGCAGAGGCATGTTGGTTTGACAGGGAAAATATTCCGGAGACGTCCAGTTTGATTAGCCTCACGAGCACGATGATTGAGGCGTTTCGGAGCGGCGAATATTAAACAAGGAGAGTGACGATGAGTATTGGTTCATTGTTTGTGATTGCACTTGCTCTGTCCATGGATGCTTTTGCGGTGTCAATCTGTAAGGGTTTGTCCTTGCGGAAGATGGAATGGAAGTATGCACTTCTGGCGGGAGTGTATTTTGGAGGGTTTCAGGCATTAATGCCATTGCTGGGATATTTTCTTGGAGTACAGTTTCAGGACAAGATTGTGAGCCTTGACCATTGGATCGCTTTTATCCTTTTGTCGATTATTGGAATTAATATGATCCGGGAGTCCCGTCAAGAGACAGAAGCACTGGATCCTTCCTTTGATGCAAGGAATATGCTGCTGCTGGCGTTGGCCACCAGCATTGACGCTTTGGCAGTGGGTGTGACTTTTGCCTTCCTGAAGGTTAGCATTGTGCCGGCTGTAGCTTTCATCGGATGTATTACTTTCGTCTTTGGCGTGGCTGGTATTAAGATTGGCAATGTGTTTGGATCCCGTTTTAAATCGAAAGCGGAGTTGGCAGGCGGTATTATCTTAATTTTAATGGGGTTAAAAATTCTGCTGGAGCATTTAGAGATTCTTTGATTTCATCATAAAGCGTTAAAAAGACAAATAATTTAAAGTAATTATAATAATTTAATAAATAAAATAAAAACTAGAAGAAAATGATTGACAAAATACCGGTCATGGAGTATGATGATCTTAACAAAAGAAAACAAGAAAAAAGAAAAAGTCATGACAAATTGTTTTCAAATGCTGCAGCAAAAATCTTACAGAAATGGAGGTACGGGCCACCTAAAGAGTAAGCGCCGTCTGGCTTAGGTTACCAGACACAGAATCAAATTCTATATAGATGATTCCAGAGTACCTTATGCGTAAAGTGGTGAGATGCAAAATGTTTTTATAAACTCTAAGAAGTAGTTTTTATAAGTTTGTATTATACAACATCCATCCGGATAGATGAGAACGAAAAGAGAATTACGATAAGGAAAATGGAGGGACAACTGAATAGCGGATCACATGAAATTTTAGAAAAGAGGTGTAAATCCATTGGACAATGAATTTTAAAGGCGGGTACTGATCGCAAGATATCGGTACCCGCTTTTAGTATGTTTAATGGAGTGTCACATTCCTTCTGCAAGAAGAAGTTGACTGTGCAGCATAAATTGGATACAATATCATAAAACAATTCGTAAATCCTGTCGGGACGGATGCAGGCGGGGGAGGAACTGGCTCAGGAATGGACTGCGGAAAGGTGGCAGTTTCCCGCATGCCGGCCCAAGTAGCCCTGCATATACCGGAGCGGAAGGAGCTGTTGGAATTAGAGAGGAAACCAATCATGAATAGCCTTAAACCAATTAAGCTGCTGCCGGCCAGAGAGCGGGTGGCTTCCGCCCTTCGAAAGGCGATCTTGTCCAAGGAACTGCAGGCCGGCGAAGTGATTACACTGGAAGGAATTGCCGGCCAGCTGGAAGTATCCAATACGCCGGTGAGAGAGGCCTTTCAGATTCTGAGCCGGGAGGGACTGCTTAAGCAGCGTCCCAATAAGGGTGTGGAGGTTCTGGGGATCAGCTCGAAGTTTATTCACGACCATTTTGATACCCGTGCCATTTTAGAGAGTGCCTGTGCGGCATCCGCCTGCCGGAATAATGCGGATCTGTCGGAGATCGAAGACGCTCATTACAAATCCAGACAAGCATTGGGCATGGGGGATTTTTCCTTCTATTCCAATTACAATCAGGCATTTCATTTTGCAATCTGGAGAGCGGCAGGGAATGAAAAGATCCAGGCCTTGCTGTCTGAGATGTGGAATGGACTTTCTATGGGGCATGAGGTGACAGAGGAAGAATACTCCCAGATCTCCATCGCAGAGCATGAACAGATTCTGCAGGCAATGCTGGCAAGAGAAGAGGAACAGGCGAGAGAGCGGATGTACGCTCATATCGTACGGAGTATGGAAAATATCCTGACACATTTTGCTTAATTCCTTTTGCTGTGATACGCCTTGGCGTGCACTTCCAAATACAAATAGACAGAAAAGATTAAAAAAAAATTGCTATTGTGTATCAAAAACTTGCATTATGTCTTTTGGAGTGATATAATGAAGGAGATCCAATAGGATATTCTGCAGTTCATCGAAAGGAAGTGAGTATATGATTGAAAAGGCGACAAAAATCGTTTCAAAAAGTAATCGGGCAGTTTATATTCATGCGGTACCAGGGCATTTTGCCACGACCCACGCCCACTCCAATTACTACATTGATGTTACACAGGCAAAGCTTAGCCACCAGATGGCACGTGAAGCGGCCATTACGCTGGCCGCAGACTATGATTATATGAAAGTACTGGATACGATTGTATCGTTGGACGGCAGCCAGGTAATCAGTGCCTTTTTGGCCAGACACCTTACGAGAAATGAGCGTTTTGTTATCAATAATCAGAAAAATATTTACGTGGTTTCACCTGAGCACAATGTCTCCGGACAGTTGATTTTCCGTGATAATACACAGCCTATGATACGGGATAAAAATGTACTGTTAATGTTTGACGCGATTGCCTCCGGACAGTCGGCATCACGGGCGCTGGAGTGTATGGAGTATTATGGCGGCAGGGTCGTGGGTATAGCGGCAATCTTCTCCAGGTTCGATGAATTGGACGGAATCCGTGTTTCCCATCTATTTGGACAGGCGGATATTCCGGCTTACCAGGCATTGGATTATCATGAATGCCCTCAGTGTAAGGAAGGCATAAAGCTGGATGCATTGGCAAACAGCCATGGATACTCTATTTTATAACATATAGTGATTGATAATGTGTAACATTGTCAATTAAAGACAGGAAGGTGAAAGACGGCCATATCACAGGCCGTCTTTCTTTTTCATATAAAAGAGTTACTATTTCCCCTTTTCCAGCAATTCCTGCAGTTCCTCCGGTTCAAACCAGTAGCTGGTGTTGCAGAAGTCGCAGTGGGTCTCTACCGGCTGGTATTCTTGGATCAGTTCGGTCAGATCCGCTTCGCCCAGTGTTAGAATTGCGCGTGCTATCTTTTTTTTGCTGCAGTCACATTGGAAACGCACGGGAGCCGTCTCCAGGATTTCCAGGTTGAACTCACCCAGAATCAATTCCAAAATCTGCTCCGGATTCATGCCGGCATCCAGCATGGAGGTGACGGAGATAATTTCGCCGATCTTTCTCTCCAGATGGGAGATGGTTTCCTCACTGACATCGGGCATCAGCTGGAGAATAAAACCGCCGGCCTGCTTAACGGTATTGTTTTTATTCATTAGCACTCCGAGGCCTACCGAGGATGGTGTCTGTTCGGAGGTGGCGAAGTAGTAGGTCAGATCTTCGGCAATCTCACTGGTCACCAGGATCGAGGTGCCCACATAGGGTTCCCGGAGACCAATATCACGGGTAATCGTCAGCAAGCCGATACCAAGGGCCTTGGCCACGTCCAGCTTACCCTGGGCGTTGGCCGGAATCAGAACCTCCGGTTCGTGGGCGAAGCCCTTCACATTTCCATGGGAATCGGCAATAACCGTCAGCCCTTTAATAGGGCCATCTCCCTGGATTTTCAGCGTCAGGGTGTCCTGATCCCCCTTCATCATGCTGCCCATCATAGCGCCGGCGCTCAGCAGGCGTCCCAGGGCAGCGGTGGCTACCGGGCTGGTGTTATGGCGGCTGCGCGCCTCTTCTACAGAGTCTCTCATGGTAACGGCAAAGGCGCGAATCTGCCCTTCGGCAGCTATCGCACGTATCATATAGTCGTTCATTTTCCATTCTCCCTTGCAATGATATAGATTCTGGCCGTGTCCTGGCCGGGGGCCTGCCTGGTCCCTTCGCCAAAGGCAGTCAGATAGATTAGACCGGCTTCCTTAAGAGCGCAGCGGATTTCTTTCAGTGAATAAGCCCGCTGTCGGTGCAGTTCTTCGATCCTGGAGTAGAGACCGTCTTCTTCCTCCAGAAAAAAGGTGATCCGATGCTCGTTAATCCGGCTGTCCTCATCATAGCAGTTTTCCCAGATCATCGTGTCTCCATCCGCGGTTTCTACAATGGGAACCTGACGGAGGGGATCACGGTAGGCTGCCGCCGTATTAAAGTCAAAGAGTAAGATCCCCTTTGGATCCAGATAGTTGTTCGCCAGGCGGAATACCTGTACCAGCGCCGCATAATCCAGGATATAATTCAAGGAATCGCAGATACTATAGATAGCGGCTACGGTGCCGTATAACTCAAAGGACCGCATGTCCTGGCAGAGGTAAAGAATATCCAGGCCGGATTCTGCCCGCTTGTCCATCGCCTCAGCCAGCATGTTTTCGGAACTGTCAATGCCGATCATGTCGTAACCTCTGGCCGCCATCAGTTCCGTCATGGTGCCGGTACCGCAGCCAAGCTCTAAGAGCAGGCCGCCGGCAATGCCATGCTCCTGCAAAAGCTCCGCCAGAAAGGCCGCCCATTCCTCATAGGGGACATTGTTCATAAATTGATCGTAAACGGCAGCAAAGCCGGTATATGCATCCATAAAAAGAGCTCCTTACTATTGGCCGGATGGCGATTGATTATTCTTTTGAAAATTTTTCAAAAGGTATGTATATTATTCCCATGTATGGCCATAATACAATTAGACCAAAGAAAAAAATAAATACTTATCCTCCCCTTTATTATCTCCCTTGTGTGCCGGCCAGGCCCAGGGGAGATATGTTTTTTTTGATCAGGAAGATTAAACTTTATTTTACAAGGTTTTCCATATTTTGTATAGGGGGAGTTAAAAGGGAATATGAAAAAAATATTATAAAATAAAGATATGCAAAAATAGAATTGACAAATACACAAGAAAATGTTAAATTATTAACGAGTTAGATGTTGTTTTTAACAAAAGGAGGTTATTATTTTATGAAAGCTTATGCAATGCTTAAGATGGGTGAAACCGGTTGGATTGAGAAGCCTACTCCGGAGTATGGTCCGAATGATGCGATCGTCCGCCCGATTGCGATCGCCCCCTGTACATCTGATGTGCATACGGTGTGGGAAGGTGCCATCGGCGAACGTCACAATATGATACTGGGACATGAGTCAGTCGGCGAAGTAGTAGAGGTAGGCGCACTGGTAAGAGATTTCAAGCCGGGCGACCGTGTAATTGTACCGGCAATTACACCTGATTGGAATTCTTTAGAAGCGCAGGCGGGATTCTCCATGCACTCCGGCGGAATGCTGGGAGGATGGAAATTCTCGAACTTTAAGGATGGTGTTTTTGCGGAGTACTTCCATGTAAATGATGCAGATGGCAATCTGGCACTGTTACCGGATGGTATTGATCCGGCAGATGCTACGATGCTAAGTGATATGGTACCTACCGGTTTTCATGCGGCAGAATTGGCGGACGTGCAGTACGGCGATCGTGTAGCCGTTATCGGAATTGGCCCGGTTGGACTGATGTGCGTAGCGGCAGCAGTTCTGCGCGGCGCGTCTTATATTTATGCAGTAGGTTCTCGTCCGAATTGCATTCAGATCGCGAAGGAATATGGCGCAACGAATATTGTTAACTATAAAGAAGGGCCGATTGATCAGCAGATTCTGGAGCTGACTGGCGGCAAGGGCGTGGACAAGGTGCTGATTGCCGGTGGCGATAACGATACCTTTATTGAGGCGGTTAAGATGCTGAAGCCCGGCGGATGCATCGGCAATGTAAATTATCTGGGTGAAGGCGAATTTGTACGGATTCCTAGAGCGGAATGGGGCGTGGGAATGGGCCACAAGACCATTAAAGCGGGCCTGATGCCCGGCGGCAGACTCCGCATGGAGAAGCTGGTCAGCCTGTTGGAGACCGGACGTCTGGATACTTCCAAGCTGTTAACACATCGCTTTGAAGGTTTTGATAAGATTGAGGAAGCTCTGATGTTGATGAAGGAGAAGCCGAGGGATATGATTAAGCCAGTGGTTGTAATGAAATAAGTGCAGATATGTTTCCCGCCGGAAGATCTGACTTCCGGCGGGGAATTGGCGTGCTCGCTGGAAATATCCCTTGACAAAACCTCCTCCCCCTCGTATAGTAAAAGAATGTATAAGAATCACAGGCAGTGACGAAGAGGAGTACATCCCTTTCCCTGGCAGAGAGGACAGTTCAGCGGCTGGAAGACTGTCTCAGAAGGAGTGGATGGAAGGTAGCTTCTGAGCCGATGTGCAGAACCGAATTTCTCAGTAAGCACATCCGTCTTACCCTCGTTACGGGTCCCGAGACCAAATGAAGGTGGTACCGCGGTAATATCCGCCCTTTGCAATAGCAGAGGGTGTTTTTTATTTCTACCAATAAATAAGGAGAACCATTCAATCATGGCAAAAGAATTGGAAAAGAATTATAACCCACAGGAGATCGAAACCAGGCTCTATGAGAAATGGCTGAGCAAGAAATATTTTGCGGCGAAGGTAAATAAAGAGAAGAAGCCCTTCACGATCGTGATGCCGCCGCCGAACATCACCGGTCAGCTCCACATGGGGCATGCGCTGGATAATACATTGCAGGATATCCTGATCCGGTTTAAGCGGATGCAGGGCTATGAAGCTCTTTGGCAGCCAGGGACGGATCACGCCAGCATTGCAACAGAGGTCAAGATTATTGAGAAGCTGAAGGAACAGGGCATTGATAAAGAAGCGCTGGGACGGGAAGGATTCTTAGAAAAGGCGTGGGAGTGGAAGGCAGAATACGGCGGCCGGATTGTGTCCCAGCTGAAGAGGATGGGCTCCTCTGCCGACTGGGACCGGGAGCGGTTTACCATGGATGATGGCTGCTCCGAGGCGGTGCAGGAGGTCTTTATTAAGCTCTATGAAAAGGGCTATATTTATAAGGGATCCCGCATTATCAACTGGTGCCCTGTTTGCCAGACCTCTATCTCTGATGCGGAGGTAGAGCATGAGGAGCAGGGCGGCCATTTCTGGCATATCAAGTACCCCATCGTGGGAGAAGAGGGCTTTGTAGAGATTGCCACTACCCGTCCGGAGACCATGCTAGGTGATACGGCTGTGGCTGTGAACCCGGAGGATGAGCGCTATACCGGCCTGGTGGGCAAGATGTTAGAGCTGCCGCTGACCGGACGCCAGATTCCAGTGATTGCCGATGCGTATGTAGATAAGGAATTCGGGACAGGCTGCGTGAAGATTACACCGGCCCATGACCCGAATGACTTCGAAGTCGGCAAGCGCCACAATCTGCCGGAGACCAACATCATGAAGGATGATGCCACGATCAATGAAAACGGCGGAAAATACTGTGGCATGGACCGCTACGAAGCCCGCAAGCAGATCGTAGAGGAACTGAAAGCACTGGGTCTGCTGGTAAAGGTTGAGGAGCATGTCCATAACGTTGGTACCCATGACCGCTGTAAGACCACTGTAGAACCACTGGTCAAGCAGCAGTGGTTTGTGCGGATGGAAGAGCTTGCGAAGCCGGCGATCCATGCCCTGCGTACCGGGGAGCTGAAGATTGTACCGGAGCGTTTTGATAAGATTTATCTGCATTGGCTGGAAAATATCCGCGACTGGTGCATTTCCCGCCAGCTTTGGTGGGGACACCGGATTCCTGCCTATTACTGCGATGCATGCGGCAAATTTGTGGTAGCCCGGGAAATGCCGGAGGTCTGCCCCCACTGTGGCGCTGCCCATATGACGCAGGATCCCGATACGCTGGACACCTGGTTCAGCTCTGCCCTGTGGCCCTTCTCTACGCTGGGATGGCCGGAGAAGACGGAGGATCTGGAGTATTTCTATCCGACCGATGTCCTGGTAACCGGTTATGATATTATCTTCTTCTGGGTAATCCGGATGGTATTCTCCGGATTTGAGCAGACCGGTAAAAGCCCTTTCCACACGGTCCTGATTCACGGGCTGATACGGGATTCCCAGGGACGGAAGATGAGTAAGTCCTTAGGCAACGGCATTGATCCGCTGGAGGTTATTGACAAGTACGGTGCCGATGCATTGCGCATGACCCTGGTGACCGGAAATGCGCCGGGTAATGATATGCGTTTCTACTGGGAGCGCGTGGAGTCCAGCCGGAACTTCGCGAATAAGGTATGGAATGCCTCCCGTTTCATTATGATGAACATGGAGGGTGTAGATGCGAGTGGTGTGACGGCGGAGGCGCTGACCGATGCTGACCGCTGGATTCTGAGTCGGGTTAACCGCCTGGCGAAGGATGTTACGGAAAATATGGAGAAATACGAGTTGGGAATTGCCCTGCAAAAGGTCTATGACTTTATCTGGGAGGAATTCTGCGACTGGTATATTGAAATGGTAAAACCCCGTTTCCACGGAGAAGATGCCGGCAGTAAGGCAGCCGCTGCCTGGACGCTGAAGACAGTGCTGATCCATACATTGAAACTGCTGCATCCTTATATGCCGTTCCTGACAGAGGAGATCTTCTGTAATCTGCAGGAGGAAGAGGAGTCCATTATGATTTCCGGCTGGCCCGCTTACCGGGAGGACTGGAATTTCCCGGGGGAAGAGACCAGGGTGGAAACAATTAAGGAAGCAGTACGGGTAATCCGAAATATCCGTGCTTCCATGAATGTACCGCCTAGTAAGAAAGCCACGGTTTATGTGGTTTCCGAAAAAACGGCCGTTCGTGAGACCTTTGAGAAGAGCAAGAATTTCTTCGCGGCCTTGGCTTTCGCCGGTGAGGTATTGATTCAGACGGAAAAATCAGGAATTGCCGAAGATGCGGTGTCGGCAGTGACCGCAGATGCCGTACTTTATCTGCCCTTTGCGGAGCTGATAGATATTTCGAAGGAGATTGAGCGTTTGGAGAAAGAAGAGCAGCGTTTAAAAGGCGAGCTGGCTCGTGTAAATGGTATGCTGAACAACGAGAAGTTTGTCAGCAAGGCTCCCGAAGCCAAGATTCAGGAGGAACGGGAGAAGCTTACGAAATATGCCCAGATGATGGAGCAGGTGCAGGAGCGGTTGTCACAGTTGCAGTAAATCAGTCATAAGGAGATCGCAATGAAGAAATTAATTTCCTGGAATGTAAATGGCCTGCGGGCCTGTGTAACCAAGGGATTTATGGAGTATTTCCAAGAGGCGGATGCCGATATTTTCTGCATTCAGGAGAGTAAGCTTCAAGAGGGACAGATCAATCTGTCCCTCCCAGGTTATTACCAATACTGGAATTATGCAGAAAAAAAGGGGTATTCCGGAACGGCGGTTTTTAGCAAAGAGGAGCCGCTATCCGTAGCCTATGGGATGGGGATAGCGGAACACGACCACGAAGGGCGTGTGATTACACTGGAATTTCCAGAGTTCTTCTTTATAACCTGCTACACACCCAATTCTCAGGAGGGGCTGGCAAGACTTCCCTATCGTATGGATTGGGAAGATGCTTTTCGTTTATACCTGAAGAAACTGGAAGAGAGCAAGCCCGTAGTCTTCTGTGGGGATCTAAATGTAGCACATCAGGAGATCGATCTGAAGAATCCGAAGACGAACCGGAAGAACGCCGGGTTCTCCGATGAGGAGCGGGCAAAATTCACGGAGCTTTTGGAGGCAGGCTTTGTGGATACCTTCCGGTTTTTCTATCCCGATCGGAAGGACGCCTATTCCTGGTGGTCTTATCGCTTTAATGCCCGCCGGAACAATGCCGGATGGCGGATTGACTATTTCTGTGTATCTGAATGCCTGAAGGAACGGTTAGCATCGGCAGTCATTCATTCGGAGGTGTTTGGATCGGATCATTGCCCGGTGGAGCTGTGTTTGGAGTAGGAGTTAGGATGAAACAAATCATGCAAAAGGCAGGACTTAGCAGTACGGCACTAAAAATTATCGCAATTACGACGATGTTGGTTGACCATATTGCAGCGACGCAGGGTATCAGCGGCTCTGGTTATACGGTCATGCGTGGGATCGGGCGCCTGGCTTTTCCGATTTTTTGTTTTTTAATCGCAGAGGGTGCCGTTCATACGAGAGACATCAGGAAATATGCATTGCGGCTGGGAATTTTCGCGCTGATTTCGGAAATTCCTTATGATCTGGCCTTTAAGCAGACGATCTGGTATCCGCAGCGCCAGAATGTGTTTTTTACGCTGTTTCTGGGACTG
>Ga0154002_1000172_pt1 | contig 16965 bp, 14 predicted proteins | sample TSNY086MetaG_FD_102276 | JGI IMG/M metagenome (GOLD analysis project Ga0154002, IMG submission 102276) | Attine ant fungus gardens microbial communities from New York, USA - TSNY086 MetaG | ecosystem: Host-associated > Fungi > Mycelium > Unclassified | place: USA: New York, Robert Cushman Murphy... | reverse complement strand
TAATGATGTTGCTTTTTTCATCGTTTTATCTTCCTTTCTTTTCTTTCTCAGCCAGGCATCCCGTCATCTTATAAAATTTGTAGTCACCCGAGGCTCGCGCTCCGGCAGAGGAATCCCGGCTTTCTCTCCCGCCTCTTTGCATTTAAGGAAATATGCCATATTTCTTGCCAAAACACGCATGGTATATAAACCTTCTTCATCCTTCAGAACATCTTCCGGCTTTGCCCCATGCACCATATTCCAATAGCGGGATGAAATAATGGGCATTTCTTGAACTGTGAAATACTTATTAATCTGATCGAATGTTGCCGTCGTCCCGGCGCGGCGCGCGGACACCACAGAAGCCGCCGGTTTCAAATAAAAGGTTTTGCTGCCATTTCCAGTGCGGTCAGAGAAGAATGCCCTGTTCATAAAGGACGTCATGGCTCCGCTTGCGGCGGCATAATGCACAGGCGTTCCGAAAATGAAACCATCTGTGCTTTTTGCTCTTTCAAGAAACTCATTCACAGTATCGTTAATTACGCATTTTCCGCTTTTGCTACAACCATAACAGGCTATGCAACCGGAAATCGGCTTATTGCCTATCCAAAAAATTTCAGTATCAATGCCTTCCTTGTTTAAGATTCTGACAACCTCTGTGAGCGCCGCATTCGTGCAGCCGTTTTGATTTGGACTGCCGTTGACTAATAAAACTTTCATTGTCACTTCCTCCTTATTTAATTTGGCGTAACGTCTATTTTGTCAAGCCAGGAGATAACGCTGCTCCTAACGCTGCTTTGCGCATTTTGCGCGTCACTTCCACTAACTGTAAAGCCATCTGAAAATACCCCGTTCGGGCAGGTTTTTTTAATATCTGAAATGCTTGAGCCAAAGCCGCTTCCCGCAGCGGTACAGAAAGGAATCATCGTTTTGCCGGATAAGTCATAGCTCTCTAAAAAGCTGTTTATAATCATTGGGTTTGTTCCATACCAAATGGGATACCCGATAAAAATAGTGTCATATGACTCCATGTTTTCTACTTTATTGGCTATTGCGGGACGAGCATTGCTTTCATTCTCCCGTGTCGCAATGACCTTGGTATCCTCATAACCTTCGGGGTAAGGAGTTACCGGCTGTATTTGAAAGAGAGTACCGCCCGTCTGCTCTGCTATCATTTCAGCGACAATCTCTGTGTTGCCCTTTTCGATGTAGCCCACGCTGTAATTTTCACCGGCGCGGGAGAAATAGGCTATAAGAATGTTGTTTGCTATCTCTTGATTAGTGCCGGTCAGATCAACTATCATATCGGCAATTATCTTGTTGTTGCCCACGATGCTATTCCCGCAGGCCGTTAAGGAAAAAAGCATTACGACAACCAGAAATATAGTAAATTTTTTTCTCACTTATCATTCTCCTACATTTATTCTCCTGCCGGGAAGTCGGTGGAAGCTGCAATCTCGGTCTGCGTCTCATAATCCGCAATACGGGTTTTCAGCGTAGCAATCGTACTGGTAAGCGCCTGAGAACCGAGTACCATTCGCAGCGGCGCTGGCTCTTTATCAACACTTTCAATGATGCGGGCAGCCATGCGCACAGGGTCGCCGGGAGCCAGCCCCTTTGAAGCGTCAAGCATATTCTGGAAAGCATGAGACGCTTCGTATTCCGGCATAAGCTTCGCTACCTTGGCGCTGCCATAACGGAACTCGGTGCGCGCGCCGCCCGGCTCCACCAGTGTCATACCGATGTTAAACGGCTTGACCTCCTGTGCTACCGCTTCGCAAAAGCCCTCGATGCCGAACTTTGTTGCGTGATACATGGAATTTCCGGGAAAAGCCACCTGTCCGCCATAAGAGGAAAGCTGAATAATACGTCCGCCGCCCTGTTTACGCATATGGGGCAGCGCCGATTTGATAAGTTGAATGGAACCGGTCAGATTGGTAGCGATAATGTGATTGATCTCCGCGTCAGATAATTCTTCGGCGGCGCCAAACAGACCATAGCCGGCATTGCTCACAACGACATCCATCCGATCGAACCTCCTAAAGGAGTTATCCACCAGCTTGTGTATGGCGGATACATCTGTCACATCCAAAATTTCACAAATAAAAGTTTCGGGATAGTCTTTGATAAGGTCAGCAACCTTTTCGCGATTGCGTACCGTGCCAATGACCCAATCCCCTTTTTCTAATAACTGCCGGGCCATTTCGTAGCCGAAGCCGCTGCTGACACCCGTAATCAACCAAGTGCGTTTTTTCATTAAAATCAGACATCTCCCTTCTTCTATTTGTGACCGCCGAACACGACAAATTCCATACGGTCAAGTTTCTCGTCAATAGAAGCAATTTCTGACGGCGAGAGCATTACCTCCGCGGCACGCAGATTCTCTTTTAGCCGCTCAGGTTTTCTGCTGCCCGGAATGGGTACAATCCAGGGCTTTTTACACAGCATCCATGCCAGCGAAAGCTGAGCCGGAGTAGCGTTTTTGGAATTGGCCAAATGGGTCAGCAACTCCAAAATTTCCCTTCCTTTTTCCATGCCTTCGGGGGTGAATTGAGGCATAAAGCTACGGTAATCTGAACCGTACTCAAATTTGGAATTTTGGTCATAGCATCCCGTCAAAAAGCCATTTGCCATTGGGGAAAAGGCCACAAAACCAACGTTCAGTTCTTCCAGCGTCGGAAACAGGCTTTCGTGCCAACGCGCCATCATAGAATAACGATTTTGCACAGCGGTTACAGGGCAGACCGCATGAGCAAGGCGGAGATATTCTTCCGTCGTTTCGGAAATCCCCCAATGAAGAATTTTTCCTTCTTTAATCAACTCAGCCATAGTTCCGGCTACTTCTTCAGCCGGGACTTTCGGATCAATGCGATGTTGATAGTAGAGGTCAATACAGTCAATCGTAAGGCGCTTCAGACTGTCCTCTACCGATTTGCGGATAGTTTCTGGGCGGCTGTCCTAAATCAGCTCGGTACTGCCGTGCTGTACCCCGCATTTTGTTGCAATGATTACTTTATCCCGAACAGGAAGCAGCGCTTCGCCAACCAACTCCTCATTGTAAGAGGTAGAGCCATCCTCGTTGACGCCCGTATAACATTCGGCTGTATCAAAAAAGGTATACCCCATCTCAAAGGTCTGACGGATTATTCTGACTGCCTCTTTCCTTTCAGTAGGGGCTCCGCTGGCGTGGCTTAAACCCATACATCCCATACCAAGGGGGGAAACTTCCAGATTGCCAAGTTTTCGATTTTTCATTACCTGAACTCCTTGTTCTTATCTTTTCTCAAATACTGAAGCCACATCTTTCAGCAGATTGCTGATTTCAAGATGCTGTGGGCAAGATTGTTCGCATTGCCCGCACCCGATGCAGTCGGATGCCTTTCCGTTATTCGTTGTATGCACCATGTAATAGAAGTCGCTGTTCCAATCATTTGGATATTGTTTTTTAGTATTCATACAGGAAAGCAGATCGGGAATTGCTATTTGTTTCGGACATCCGTCGGTGCAATAGCGGCAGGCGGTGCACGGGATGATTTCCTGTTTCTTGAATATGTCGCGTACCTTGTCGACCGCTTCAAGCTCCTCGTGTGAAAGCGGCGTAAAGTCCTTCATATAGCTGATATTGTCCGCTAACTGTTCGTAGGCGCTCATTCCCGAAAGCACTACCATTACGCCCTCAAAGCCTGCGGCATACCGATTGGCGTAACTGGCATAACTTCCGCCACGTAAACCGTCAAAAATCTTCTTTGCTTCTTCCGGCAGATTGACAAGACCGCCGCCCTTGAGAGGTTCCATTATAATGACCGGCTTACCAAATTTACGGCAAACCTCATATACCGCACCGCTCTCTACACTGGGGTCGTCGTAATCTGCATAATTGAACTGTATCTGTACGACTTCAATCTCCGGATGCTCGGAAAGGATTGTATGAAGCACTGCGGCCTTATCATGAAAAGAGATTCCGATATGCTTAATTTTTCCTTCTGATTTCAACTTTTTGGCGATTTCAAACGCGTTGCAGCGCATAAACTTTTTGTAATGCCCGGTTGTCATGGCGTGCATCAGGTAATAGTCAAAATATTCCACACCTGTCTTTTCGAGCTGATCGGCAAATACGGGGAGAATATCCCCTTCTTCCTGAAAGAAGTTTTCCGTCAGCTTATCCGCAAGAATGTATCTGTCCCGCGGGTATCGCTTAACAAGGCATTCCCGAATAGCTGTCTCGCTCTTACCACCGATATAGCTGTGGGCGGTATCAAAATAGGTGAAACCATTTTCTAAAAAGGTATCCACCATACGGGAAAATTGCTCCAGGTCCACATTGCCGTTCATCCAGTTTGCTCCGGGTTCCATCGGCAGACGCATACAGCCAAAACCAAATTTTTTCATAATAGTAACTCCTTTGTTTTCATATTTTAATTGTAGCTGGCCTCTCAATAATCATCAATTTCAATTATGAATGGATTTGATAAGTAAAACTTATGCGAAATGAAAAAAATTGCGTCCATTCTTCTGACGAACGGACGCGGTAAATTTATTCTTCCTGCTTTTGATGGAGCAATTTGCGTAGAATCCCCGCAAATTCTTCGATGTAATAGTTTGTTCTCTCTTTTCTCCAAAATGCACAGTAGTTGCGTTGCATCTGAACTCCGTTTCGATATAGTGGTATCCTGCAAATTGCGGAACCGGGAGGCAAGAGCGTTCCCACGCTCTCCAGCGGCATGAAGCCACGATTTCCTACGACCATCAGGCGGCCTTCTTCCAAATTCTCTGCAAACAGGAAGTTTCCACTAAAACCGAGTGTGTTGTGATAATACTCCTGTTCCGCAATTTGCTGCTCTTTGGACGAGATCAATATGCAGGCAGTTCGTTTCAAATCCTCCAATGTGACCCGTTCTAATGAACTAAGCTTGTTTCGGGTGCTTACTTCCACATAGCAATCGCACTCCGGCAGCTCGAAGTTTACATATTCATCAGAAAATGCCCGCCGCTGGTCGTTCAGAACCAAATCAACGCCGCCGTAGCGGAGCAGATCATATAATTCCTCATGTGTACCGCCCTCAATGTGGATTGATATTTCCGGATAAATTTGCGAAAATTCCGCAATCGTTTGATATAGCTCCTGACCGCTGTAGCAGCATAAATATCCAATTCGCAGCTGTGATACATCGTCCTGGCCAATGCGTATGGTTTCACGGCGCAAATTCTCAATGTCATCAAGAAGTTCCTGACTGTGGCGATAAAAATATTCACCGGCCGGCGTTAAGGTGAAGCGACGGTTCTCTCTGATCATGAGGTCTACTCCCAACTCCTTTTCCAGCGTCTGAATCTGCTGTGAAATAGCCGGCTGTGAAATATAGCACCGCTCGGCGGCTTCGGTAAAGCTGTTACATTCGACTACCGTCATGAAGTATTTCATCTGCTTCAAAAGCACGGCACACACCTCCTGTACATGGAAAAATCCGATTTTGGGTTTACCGGTCAGATAACATATTATTATAATCTTCAAGATTTGCTTTCAGTAGCGCCGGTATGTCCAATTCATACGGGCATTTCGCCCTGCATTGTCCGCACTCTATGCAATTTTCAATGTTTTTCATCATCGCCTGACCGGACTCTGAAAGCCACATCGCAGACGGACTGCGTCTGATAAGTTGTATCATTCTTGCACACTGATGAATTTGTATGCCGGATGGACACGCAGACAGGCAATACCCGCACGCACGGCAGAAACTGCCCAACAATTCCGTGCGATCCTTGTCTATTACCGCCCTCAATTCGGGCGTTAGCGAGGGTGGGTTTTCGATATAGCTGATAAATTCGTCCAGCTCGCTCTCACGCTGAATGCCCCAGATGGGCAGCACATTGTCGTACTGGTCGAGCCATGCGTATGCCGCGTCCGACTTGGCAAGCAAGCCGCCGGACAATGCTTTCATTGCGATAAAGCCGACGTTCATTTCTTTGCACAACTCTACCAGCGCGACATCCTTCTCCGCCGCAAGATAGCTGAATGGAAACTGGAGCATATCATATAATCCGGAGCACACCGCCTCCTCCGCGATGTCCAGACGGTGGCAAGAGATGCCAATATGGCGGATTATTCCCTGTTCCCGCGCCTCCAACATGGATTCATACAACCCTGTGCCGTCACCTGGCTTCGGGCAGACAGATGGCATATGGAACTGGAATAGGTCAATGTAATCGGTTTGCAGCATATTCAGGCTCGCTTTGAGCGAATCCCAAAACTCATCAGCTGTTCTTGCGAAAGTTTTTGTGGCAAGGGTGATATGTTCACGGACATCTGACAGTGCGTAACCAATTTTTTCCTCACTGTCAGAATATGCGCGCGATGAATCAAAGAAAGTTATACCCGCATTATATGCCTTTTTCAGCAGCATTGCGGCGTAGTCCTTGTCAACTCGCTGAATAGGCAGGGCGCCGAAACCGTTTTTATTGGAGATGATACCGGTGCGTCCTAACGTTATTTGTTTCATAAACACCATCCTTCCTTTATGTGCTGTTTTTACTGCAAATTTATTTGAGTCCGACCTTTTCAAACCATGCCGCCACAGCTTCTGCGGCTCCCGCGCCGCCGTCGCAGTAAAGCGCTGGTTTCTCCTTCTATTTCTCGCGCCTGGCAAAAGCCCGGCGCATTGCTTACTTCATAGTGAAATTAAATTATAACTCCTCAAGTTAGCTCTAAGTCAATAGATTTTTCAAAATTTTTTTTACTTTGCCCACTCCCGGCTCGTTATCATTCCACTTGCAAATACTACTTCTTGGAAAACCTAATTCTTTTTCCAACTGTGAAATTGGTATTTTTCTTTCATTGCAATTGGATTTTACGTTGTCGTAAATCAACTTATTACCTCCTTTAAATTATTGCGTAAAATTTTGATATTTTCATTGACGGATTGCGTAAAATATTCTATAATTTGAAGTGCTACCAACAAAATAAAAATATGCTTTTATAATTCGGTATATCGCAAAATTTTGAGGTGTTAATATGGGATTATACGAACGAATTCGGGATATAGCCAAAACAAAGGGCTACTCCATCAACAGATTGGAACAGGAACTAGGATTTGCAAGAAGCTCAATAAATAAATTTAACAAGAATACTCCCGGCGCCGATAAGATTCAGAGTATAGCCGACTTCTTGGGTGTTTCAACTGATTGCCTTATGACTGGTAAAGAAGACACTGAGCAGAATAAACCTGTAATCACTCCTAAAGACAAACATGATATTGCAAAGGATCTGGAGCAGATTATGGCTGACATGAAGAGTGACAAAAACGGCCCCCTATATTTTGACGGCCAGGAGGCAGATGAAACGACGCTTAATTTATTAAAAGATGCCATGGAAACCATGTTGCGCCAAGCTAAGATGATTAACAAAGAAAAATACAATCCAAACAAAAACAAAAAGTAGGTGATGCATGAATTAGGTCACGCCGTGAATGTTAGAAGTGCTAAACAATGGCCACAGAATTCTGTTTGTACCTCGGGCAGTACAGATAACACAACCAAGAATTGATAGTGATGGAAAAACTTGATTAAACAGCCTTATGGCTTTTAATAAATACATTAAGAAAAGAGGACATAACATGGCAACACAAGAATCTTACTTTGATGGCGGACTATTACAGCTAATAGGCTGGAACCTCCTGGGCGGACTCATTACCTTCTGCACCCTTGGAATATGCTATCCTTGGGCATGCTGCATGGTTTATGGATGGGAAATCAAACACACAGTTATTGAAGGCCGACGCCTTAAGTTTACTGGCACGGCAATGCAGTTATTTGGTAATTGGATCAAGTGGTTGCTGCTCTGCGTTATTACACTGGGTATATACGGTTTCTGGCTGAACATAGCCTTAAAGAAATGGAAGACAATGCATACCGAATTTGCTGATTAATAAGAAAAATAAAAACCGCCCCTGCTACCAACAGGAACGGCTTTCACATAGACTATACACCCGAAGGAATGTACAGTTCGTACCCAGGGACAGTGAGCGCGGCGTCTTCAAGGCCGTCATCTGCTGGAAGATGGATCGCTTTGCCAGAAACCGGTATGATGCTCAAAAAAATGGTGTGCGCATACACTATGCAAAAGAATTCATTCCGGAAGGGCCAGAAGGCATTATACTGGAATCAGTAATGGAAGGCTATGCCGAGTATTACAGCGAGAATCTAAGCCAGAATATCAAGCGAGGGTACCTATCCCTTGAGTTCCCGCTGCCGGCAGAGAAACGAACTTTATACTGACAACAAAACTTTTTTGCGGAAAGTGCGGCTCACCAATGGCCGGTGAAAGTGGCACCAGATCTTGTGGAAGAAGCATTAAAAAATGGTGCTAAAGACGAGTGTTCGTCTTTGCACCATCAAGTGGAGCTGAGGGGATTTGAACCCCTGTCCGAAAACCAATTCCCTGTTCTTCTACTATCATAGTCTATTCTTTGACATTCCCTCCCCCGCCCGGAAACAGACACCCTGGCGGCTTCAGTAGCTTCATATTACACCCATATCCGCAAAGCTTTGGATAAGTCGTTTCTCACAAAGTCGATGCCAGATTCTTAATGTGTGAGTGCACTAAGGCTGACAACTGCCATTAGGCAGCGTATGCTAAATTGTCTTCAGCGTTTAATTTAATTTTGCCGTTTAACGCACCGCATGCGGATAGCTTCACCAGCTGCATGACCCCCGTCGAAACCAGTACAACCCCTTACTGGTTCACCGTGACTCATATCGGTGATACATCTTTATTGTAGCATTTTCAAAAATAAAAGTCAAGATACTGTTTTTTTGCCAATTTGCCATCACCGTACATGTTTAAAATATTGCTCCAGTACATTCTTTATATAATAATACCGCCTGGCATAAGAATTCTCCACCCGAATCAGTTCAAATCCCTGCTTCCGGCAGATTGCTTCCTTCTCCAGATCCCGCCGTCTCACCACTTCATCCGCCACATGCTCTTTCCCATCCAGCTCAATTGCCAGAATCGGCAGCTCCTGCCCGCCATACCCCTTTTCATAAATAACAAAATCAAAACGCCCGCTGTAAAACAGCCCCAGTCCCATCGTATTCTCCTGAAACACCTGGGCGATTGCCACCTCCCGTTTTACGGAGCACCGTCTCCCGTTATTTAACACATTCTCAAGGGCATGATTCAGACTCTGTAAAAATGCCTCTTCCGTTCGGGTACTATAAGGTTTGATCCCCAGTGCCCGGGAAGTCACCGCATCCGGTGTTACTTCAAAACTCCCCTTCGTCTTGACATACTCCACCAGTTCAAAAAGATCATCCCGTTCACCCGGATCATGGAGCCGCTCAAGATTTTCCGTATTAGACAGCACTACCAGCTGCTCCCTGGCCCGGGAGGTGGCCACGTTAATCAATTCCCGGTTATTCTTTAACCAGTCGTAGGTCTTCTCGGAAGTCTGATCGGTCAGTGCCAGCGAAAACAGGATCACATCCTTCTCATCACCCTGAAACGCATGAACCGTCCCACAGTTCACATCCCCCATCCCACACGCCTTTAACCGCTCACTGATCAACTCCTTCTGGTTGGTAAAGGGAGTAATGATGCCAATCTTTTTATCCCGGTTATTCCTGATAAATTCAATAATGGTTTCCACTTCTCTGGGCGCTGTATTACGGTAATCGGTTCTGTTTTGCCGCACATCCACAAACACCAATGGCCGCTCCGACTTTACCCGGCTGTCGATACACAGCTTATTGTTATAATATTTTTTATTATTAAAATCAATGATCCGCTTATTGCACCGGTAATGATGCCGCAGCAAAATCTCGTCACTGACGGCATCATTTGCCAGAAACGCTTTATAAATGGAATTTTCCATATAATCATATTCTGATGAAATCAGATACCGCTTCCGCAACGCACGATTGTCCTTCTTATCCAGCAAGATCACCGGACTAAGCTGCTGCGGATCCCCTACCAGCATCAGATTCTCGCCCCGTATAATGGGGATCAATGACATCGCCATATTGCACTGGCTGGCTTCATCCATTATTACCAAATCAAAATACGGCTCCGGTACCCCAATCTTGTGAGCCGAAATGCAGGTAGTCGCCACCACCGGGAAAATCTTCAAAAACCGTCCGGCATTATCCGGATCAGCTAAATAACTGTCAAACGCTTCCACCTGTTTCCCGGCATCTTCTGTTTCCAAAATCCGCATCAATGCCTCGTGCTTTGGCTCGCCCAACCGTTTGATATACTTTACGGACGTATAATATAAAAACTTTCGAAACTCATCCTCATCGTCGTCTAACAAGGACAACGCTGCTTCATCGGTCACATTTCCGGCTTTTTCAAGCTTTCCCTTCACCTGTTCCAACTGCCGGCCATGCAGGTCCGTCTGAAAGGTCAGATGCTGATTGACCTGCATCAGACATTCAATTGCTTCCTTCTGCTCCCTTAAGTCCAGAATCGCTTCATGCTGCTTAAGCAGCACCGTCAGCTGCCGCATCTTATTGGCCTTGCCGTCCCGGTTCTTAACCAGCGTATTTTCAAATACCCGTATGTCTCTGACCCGTTCATATAGCCGCTTCATTTCTTGCAGCGCTTCCATGGTCTTTTCCCGGCTGCCCAACCGGATCACCGGGAATGGAATCCGTTCCCCTTGATAGCGAATTGCCGACAATTCCTTTACCACCGTGTCGATGGGATGATTATTATAAGAAGTCAGCAGCACCGTCTTTTCATTAAAGAAAGCGGTTACGATGGTATTGATGATCGAATAGGACTTTCCGGTTCCCGGCGGTCCCTGCACATAAGTCACCGGATATTTAACCGCGTTGTGAATCGCCAGCAGCTGATCCAGATTGGCCTGCCGCTTAAGCAAGGTAATCGGATAATCCTTCCGCCGGTCCGCCCGGGCTGTCATCTTGCCGAAAAATGCCTTAAGGGGTGCGGTCAGACGGTCTTCCTCAAACATCTTTACAATCCCGGTATATTCATAATTTAAGTCCACCTTGATATCCGATTCCAGCGCAATGATGTAAGGCCGGTCATCCACCCCCTGACTCCACCTGCTTTGCAGGGTGATCCGATCCTTGATCAGCTCCTGATTTTCAACAAAATTCTCCAGCAGATCATAATCTGAAGCGTCCAGGAATTTCCGGATACTCTGCCGCTCTCCATTGATCGTAAATTCTTTACAGACGGTCACATCTTCCGCAGGCTTAAGCACATGATTTTTCACATCCAGATACAGCCGCCGGTAAGCCATCACATAGAGTACCTCCCGGTTCCGGCCTTTCCCCCGCATTGCAACACTCAGTATATTCATACAAAGCTGGCGAAGCTTCCAGTTTTTTTGATTCCGCCCCGCCAGGGTTTCATCCTGAAACCGGTTCACAATTTCCTTAAACTGCTCATCTGTCAGCTGATACGCCTGCCCCTCCAGACACTCACCGTCCAGATGGTGGATCAGGGAGTAATCGCACTGATATGGCTGGGTGTCCAGCTTATTGCAATCCGTCAGATAATTGAGCACCTTCAGATTGGCTGTCTTCCCAAAGATTCCGTCATATTTCTCCGGGTTTAAATCCAACGCCTGAAGTAACCGGGGGTTTGGCTCATAATAAGAACCCTCCACAACTGCCGAGGTGCTGATGGAATCCAGGTAAATACATGGAAACTGACCGATGGAAAATTCAGAAATATGAAATCCTTCTACATTCAAAGCTCTGCGTTTTACATCGATATCATGTATGGCAATCCAGTATTTAGTTGTTTCGTCCTTTTTGTTTTTATACTCAATACTCAACCACTTTCCTTCGCGGATGGCGCGGAAAATGTTTCTGGCTGTTCCATTCATGGGCGCAGTCCTTTTTAACATCACTTATGATCATTTATATTGATCTATTATAGCTCTAAATGATGTGGTATGCAATACAACTCTGATTCACCTGGTTTCCACCGACATGATTACATAGATATTTCACGTATTCCTTTTAGAGGTTTAGGAAAACCTGAACCGCTCTCTGCTCTTCCAGCGAACGTTTCACCTCCAGAATCCGCTGATTTTCCGAACCGCGGAACCGCAGATTCAGATTCTTCCGTTCTGCTTCAAACTTCCCATCCACCAGAACATCCAAATATCCGATCAACTCCCGGCACACCTGCGAGTCCTTCATCATGGTGCTAAAAATCATCTCCCATTCATACCCGGTGTAACACCAGATGGTTTTCTCCGGAAAGCGGCTGCGTACCGCTCTTACAAGCGGCAGCAGCCCTTCCTGATTCACCGGTTCCAGCGGTTCGCCGCCCAGCAGGCTCAATCCGGCAATGTAGTCATGGTCAAGAAGCCGCAGTATCTCCGCCTGCACTTCCGCCGAAAAATAGTTCCCATAGGAAAAATCCCACGCCTCAGCATTAAAACAATCCTTGCAGAAATGGGTGCAGCCGCTGACAAACAAGGATACCCTTACGCCCGGTCCATTTGCTACATCCGTTGGCTTGATTGCTGCATAATTCATAAATGCAGCACCCGGCTCTTAATCTCTTTCGTCTTTCCATTATTCCAGAAATTCTCGCCCAGATAACCACAGGTTCTCCTGGTCACATGCATTTTACTATGATCATGATTCTTGCACTGCGGGCACTCCCATTCCATATCCTCATTAATCAAAATCTCACCGTCATACCCGCAAACCTGGCAATAATCGGACTTCGTATTGAACTCCGCATACTGGATATTGTCATAGATAAACCGTACCACCGTTTCCAGCGCCGCCAGATTATGCCGCATATTGGGTATCTCTGCATAGGAAATCGCGCCGCCGGTAGAAATATTCTGGAACTGGCTCTCAAAGGTAAACTTGTCAAATGCATCGATATCTTCCCGGACATCTACATGATAAGAATTGGTATAGTAGCCCTTATCCGTGACATTGGCAATCTCACCAAACCGCTCCTGGTCAATTCGGGCAAAACGGTAGCACAGGGATTCTGCCGGAGTCCCATACATACTGAAGCCAAGGCCTGTCTCCGCCCGCCAGCCGTCGGCCGCCTGTTTCATCCGCTTCATTACATTCAAAGCAAACTCCTGACCTTCCGGACTGGTATGGCTAGCCCCTTTCATCAGATATGTCATCTCATAAATACCGATGTATCCCAAAGACAACGTGGAATAACCATCCTGCAAATACCGGTCAATCACTTCTCCCTTTTCCAGCCGGGCAATCGCACCATACTGCCAGTGAATCGGGCTTACATCAGACCGGGTCCCCAAAAGGGCTTTGTGGCGGCACAGCAATGCTTCTTTACAAAGTTCCAGACGCTCATCAAGCAATTCCCAGAACTTTTCCTCATCGCCTCCTGCCAGAATTCCAATCTGAGGCAGATTCAGGCTGACAACGCCCTGATTAAAACGGCCTTCCCACTGATAATTGCCCTGCTCATCTTTCCAGGGTGATAAGAAGGAACGGCAGCCCATGCAGCTGAATACATTCCCCTCATAATTCTCTTTCATCTTCCTGGCCGAAATATAATCCGGATACATCCGTTTAGCCGAACATTGAACGGCCAGACGGGTGATCTCATCATATTCGCCTCCTTTTAAGCAGTTGCATTCATCCAGCACATACACCAGCTTAGGAAATGCCGGTGTCACATAAATCCCCTGCGCATTCTTCGTTCCCTGCAGCCGCTGACGCAGAATCTCGCGGATGATCATGACATTTTCTTCCACATACTCATCTTCCGGATCAATCTGTAAAAATAATGTTACAAACGGGGCCTGTCCATTGGTCGTCATCAAGGTATTGATCTGATACTGAATCGTCTGTACGCCGGAACGCAGTTCATCACCCAGCCGGATATCCACCACCCGCTTCCGGTCCTCCGGACGCATCGTATCACCAAACTCGTCCTGCAGCTCCTGCTCAAATTTCATCTTGCTTTTTCTTAAATACCGGCCCAGATGGCTGATCGCCACCGACTGCCCACCATACTGGTTGCTGGCTACCGCGGCAATAATCTGCGTCATAATGATACAAGCCACCTGAAAACTCTTGGGTGACTCAATCAACTTCCCGTTCATCACGGTTCCCTGATCCAGCATATCACCAATATTGATCAGGCAGCAATTAAAGATCGGCTGAATAAAGTAGTCTGCATCATGAAAATGCAGCACCCCCGTCTCATGCGCCATGGTAATCTGCTCCGGCAGCAGCAGTCTTTTGGTCACATCCCGGGATACCTCACCGGCAATATAATCCCGCTGGGTCGATGCCAATGTGGTATTCTTATTGGAATTTTCCTCCGCCAGCTCTTTATTCTCATTGCGGATCAATTTTAAAATGGATTCATCCGTGGTATTGGATTTTCTTAGTAAGGCACGTTGGAAACGGTAAATCATATATTTTTTGGCCAGGGCATATTTGTTCTGCTGAACCAGATGCTCCTCGATAATATCCTGAATTGTCTCTACCGGCATCACCACACCCGCCTGTTGTTCCACGTAATTGATTGTCTCTTCAATCAGCTCTATTGTCGCCTGATCTTCTGATGCCACGCTGGCATTCGCTTTTTCAATCGCGGCCCGGATTTTCTGTGCATTATAGGCTGCGACCCGGCCGTCTCTCTTTTGTACCTTCATTCCAGTTTCCTCCATATTTTGTATACACTTCGTTATAATAAACAATATCTTGTATATAAACGTAGACTTTCATTATAGTCACTATTTCCCATTTTGTCCATAGAAGATCCCAAAAAATACAAAAATAAAACAAAATCAACATGACAGTCCTGACGTGACGGTTCTCACATCAAGACTGCACACTGATTAAACCGCAAACTGGCTCTGATACAGCCCGGCATAAAAGCCCTTTGCCGCCAATAACTCATCATGGGTCCCCTGCTCAATCATATGCCCGTCCTTCATCACCAGAATCACATCCGCTTCCTTAACCGTAGATAACCGGTGGGCCACAATAAAGCTGGTCCGCCCTGTCATCATAGCCGCAAATGCCTTTTGAATCCGCACTTCCGTCCGGGTGTCAATGGACGAGGTCGCCTCATCTAAAATCAACATTGGCGGCAGGCACAGCATCACTCTGGCAATACACAAAAGCTGCTTCTGCCCCTGGGACAAATTACCTCCATCCTCACTGATCACCGTGTCATAGCCTTGCGGCATCCGTTTGATAAAACTGTGGGCATGGGCTTCTTTGGCCGCCTTGACAATCTCCTCCGCCGCAGCTTCCGGCCGGCCGTAAGCGATATTCTCCCGAATCGTCCCCGCCTTCAGCCAGGTCTCCTGCAAAACCATGCCATAGCTGCTTCGCAGGCTTTTCCGGGTGACTTCACGAATATCATGGCCTGACACCCGGATAGCCCCTGCATCTACATCATAAAAACGCATCAAAAGATTAATCACCGTGGTCTTGCCGCAGCCGGTCGGGCCAACAATCGCCACCCGCTGTCCCGGCTGTACCATCAGGTTCAAATGCTCAATCAGCGTTACCGCCGGATCATAGGAAAATGTCACATCTTCCAAAGCCACCCTGCCATCCACCTGGGAAAGCACTGCTGCTGCCGGCGGCTCTTCCAAAAGGGCCGGTTCATCCATCAGTTCAAATACTCTCGCCGCACAAGCCAGGGCATTCTGCAGTTCCGTCACCACACCGGAAATCTCATTAAAGGGCTTGGTATACTGATTGGCATAGCTTAAAAAGCAAGACAACTGCCCCACGCTCAAAATCCCCCGAATTGCCGCAAATGCACCGGTAATCCCCACGCTGGCATACACCATACTATTAACAAACCGGGTTGCCGGATTCGTAATAGAAGAAAAGAAAATCGCCCGCAAACTGTATTTGCGCAGCCGCTCATTGATCTCTTCAAAGCTTTGCTGCACCTCATGCTCATAGCCAAATGCCTGAACCACCTTCTGATTGCCAATCATTTCGTCCACCAATGATGTCAGCTCGCCTCTGGTCTGGGACTGCAGGTGGAACATGGCATAAGTTTTTTTGGCAATATAGCTGGATACAAGCAACGACAGCGGTGTCACCAGAACCACCACCACCGTAATCAGCGGATTGACCGTCAGCATAAAACCCAGCGTCCCAAGAATCGTCAGCACACCGGTAAACAACTGGGTAAAGCCCATCAGCAGTCCTTCCGAAAACTGGTCAATATCGGCAATGATCCGGCTGATCATATCCCCATGCTGATGGGAATCCACATACTTTAACGGTAAACTCTCCAGATGGTTAAATGCTTTCGTACGGATATCTTTCACCACCCGGTAAGTCACCCAGTTATTGATGTGGTTCATCAGCCACTGGGTAATCGCCGTAACCATGATCACCACTGCCATTTTTTTCAGAATTTCCCTTAGTCCGGCAAAGTCCACCTTTCCCGGTCCCAGAATCAGATCCACTCCCTCACCAATCAGGATCGGTGCATATAAAGTGGTGGCCACGGTTATGGCGGCCAGCAGCAGAGAGAGGACAACAAACCACCGGTAATAACCGATATAATCCAAAATCCGTTTTAACGTTGACCGATGCTTCATCTTATCCTACCTCCTCTTTTGATAACTGGGACAGGCAGATTTCCCGGTAAACTTCACAGGAAGCCATCAACTCCTCATGAGTACCACAACCGGCTATTTTACCGTCGTCCATAACAATGATCTGATCTGCTGCTTTCAGTGACGAAGCCCGCTGCGATACGATCAATACGGTCATATCGGCCGTATTCTCCCGAATCGCCTGCCGCAGCCTGGCATCGGTAGCAAAATCCAGGGCCGACGCACTGTCGTCCATAATCAGGATTTCCGGCTGCCGGACCAGCGCCCGGGCAATCGTCAGACGCTGACGCTGACCGCCGGATAAATTCTTGCCATTTTGTCCAATATACAGTTCCAGGCCCTGCTCTTTGCCGTCAACAAATTCTTTGGCCTGGGCAACTGCCAGTGCCTGGTAAATTTCTTCATCGGT
>Ga0154002_1000171_pt1 | contig 16972 bp, 9 predicted proteins | sample TSNY086MetaG_FD_102276 | JGI IMG/M metagenome (GOLD analysis project Ga0154002, IMG submission 102276) | Attine ant fungus gardens microbial communities from New York, USA - TSNY086 MetaG | ecosystem: Host-associated > Fungi > Mycelium > Unclassified | place: USA: New York, Robert Cushman Murphy... | reverse complement strand
CACCTGCGGGATACCGCAGCAATTTTACCGAGTATGCCCTTCCCCGGGCAGAAATGAATGCAAAGACGGACGATGAAATACTGCCGGCGATTCAATTCAGCAGATCGGAACCTTTGCAAATTACAATTACGAATGATACGCAAGGCTTAGAAGCAGGAACAAGCATTGCTTTATCCTATAAAATTATGGTCGAAGACAGTGAATATACAGGAGATTACATACTTTTAGATGAAAATGGAGAGGAAATACCGGGCAGCCAGTCAAGCGGACCGGTAATTTTGGTTGGTTCAGGTGCCACGGTAAAAGTGCAGCTGCTCAATGCCCAGCCAGGAATCGAAATTGACGTTGTTCAAAGCTCACTTCCGTCGGGGCTTATTGCTTTGGCAAAAGAACAAAATGGAGCGGAATTTACATTTCGGAATTCAGTGCTTACGGAGGTGGAGGCGTGTATTATCTGGAATGATAATAACAATTATAATGACGCACGTCCCTATCAGAATGAACAATCTTATCTGGCGGCCGGGCACCTGGAACTGTATTTCTCACTGGACGGAGGGACAACATACCAATCTGCAAATGTTTATTATGAAGAATTGGGAATGGAAGAACGTCCGGAGTTTCAGGTATTGAATTCGGCGGGAGAGTCCTCTGACTGGCACTTTATTGCCGATGGAGTACCGAGCCACGTTTATGTTAACGGCGAATGGACAGAAGTACAGTATCAGGTGAAAGTGGCTGACGGCGTGGAGGAGCCCGGATATATCATCAGTGAACCGGAGTACATCACCGATGGGAAAGAAGGCTCGTGGAACATTTTCTATACCAGTGAAGTGATCTTCGAGGTTCAGGTTCAATGGTTTGATGATAATGATAAGAATCAGGTACGCCCTGGTATGAACGAGTGGAAGGAAACATTAACAATATGGCAGATAGGAAAAGACGGGAGCCCGGTACCGGTGGATGTTTCCGTTTATAATCCGGACATTACGGTGGAGGAACATCAAGGAGACAGCAGCCAGTGGGATTTGACTATTTCCGGCCTGCCTGAATATGATGAAAACGGTTATCCATACACCTATTATGTGGTCCAGGGAGAAATTACACCGGGAGAAGACAATGAACTGTTAAATCAGGTGGAAGATCTTTCTTATGGAAGCGAGTATGACAATACCGGCAACTTTGCGACAAACACCGATGGCTGTTGTCCGGGCGGGACGATTATAAATTCCATCCAGGGGACATTGGCCTTTTCCATGACCAAGGAATGGACGGATGGCAATGCTAATCCGGCAGACAGACCGGACACGACACTCACTTTGTGGCGGTATGTGAAGGGTGAAAATTATCTGGCGGCAGTGCCGGTGGAGCTGGCAGCAGGCCTGAACATTGATAAAACCCAATCACCGTATGTCATTGAGATTACAGACGATTTGCCGTTATTTGACGGTGACGGCCATGAGTATATTTACTTTATAAAAGAAGATATGGATGATGCCGGAGATTATAGCAAGGATGTGGGCAATCAGTCTCCCTTCGATCTTGAGGACGGTGCGGATTGGCTGGTGTTTAACGAGGGAGTACTGAACAACAAGCTGTCCACAGAAACACAGATTTCCGGTAATAAGACCTGGAAGGCGAAATCTGTTCAGAGCATGAAAGCAGAGGTTACCTTTGAATTACAGCGCAGAGAAGCCGGAAGCAGTGATGACTGGAGCACAGTGGAAGAAAAAACAGTAGACGGTTTCAGGGCAGAGGTTACGTCACAGGATTTTACTTTTGCCGTTGATAAATATGATGATGATGGCATTCTGTATGAATATCGGATCGTGGAAACGGGAGTTTCTATTTCTTATCAGGGAGAGTCGTCGGAAACCGTTGTCTTTCCGGAGTCATCTTATGAGGAAGAGCCATATCGGTACCAGGTAGGGGAGTACGAATTCGAACGTATTACGGAAGAGGACGGAACGATTGTCAATAAACTGGTCGGAGAGACGGCGATTGAGATTGATAAATTCTGGGATCCGTATGACCCTGAGATTCAGGAGCTTCACTTCCATGTATTCAGGAATGGAGAAGATGCCTGTATTTGTAAAGAACTCAGTGAAGAGCTGGGAATCCCTCTGGCGGATGACGGTAATGGCGGCCATCTGGGTATTCTGGTGCTGACTCCTGATGATTTTGTATCAGAGGAAGGAACTGTACAGCATTGGAATAAGATATTGGAAGGCTTGCCAAAGTATGATGATGAAGGCGCGTTGTATCTCTATACGGTAACTGAGGATGTTCCCCAAGGATATTCCCACTATCAGGATATGAGTTATGACAGTTCAGAGAATGCGGACTATTCCCATCTGATTGCAAAGGTTTTTAACGGTCACGGCGATGGAGCTCGAATCCTGGTGACTAAGACCTGGCTGGATGATTCTGATCTGCTGCACAGAGAAGAGGTTACGGTTGAATTATTTAAAAATGGTGTATCAACAGGGGAGAAGATCACGTTGTCTGCCGAAAGTGGCTGGTGGGGTTATTTCGGATTGGCGGGCGAGACTTCCGGTTCGGTTGATTATAGCCAGTACAGTGTGAAGGAAATCGCTATTGGCGGATCGTCGGAGAGACAGACTTCTGACAATGGATCCGATTATTTTAGTGCCGAGCATCATGTATATGAGGTGGAGGAGGTGACTAATGAAGACGGTACTGTGTGGAAGATCATTAATCGACGCGTTGCCGAGATCTCAATCGACTTGACGAAGACCTGGGTGGCAGGCGGAGAGGAAGCCGATTATAATGCGGTTTTTGAGGTGCTGCAAAATGGTAATGTGATGGATCCGGCACAAACGGTGACCTTAACGGCTGATAGCGAAGGCAATTTCCATGGGAAAATCGAGGATCTGCCCAAATATGATGAAAAAGGAAGGATCATTCATTATACATTGAGAGAAATTGAGGCAAATGGTTCGGTCGTTACAAGCAATACATTCACATATGGCGGAATTACCTATCAAACCAGTCTTGAGTTAAATGAAGTGGCTTGGGGAGATGAGCATGAAGTTGATGATACTTACTACTGGAAAGCCACCAATAAACGAGTCGGGACTTCGGACATTGCCTTCCACAAGATTTGGAAGGATCTTGATAATGAAAAAACATTGAGGCCGGATATCTATCTGAAGCTTTACCGCTGGATTGATAACAATGCGGATGGTGTGCTTGACGAGGATGAAAAAGACAGTGTAGTGTGTATAAAACAGCTTGCCGATTGGGAATGGGATAACAACGGGTATCATCAGATCATTACCTATGAGGGTTTGCCGGATTATGATGACAGCGGCAATCGGTATGGGTATTATGCCGAAGAAGTGGTGGCGGCGCCGAATTACCACGGCATCTGGCAAAAGGTATACTTTGATAAGCTGCCAGATGCGTCCGGAAACTATCAGGGTGATTACAGCAGTTTAATCCCGCTGGACGAAAACAATGAAGAAACCTATATGCCGGAAAACGGTATTGTCGTTAACTACAGAACAAATGAAGACCTTATCAGCGGCAAAAAAATATGGGAAAATATGGGGGTGTTGAACAAAGAAGATTATCCGGATATTACGATTTTGCTGTATGCATCATACCTGGATCCGTTAACCGGGAACTACGGTGATCCACAGCCGGTAACAGACGAGAGCGGTGCTCCGATGACCGCGGCGGTAGGGATGAAAGACGGCAGTTATGTCAGCACTTACAAGTTTGAGAACTTGCCGAAGTATGATGAAGTCACCGGTGCCAGGATTATTTATACTGTTTCGGAGGATATGGAAGTAGATATAGAGAATTTCGAAACATCCAATATGGATTACGGTTTTAAAAACACCTATAAGGAAGATCAGAATCTTTCCCTGGAAATTAACAAAGACTGGAATTTTGGCAGCTTGGATTTGCCGGATTCTGCGCTCGGATATCCGGTTGTTGTGTTTGATCTCTATCGTGTAATTCAAAAGTGGGATGGCAGCCAGTATGTGGATGCGGAATACCTCCCGGTCCGGGTGGCGACAGAAACCCTGGATCGCAACGATGGGGAAACATCGGTAAGCTTTGAGGACCTTGCCTATTATGCGCCAAATGGCCGCCCGTACCGTTATTATGTACGTGAACGTGTGGGTTCAGGCAGTAACAGTATTCCGGGATATGATACGGAGTACGGTGACATTGTCTTATCTGAACCTGATTCAGACGGTAAAGTAACTGGAACATATGAGGTTATTAACACCTATACCGAGGAAAAGGTGAATGTTAAGGGAAGTAAAACATGGAAAGGTGATACCGGCTGGGTTACGGAAAATGGTGATACCTTCCGTCCGGAGGATATTGAGCTTGAGTTATGGCGAAAAACAGCATCCATGCCGGCCGAAGAGCAGTTAAGCGATGCGATATTTACCTGGGAAAATAAGGATGCTGATACGTGGGAATTTACATTTGAACCAGGAGCAACAGAGTTTTACCGCTATGCAACAAACGGCGAGGAATATGTATATACGGTAAAAGAAGTGGTGAAGCCAGATACCGGCAATGGCTATAGCTACAGTGTAAGATCAACAGAGAGTATGGAAGACAAGACATGGACTTATACTTTCACGGCAGTCAATACCCTTCAGACGACGGAACTTAAGGTATCTAAAAAATGGGATGACAGTGATAATCTCTATGGTACCAGGCCGTCCGCAGTAACCGTAAAGCTTCAGCGGAAGCTGGAGAGTGAGGCGGACTCCGCTTATGTGGATGTTCTTAAAAATGGCAGTGCATGGGTAGAGGATCTGACGGCGGCCGGCGGCTGGGCGATCAGTTTTTCAGGGCTTCCCCGATACCGGATAACCTGGGTGGATGACACCGCAGTACTGGAAAAATATGTGTACAGAGTAGTAGAGGTTAACATACCCGAGGATTATTATGCTCCTGATGCCGGTGACAATCCTTATCAGGGAGATGCTGTAAATGGAGATAAATTTGGATACGTTGTCACGAATGAGGGAAGCAACTGGGTCGTGTCATTTTATAATGTGCTAAAAGCTGACGATATTGAGATCACAGCTCAAAAGGTCTGGGAGGATGATGGAGACGAATTCTTCCGGGAAAAAGTGACCTTTGGTTTGTTCCGTGACGGCGGCTCGGAACCGATCGCTACCGTAACTTTGGATGGTGTAATTGATACGGATGCAGGTGAGGGTTCAGGCGCAAATGGTAAAGAAGATACAGCCTGGCATGTGACGTGGAGGAACCAGCCGAAATGGATCGGCGGTGATCCGGAAAAAGGAGCAAGTACGTATGAGGTAAAAGAGCTGAACGAAGGATTTTTCTATGAAAAAGGAGAAGTTACCGGCTCCGCAGAGGACGGTTTTGTCATTACAAACAAACGTGCTCAGCTTATCGTTAAAAAGGTCTGGTTTGATCAGAACGACTACTATAATACCCGTCCGGAAAAGCTAAAGCTGATTTTTAATCCCGAACTGCCACCTGAAGCAGAATTATCAGGTCCGCGGACGAACCTGGAAGATAATACCTGGTATTACGTTGTTAAAAATCTGCCGGAAGGTGTGGAGTATTCAGTGTCGGAAGAGGTGCTGGGAAATTATGAGGCCTCTTATGCGACTGACGGCAATGGTGTGACAACGATAACAAACGAATTGCGTCTGGTTGATTATAAGGGTACCAAAAGATGGGATGATGAAGGCAACTACTTCGGAATCAGACCAGAGTCGGTTGAACTGTTATTTTACGCAAACGGTAAACGAATGGATCCACAGCCGAAACCGGAAAATATTGAGTGGACAAAAATTGGCAATGTATGGAGCTGGAAAGTGGAAGGTCTTCTTGCCAGGGATGCCGAAGGCAAGGATATCGTCTATACAGTGAAGGAAGAAGTGCCGGACAATTATGAGGCATCTTATGAGACTGTCGATGGCGAGACAATGATAACAAACAAATTGCGCATGGTTGATTATGAGGGTACCAAGCGATGGGATGATGACGGCAACTACTTCGGAATCAGACCAGAGACAGTTGAACTGTTATTTTACGCAAACGGTAAACGAATGGAGCCACAGCCAAAACCGGAAAATATTAAGTGGACAAAAAATGGCGATGTATGGAGCTGGAAAGTGGAAGGTCTTCTTGCCAGGGATGCCGAAGGCGAGGATATCGTCTATACAGTCGAGGAACGTCCGGTAAGCGGCTATGATACAAGTCAGGCGGGAGTGGATATTACCAATACATTGCGTACCGGTGCGCTGGCAGTGACTAAGATTCAGGAGGGCGGTTCTGCGAAAGATTTCACCTTCCGGGTGAAGCTGAATATAAATGGAGCCGAAATCCTTTATACAGGTTCGTATACGGTTCTGGGAAGCGAAGCTGCCTGGAACGATCCGGGTGAAGTGCGCCAGACCGATGAATCAGGAGCAATTGTGATTCAAAAGGATCAGCAATTCGTCATTACCGATTTACCGGCCGATACTCCCTATATAGTGACGGAAGATGCAACGTCACAATACACGCTGATCAGCAGTACCGGAAATACTGGTGAGATTCCATATCAGACCGCAGTATATGCTTCCTTTACCAATAAGTATACGAGTACCGACGGCGGCGATAGTAGTGGCGGCGGCGGTAGTGGAGGCAGCAGTGGAGGCAGCAGTAGTGGGGGAAGCAGCGGAAGTACGGGTTCGCCCCAGACCGGTACGGATCCGACGACAGAGGGCACTGTTCTGCCGGATGAGGAGGAAGCTCAAATTACCTCAGAGGGAGATGATGATATACCATTGGACGGATTGGCAAAGCTGGGCGATAATTCCCTTCCTTATGCTTTGTTGATAACTATTATGCTTGGGGCAATTGGTGCCATAAGCGTTATGGTGTTAAAGCGTCGAAAAGAAGAAAATGAATAAGGTCCCGGGATTGGGATGATAAGAGCCGGTGGGGGTATTCCCCACCGGCTCTTATCGGTGTATCATGAAATTAGTATAAGTTATTTCAAGGACTGCGAGTCAAGTTTTAATTGAGCATTAATCTTGACATCATAGGAATGTGTGCTTATTTTATCTAAAACATTTAAAGCAAGCTCCTCATCTTTATTTAGAATAGCTTCAGCTAAATCATAGTGAAAGGGGACTGTATCTAACCAGGCAGATTCATCAACTTTTAAAATTTTCCAATAGTCGTTAAATACATTTTCTCGTAATTGCTTAATAATACTGGTTATTGTATTGTTTTGAGCCATGTCTGATATTTTAAGGTGGAAAGATAAATCAATATCACTATTATAGATGTTGACTCTGGCCAAATCCAACATGCTTTTTGCAATACTAAGTGCCTCTTCTTTTTGCTTGTCAGTTCCATATTTTATGGCTTTATGTATTGATATACGCTCAAGAGCGTAAGTTAATTCATGAAGTTCACTGAAATTTTTTCTCACCAATTCGAGGTAAAAAGCACCACCGGGCTGACGGTCAGTCAGATATACACCGCTTCCGCTTTTAATCTGGACTCCGGCATTCTGCTTTTCCAAAACCCTAAGCGCTTCACGGACAGAATTCCTGCTGACATGAAACATCTCAGCCATTTTACGTTCAGAAGGCAGCCGGTCACCAGGCTGCAAGTCATTATTAATAATATAATTATTAATGGCATCAGCCACTTTAACATATAACAAATCTTTTGAAATGGGGGTCATTAGTGTTTTGTCGATGTCCATAATATACTCCTACTATTTTTATTTATTCATAATTTCATGTATTGGTATGTAATCCTACCAAAATACCAACCAACTATCATTCTAATAACGATTATAATGCCAATGTATACCAGTTGTCCATTGTTAAAAAGCAACAAAAAAATTTAAAACTTTTATCTTAAATGCCCATAGATTAGGTAGGTATAGTGTGCTAAACTGTTATCATCAAGAACTGGTACTACCACCCTACCAATAAACCAATTTGGCACAGGATATCATTAAAATAACCGTGGAACGGAGGTGATTTGGTTATGAACTATAGTTTTGATGATTATATAGAAAGGAGGGGAACAGAATCACAGAAATGGGATGGATATCATAAAGATGCACGTTTTCCGGAGATGGTCCATAACAGGGAACTATTACCCTTATGGGTTGCTGATATGGATTTTAAATGTGCACCTGCTATTATTGATGTCGTCAGGGATAAGATTCAAAATGGTGCCTCCTTTGGATATGCGGAGCCCAGATCAAAAAGCTTTGTTGATACGGCATGTTCATGGGTTGAGAGAAGATACCATCATTACGTTGAAAAAGATTGGATCGTATTTACTCCAGGGGTCATTGCCGGTTTAATGGTTGCGATGCAAACACATACACATCCGGGAGATGGGATTTTGATCCAAAGACCCGTGTATGGTCCGTTCTCTGATTGTATCAATCAAAACGGGAGAATGATCGTAGACAGCCCCCTTAAGCCGGTCAACGGAAAATTTCATATTGATTTTGATGATCTTGAAAAAAAGGCAAGTATCAGCAGTACAAAGCTGATGATTTTATGTAATCCTCATAATCCGATCGGTCGTGTGTGGACGAGGGAAGAGCTGGAAAAAATTGCCGAGATATGTATAAGAAATCATGTTGTCATATTCAGTGACGAAGTGCATTGTGATTTAATCTTTAAAGGCTATCAGCATACCTCCATTGCAACTCTGTCAGATAAAGCTGAGGACATTACAATCACCGCCCATTCTGCCAGCAAAGCATTTAATGTGGCCGGATTGCAGACAAGCTTTGTAATCATAAGTGACCCGGTCATGAGAGCGGACTATATACGGCAGCATACGAGGAATAAAACATGCAATGTTAATTGCTTTGGGTCCGCAGTTATGCAGGCTGCTTATACAAAATGTGATGACTGGCTCAGGGAGGTGGTTACATATATTGAAGCTAATGTTGACTTCATGGAAGAATATATAAAGCAACATTTGCCAAAGGTAAAAATGTACCGGCCAGAAGGTACATATTTAGTTTGGCTGGACTTTTCGGAAGGCAAAATGACAGATGAGGAATTTGTATCTAAAATGCTGCTTGTTGCCGGAATTGCGGTAGATTTTGGAAGCTGGTTTGGACCTGGTAATGATTGCTGCGCAAGATTTAATGTAGCATGTCCGAGAATGCTGCTGGAAGATGCCATGCATCGCCTGGAACGGGCTTTTAAATAATTATATATCACAGATGGGAGCTTTTATGTTAAAAACACGAAATCAGATTGAAATTCAGCAAAAGCTGCAGAAGGAAATGGGTGAGCAGGGCATCGATGCATTAATCTTGACCAATCCGGATTCCGTATATTATGCCACCGGTTATGCCAGCAGTTTCCTGTATGGAACCATGTCGATTGGATTTTGTATGGCCCTGGTTTTGGCAGACGGTTTGGCAGAAGTGCTTGTTCCGGAGATTGAAAAGCAGACCGCTTATGCTCAATGCAAGGATGTAAAAATCCATACATTTCCGACTTGGATCTATATTGATGATGAAGAAGCAGATACGAAAGATAAGCCGGAGCAGCCGGACTTTTGTGATGCATTCAATATCCTGACGGAACTGATCATCGCCAGAAAACCTGATTCAAAAGTAGGAATGGAGTCAGGTCAGCTGCCGCACCAGTTTTATGAACATGCGGTGCAACTGTTTGGCGATAATCTGACCGATTCGGGTCTGCTGCTGCGAAAAGTAAGGGCAGTAAAGACGGAATGGGAAATCGACCTGTTACGAAGAGGTGCGAAAGGTTCGGAAAGAGCCATGCTTGAGGTTGCCGGCTATATGGAGGCCGGGTGGACACAGAAGAATATCTACGATGCATTTCGCCAGGCATGCTATCGTCAGGATCCCGAAATAGACGGATGGGGATTTGGCCCGTCGATTGGCAAGAACTATTCCATGATGAATATGCCATTAGAAGATTATGTGCTGGAAGAAGGCGATATTGTAAGACTGGACGGTGGTCCCCAGATTCATAAATATAATTCCGATCTTGCGAGAACAATTGTTATTGGAAGACCCAGACCTGGTCAGGAGGAATTATATGCCGCATTAAAAAAAGCACATGATGTCGGTGCCGCCATGATGGGTCCGGGAGTAAGGTGTGCTGATGTATTCCATGCGATGATGGAGATTGTGTGGAAGGCCGGATATACAAGCTATCAAAGAGGTCATTTGGGGCATTCCATGGGGTGCAGCCTGTCTACGGAGGAATATCCATTCATTGCGGCTGCTAATCCGGGAGTATTTGAACCAGGCATGGTATTTTGTCTGGAAACGCCATATTATAGCAGGAAACTGGGCGGATTTAATATCGAAGATGAAATTCTCATTACGGAAAATGGCATTGAGCGCTGGACATATGCCAATGAAGATTTATTTTGGGGCAGAAAATATTAATATGAAAACTTAAATCAGGGGGTTAACAATGAAAAAATTCAAACATGTAGTAAGTATCATTGTATTGGGGGCGATGATCTCCTTGTCAGCATGCAGCAATAACCCGTCAACAAACGATACCGTGGCTGCAAAACCTTCACAGGCAAGTGCGGTATCCGCTGAAAGTTCTAAAAATGAGCCGGATAGCCAGGAAGTGTTTAAGATTGGTATTCTGACTGCGTTAACCGGTCAGAACAGTAACGGCGCATATCCTCTTTCCGGCGCAGAATTGGCAATTAATGAAATTAATGAAGCCGGAGGTATCGCCGGCAAATGGAAAATAGAATATTATGCTGAAGATGATGAGAACGTTGTGGCAAACAGTATCGCATTGTCGCAAAAACTGATTGCGCAGGAAGGTATTCATGCTTTGATTGGGGCATACAACTCGGCAAATTCGATTGCGGTTGGTGAGTTGACACAGGAAAATGAAATACCGCAAATGTGTCCGGCATCTACTGCTGCGAGTGTAGTAGAACAAGGTTATGAATATATTTTCCGTATTGCGGCTCCGGATAAGATTTATGCAGAATCGATTGTTGATTATTTAATCGAACAGGGATATGAATCGGCTGCTATTATTTATGATTCCAGTGAATTCGGTTTGTCTGGATCCACATTTTTGCTTAAATATGCAAAAGAGATCGGACATGAAGATTTTTTTGTTACAACAGAGGTATATACAACGGGAGACCGTGATTTTAGTACTCAGCTTACGAATATGAAAGGATATCATCCGGAGGTAATTGTTCCCTGGGGATGGTATGAAGAGGTTGCGCCAATGCTGCAGCAGATGAAGCAGCTTGATATTGACTCGCTTGTATGCGGATACGGATTTGAAAATGACGGACTCTCCAGATTGGCAGGAGAATACGCAGAGGGCGTAATGGCAGCAACATCGTTTGTCAGATTGACAAGTGACCCAAGGGCGGCCGCTTTTGTTGAAAAATTTGAACAAAACTATAATTTACTTGCGACTAAGGAGGCCGTAAATGGTTATGATGCCGTTTATGCATTTGCGAAAGCAGTTGAGGCGGCAGACAGCATCGACGGAAAAGCAGTGGCAGAACAGCTGCACAAACTACATTTTTCCGGAATTGGCGGAGAATTTGAATTTGAGAGTAATGGTGAAATTCAAAAGAGAGCCTTTATGACTATTGTAGAAGGTGGGTTATTCGTTCTAATTGACTAAGCTTTGATTGGAAGGAAAAAAATCATGGTGATTATTCAGCAAATTTTAAACGGCTTAACAATGGGAAGTGTCTATGCTTTATTAGGTGTTGGCGTTACCGTAGTATATAAATCACTTGGATTAATGAATGTTGCCCACGGAGATATGATGATGATAGGAGCGTTTATTACGCTTCTTATCATCGATCTGGGAGTACCACTATGGTTAGCCATCATTTTAGGCATTTTCTGTGCCGGCATGCTTGGACTGGCAATGGAAAGATTTATTTACCGTAAAGTTAATTATGGCATCATGTTAAATCTGATGATTGCAACGATCGGAATGCAGATTGTTTTACGTAATGCAGCGTTGGTGTTATGGGGCGTTGAGCCAAAAGCATTTCCTGATATGTTTAGTAAAGGTGTCATACACATGGGCCCCTATGTTGTCGCTGTCAGAAGTGTCTGTATTATTATACTGGCTTTGTGTCTGGTGCTGCTGTTACAATTATTTTATAAAAAGACCCGGATCGGCAAGGAAATGACGGTTGCAGCAGCCAACAGTACGGTGGCATCAATGCTGGGAATCAATGTAAACCTGACAAGATTCATTACCTTTGGAATCGGATCTTCGTTTGCTGCTTTAACCGGAATACTGATTGCCCCGGTGTATTTTGTATCACAAAACATGGGAGCGGTGGTTGGTGTTAAAGCATTAGCGGCGGCTGTAATAGGTGGATTTGGCAATATCACCGGAGCATTTTACGGAGGTATTATCCTTGGTATCGTGGAAGCGCTCGGCGGCGGATTGATATCTTCTGCGTATAAAGATATTATCTCATTTGCAGTAATGATTTTAGTATTGTATTTTAAGCCGTATGGACTGTTTGCAAAGCATGTTGATCAGAAATTTTAGGGGGGACAGATGGTAAAGTCAAAAAAGAAATTTAACCTTGTCAGATTAGTGGGGGTTTTGATTATCATCTACACGATCCCCTTCTTTTTTCCCAATGCGTATATTGCGCAAATTGCGAATTTAATTGGAATTTACATGCTTATGGCAATGTCCTTAAATTTACTAACCGGTTTTACCGGGCAGTTATCCTTAGGGCATGCAGCATTTTTTGGAGTTGGGGCATATACTTCGGCAATCGTTAGTAAAAGCTTCGGATTACCATTCCTGATCTGTTTGTTGATTGCTGTTACGGTAACAACGATTACCGGATTGCTCCTTGCCATCCCGGCCCTTAAGGTAAGGGGAACCTATTTAGTATTAGTGACCATTGCATACGGCGAGATCGTAAGGCTTTTGATGATAAACTGGGTTTCGTTAACAAATGGTCCCAATGGTATTTACAGTATCAGTCCGGTTTCGATTTTTGGTTATAAGTTTAACGATTTAACGAAATCTTATTATTTGGTAATAACAGTTGCTTTCCTGATCTATTTGTATATTAAGCTGCTGATGGAATCAAGGGCAGGACGGGCATTTCTATCCATTCGTGACGACGCCAGTGCAGCGGAGTTATGCGGAGTTGATATTACCATGTATAAAATTAAAGCGTTTGCAATCAGTGCTGCCATCAGCGGAGTTGCCGGGAGTCTTTATGCTCATATGTATCGTTATATTTCACCAAGCAGTTTTTCGGCAACCCAATCTCAATTGTTTTTGTGCATGATTCTCATTGGCGGGATGGGAACACTGCCAGGACCGGTGATAGGTGCGGTTGTTCTTACAATACTGCCGGAAATGCTGCGATTTATGCAGAATGGAAGAATGCTTGTATATGGAATCTTAATTCTTTTGGTGGTGATTCGCTCGCCGGGAGGTATTGCAAAGTATTTATCTGTTTTGATTGGCAAAATAAAAAAATATGTGCATAAAATCCGGCATCAGAGAAATGAGGTGTCATCATCTTGAGCTTACTAAAATTAGATCATGTTACAAAACGTTTTGAAGGCCTTGTTGCGGTAAATGATATTTCAATGGAAATACAGAAGAATCGCATTCATGCATTAATTGGGCCGAATGGGGCTGGAAAAACTACAATTTTTAACTTGATCACAGGAATCTATAAATTTGAAGGTGACATTTTTTTTGATGATATATTACTGAATACATTGAAACCACACCAGGTGATTGAACACGGAATTGCCCGGACATTTCAAAATATACGCCTGTTTCAAAATATGACGGCAGAAGAAAACGTAATGGTAGGCTACCACTGCCGAACCAAAGCGGATGTACTTAACATTTTATATAACCCGAAACGATACCATGACGAAAAGGTGCAATCCTACAAGAAATGTGCGGAGCTTCTTGATTATTTCCATTTAATTGATAAAAAAGATGAACTGTCGGTGAGTCTGCCTTATGGTCACCAGCGGCTTCTTGAAATAGCAAGGGCTATCGCCACCAATCCCAGGCTACTATTGTTGGATGAACCGGCGGCGGGTATGAATACGGAGGAGAAAGCCGAACTTCTGACAACCATAAAAAATATAGTCAGGGATTTTGATATGACAATATTAATGATTGAACATGATATGGAATTGATCATGAATATATCGGATCGTATTACGGTATTAAATTTCGGATGTAAAATAGCCGAGGGTATTCCTGCGGCAATTCAAAATGACAAAAGTGTTGTAGAAGCCTACCTGGGTGTGGAGGACGAATAGTATGTTAAGGATAGATAATGTGGTTGCTTCTTATGGACTTATAAAAGCGCTTAAAGGAGTTTCCATGCAAGTTAATGACGGAGAGACCATAGCGGTTATTGGTGCGAATGGAGCCGGCAAATCCACCCTGCTAAAGTCCATTATTGGTTTGGTAAATATACCTTCAGGGCACATATATTTTGATAATACTGAGTTAACGAAAATGAAATATTATGATATCGTCAGATCAGGTATTAGCATCGTTCCAGAGGGACGGGGAATCATACCGGGGATGACAGTCGAAGAAAATCTTGAAACGGGGACATTTGCCCGCAAGAAAGACAGCGCTCTGGATAAGCAGCTTTATGAACAAGTCTATAGTTATTTTCCCAGATTACATGAAAGAAGGGGGCAAATGGGCGGGACGCTTTCAGGCGGTGAACAACAAATGCTGGCAATAGGCCGGGCATTGATGTCAAATCCCAAGGTCCTCATTCTGGATGAGCCATCCATGGGACTGGCGCCCCTTCTTGTAAATCAGGTGTTTGAAGTTATTAAACAAATAAAGCAGGAAGGAACAACGATGCTTTTAATCGAACAGAACGCCAGAAAAGCGCTTAAGATCAGCGACAGGGTGTACGTGCTGAGTACGGGGCAGGTGGTTGCCGAGGATAAGTCGGAGAATATGCTTCAGGATCCGGCTGTTTTAAAAGCATATCTGGGAAATTCCGGAGGCGGGTGATAGATAGAGGAGAGGTGGAGTAGAGGATGGAGGCAATAAAATTTGAGGCGCCGCAGATGGCTGCATGTGTCAAAATTCAAATGCCAAAGCGTAAAGCAGGGGAAGCGCTGATTAAAGTAAAATCAGCTGGGATTTGTGGTAGTGATATTGGTGCGTTTCGCGGAACGAATCCGCTGGTGTCCTACCCGCGGATTATTGGCCATGAAGTTGCGGGTGAAATATTGGAAATAGAAGAAAGCAATCAGCGGGGCTTAAAACCTGGTGATAAAGTGATTGTCGATCCTTATTTATATTGTGGTCAATGCTATCCATGTTCCATCGGGAGAACGAACTGCTGTGCAGATTTAAAAGTGCTGGGGGTTCATGTGGATGGCGGAATGGCAGAGTATTTTACTCATCCGGATGATATGTTATGGAAACTGCCGGACGATATGCCATGGGAACTGGCACCGATGGCGGAGCCGCTGACCATCGCGCTGCATGGCATTCACAGAGGTGGTTTAAAGTCCGGGGAGCATGTTGTGATTATTGGCGCCGGTTCAATTGGGCTATTGGCAGGAATGGCAGCGCTCACTTATGGTGCGGTGCCGATTTTGGTTGATTTGGTGGAAGAACGGCTGGCGATTGGAAAGCAGCTGGGAATCACCTATACCGTAAATTCTGCAGCAGAAAATACAGAAGAAAAAATCTTAAATTATACGAATGGAAAAAAAGCGGAGTTGGTGATGGAGTGCTCCGGCGCGAATGCAGCAATTTTATCTACCCTTGATCTGGTTGCCAATGCCGGGCGGATTACATTGACCGGCTGGCCGAAAAATGAAACCCCCATTCCCACTGCAACCATCACCAGGAAGGAAGTTGATATTGTGGGTGCGCGTAACAGCGCGAATGAGTTTGAGGAGGCCATTGCCCTGATCAGCAGCAGGAGAGTGAAGGCGGAAGCGCTTTTGACGGAAACGGTTTCGCTGGCAGAAGCACCGGAAATCATCAGAAAGATTGCGCAGGCACCGGGCGATTATTTGAAGGTTAATGTCTTGATATCTTGAATTGCTATTTCAAAAATATATCGGTGGGGGCATTCCCTAAAGAAAAGCATCTCTTTGGAGATGCTTTTCTTTTGCACCAAGTCACGCAAGCGGACTCGGAACAGAGAGTGCTTCTAACCGACTATATGAAAAGCGGCCGTTCAACGCCGGGCAAACCGCAGAAAAACTTTCCCTGTAAAAGCTGGCCGGGGAATTTACCGCCATATACTTCGCTCTTTAGACAGGGAATAGGTTTGCAAAGTAAAAATACCATATCATCTTGAAGAAAACGGGGGAAACGGCTATAATGAAGTTACTAAAATCTGGTTATAATACATTATAAGAGAATCATATGAAAATGATAAAAAGAAAGGACGGCTCTTATGTATATAAAACGACAGATATACGAGAAACTAATACAATGGAGAAATGACAGACGTCATTCTACACTAGAGGTCAATGGAGCCAGACAGGTAGGAAAGACCTACATCATTAACCGCTTTGCAGATGAAAAATTCAAAAGGAAAATATACATAAACCTATTTGATTTAAGCGGCGAGCAGTTTCGAAGGTGTTATAAAAAAGCCACTGATTGGGAGCCGGGAAGCGGCAAGCCAAGGCCGATAAGCCCGCTGCATGATGCAGTTAAGATGTTTGCTCCAGAATTTCAGGATGATGAAGATACGGTAATTATTATCGATGAGATTCAAGAATCAGCGGAAATTTATAATCGAATCCGTGAATTTACCAGGCAATTTCGCTGTAGATTTATTGTAACTGGCAGTTATCTGGGACGTATTTATGAACCGGAATTTCGCTATTCCAGTGGAGATGTTACAAAGGTGCAGATTTATACCCTGTCCTTTGAAGAATTTTTGCAGGCGCTTGATCCGGAGT
>Ga0154002_1000168_pt1 | contig 17075 bp, 13 predicted proteins | sample TSNY086MetaG_FD_102276 | JGI IMG/M metagenome (GOLD analysis project Ga0154002, IMG submission 102276) | Attine ant fungus gardens microbial communities from New York, USA - TSNY086 MetaG | ecosystem: Host-associated > Fungi > Mycelium > Unclassified | place: USA: New York, Robert Cushman Murphy... | reverse complement strand
GATATGGCCAGACAAGCCTCCAAACCGGGTGTCTGGATAGGATAAATGCAAAACTGCTCAGCGATATCCTTGGAGTTTAATTTGAATTTTCTTACACAATAGTCATAGGGGGCCAGCATAACACCTGCGCCACAGGTGCACATTTCGGCGTTCAACTCATTATTTTCAGATTGGAAACCGACTTTTGGAGTGATATCGTAATACTTAAAAATATGATTCAAATCACGCGAAAGGATTCCATTCTTATCGTAGAGAAGAATGAAAGGAATGTCCTTTATGACAGAAAGGCTGCCGTGGGCAAGCAGTTCCGCTTCTATCTTTTTAAAACGGCTGCCATAGGTGTCGGAAAATAACTGTTTATGAGCGATTGCAACGAAATGGTCAGACATCAGAATGATATTCTCCAAATCCTGGTTGAGGGGCAAAAAGCTGATATACAGATCGACGCCGTTCATGTTGTAAGCGATATCAGAGGCCTGGCGTTTTACAACAATGGCTTCATACTCCGGATATTCGGACTTGAATTTGGTAAGCAGGCCGGGGAGGAAAGGCGGTACATCAAACGTAGATACCGCGATCGTCATTTTTTTTCGGCGCCCCTCTGTTACTAAGGTGATTTGCTGGAGCATGTGATTTCTCACATCAATGATTTCACGGGCACCTTCAAAAAGGCATTCACCGGCGACTGTAAGAGCAAGAGAACGACCGCGTTTAAAAACAGGAGTACCAAGTTCCAGTTCCAATTTTTTAATGTGTTCACTTAATGACTGCTGGGAAACAAAGAGTTTGTCCGCAGCCCGGCTGAAGTTTTTTTCTTCAGCGACAACCAGAAAGTACTCCAAACTTAAAAAATTCATAGGGTATATTCCCTCCATTCAAAGATGTGTGATGTATCATGGGTGATGTATCGTAATTACAAGGAATTGGTTGTAATTATTATAGAGGAATCATTTCTTTTTGTAAAGCTGTAACTTGATAAAAAAATTGAGAAGGAGGAGGAACCTCCAAAATAAGATGGAGGCTAACAAACGATGCAGGAAAAAGTTGCTGGTATAGAAAGTCTGGATTTAAAAATTGCGATTGCAATAGGCATTTGCTGTTTCACATCAGTATTGCTTAGGCGTTCAGGAATCATTTTTGCCTATCATGGCATGAACCTGGAAATCATTCAGCTGATGACGGCTAGTATTTCGTGTCTGCTATGTTGTCAAGAGGATCCTAAGATTAGTTTGAAAGCTGGGAGTAACCGATTGATCATTACAGCAATTGGTGGGGCAGTGGGAATTGCAGTAATTCTTCTGGATACGATATCAGGTAACGAATGGATTAAAATAATACTGATAGTAATAGGGATTCTGCTTACACTATGGTTGTGTAAAATAGCTAAAGTACCTTACATAAATGCAAGGATCGGTGGCGTGACTTTTATTCTTGTGACTTATACGTTGTCAGGGAATGTACGAATTTGGTATGCATTGTTTCGATTCGTTTCCACATTTTATGGCGTTCTAATCGTAATGATAGTAACTTGGGTATTTCAATATTTGGCTGCAGCTAAGAAAAAAAGGAAAACATAGGATATGTATGGGAAAAAAGAGAACCCAAGTGATTGGGCATACCAAAAACCGGTATTGCCGGCATTGTGCAGAATCATAGTCTGGATGATGTTTCTTGTGATAGTGGCCATGTTGTTGGTTGATATAACTGCATTTATTCGCCATGCAACTTATCTGGGAACTGTTCATCTATTCTACAACATCTGCACGACAGGTTTTTGGGGTTGGTTGTTGTTTGCTGTTTTTCTTATTCCGCTTTGCCTTTTGGGGATCAGAGAAAGCAAAAAAAGCTATACAGATAAAAAAAAGAAGGCTGGAATAAGTGATAAGACAAAAGAAGAAGCAGAAAGAAGCCAGCGAGCTTTGCGGCGTTTAAACAGCGCTTATTATCTTTATATAAGAGTAACGGTTATTGGCATCCTATGGTGGAGTGGATTGTATTTGATTTATTATTTTATTTGTTGTTATGAGTAGGAGATACTATAAAAAAAATCAGATAAGAGAGGAATGGAAATGAAAAGAAAGATGGTAACAGTGTTAGCGTGCATTATGGTATGTTTGATGAGTGCCTGTACCTCGAACAACAAGGAAGAGAGCACAACCGTGGACACAAGCGCAGACACAGGCGTGGAGAAAAGCGAGACCGCAAGGATGGAGCAGTCGGATCATGAGAAGGTTTTGGTAGCGGGGTTATACAACGGGTTAGATTCTTTAAATCCGTGGACAAGTGGCCGTATCACGCAGGACATGGTAAAATATACACTTTACGAGACATTAGCGTCTTGTCAGAGTGGAGCTACGGAAATTGATTACATTTTGATGAAGGATTATGAACGGATTGATGATAATACCTATAGTGTTGAAATCTATGACTATATTACAGACGCTGAAGGAAATAACATAACCGCGTCAGATGTTGAATTCAGCTTTAAGGAATATGCAAAGAACTGGGCTATTACAATGGAAAACTTTAAAGTGACCGGTGATTATACATTCGATTTAACTTTAAATACTCCAGCTGCCGGAGCGTTTGAATATATTGTTTGTAAAGTGCCGATTGCGAGCGAAACGGCATATAATAACAGCCCTGATCAACTGGCGACAACTTCATGTGGTACCATGCCTTATACCGTAGCGGGTGGGTCTGATTACATTAATGGAACAACAATCATCGCCAGAAAAACCAATTCCTATTGGCAGAAAGATGAGAGTCTGATTTATCCTGGAAGTGCAGCAAATGCTGATGTGATTGAATTCAGGATTTTAGCAGAGGCAACACAATTGGCACTTGCAGTTGAAGATGGATCTGTTGATATTGCGATGTATATTGATGCCAGTATGCTGGATGAAGTGGCGGCTGCTGAACATGTTGAACTATTAGCTGTTCCATCTACTGAAGATCGCGGCATTATGTTTTGTATGACTGAGGAAAGCCCTTTTTATGACAACCTTAAGTTACGGCAAGCAGTCTTGTATGCTATCGATAATGAAGCTGTTGCCGAGGCTTGCGGATATGGCTATGGAAGTCCGTCGATTGTAACTACTGGTAATGCCAAATTGACGATTGGTTATGACTCAAATTGGGAAACCAGTCCGTATGCTTACGACCCGGCAAAGGCAAAAGAACTATTAGCTGCGGCAGGATATGGAAAAGGTAAATTACATCTTAGACTTTTGTGCAATAACAATGCCAAAATTACAACAATGTGGCAGATTATCCAGTCTAATTTAATAGAAATTGGAATTGACGCAGAATTGAATGTTTGTGAAGGTACCACGTATGGCGCTTATCGCGATGGTACAAGTGGTCAATATGAACTCGCTTATGCCGGTCCGGGAAATGGTGGTTATGTGACAGCGGATCTTTGGAATACGCTTTTTAACCGTAACAGCTATAACTCTGGAAGAACATGGGCAGGTTTGTCAGATGATAAATTGCAGGAATTGTATGATAATGTAGCGGCAGTAGATGGTTATAATCAGGAAAACCTAAATGCTTTTTATGAGTATATTACAGACGAGGCACTCTATTATAGAATCTATGATTTGGCAGATTATGCAGCATATAATTCTGAAACAGTAGGTGATTATTTCGTAGATTGGAATAGATTTATTCGTTTGAACACAATTGAAGTAAAATAAACTAAAAATGTGGCTCATGACCTGCTTCATGAGCCATGCGATGTTATGAACTGGAGAGACTTCTATGGCAAAATACATAGGGAAAAGAATATTATTGATGATACCAGTTATTATCGGTGTTGTGATTTTGGTATTTACTTTGATGCAATTAACACCGGGAGATCCGGCCGAAGTTATTTTGGGTTCGAGGGCAACGGATGCTCAGATTAATGCCTTACGCGCGGAAATGGGATTAAATGATCCTTATATTGTTCAACTTGGACGGTACATGGGAGATGTCTTTTTAAGATTTGATTTTGGTACTTCTTACATAAGTAATGTATCGATAAGCACAGAATTGGCACAGCGCTTTCCGAAAACTCTGATTTTTGCAGTGTCTGGAATGGTTTTGTCATTGCTAATAGGTATTCCGTTGGGAGTAAATGCAGCAATACATCAGAACAGTCTGGTAGATTATGGCTCCATGACATTGGCGCTGATAGGTACTTCGTTACCTGGTTTCTGGTTTTCGTTAGTGTTAATTTTGGTGTTTTCGGGCAAGCTTGGATGGCTGCCTGCTTATGGTATCGGTGGTATAAAATACTGGATATTACCGATTGTATCGACAGCATTTGCCGGTATCACTACCATGGCCCGTCAGATGCGATCGGGGATGCTGGAGGTGATTCATTCTGATTATATTACGATGGCGAAGGCAAAAGGAGTGAAGAAACAGTCTGTGATTTATCGACACGCTCTGCCAAATGCTTTAATACCTGTTGTTACGGTGGCGAGTATGAGTTTTGGAACTGCGCTTGGGGGAACTTTGATTGCTGAAACCATTTTTGCAATTCCGGGTGTCGGTGTTTATATCGTGAATGCGGTAAGTAATCGCGATTATCCAGTTGTCCAGGGCGGAGTGATCCTTCTTGCGGTTGCATTTTCTTTCATCATGTTGCTTTGTGACCTTTTGATTGCGGCAATTGATCCGCGTGTGAAAGCACAAATTACGGGCGGAAAGAAAAGGAGCAAGAAAAAATGACAAATGTAAAAAAGAAAAGTCAATTGGTAGAAGTAGTAAAGCGGATTTCCTATAATAAAGGAGCGGTATTTGGCGGAATTTTATTTTTAGCTGTCGTTTTATTGGCAATTTTTGCACCGCTCATAGCACCTTATGATTATATGAAAGTGAATATACCGAACCGTTGTTTAGCACCCTGTCGCGAATTTTTGCTTGGGACCGATTACATGGGACGTGACATGTTTAGCCGGGTACTTTACGGTGCCAGATATTCGCTGCTGATCGGGGTTGGCTCGGTTCTGTTTAGTGCAGTATTTGGGGTGATTATCGGTGCGGCGGCAGGATATTTCGGTGGTTGGCTGGATGGTCTGGTCATGCGGTTGTGTGATGTTATCCAGTCTATTCCCGGAATGATTCTGAACATTGCACTGGCATGTGTGCTGGGTCCTGGAGTATTTAATACGATTCTGGCACTTGGATTTCAAGGAATTGCCGGAACGGCACGCCTGATGCGGTCTTCCATTTTGAATGTACGTAAAATGGAATATTTAGATGCAGCACGAACCAGTAATTGCAGTAGCTTTCGAATTATAGTGAGACATGTTTTCCCGAATACCTTTGCACCGATTCTGGTTCAATCCACTATGGGTGTGGGAGCAAGAATTATGGCAGCTGCAGGTATGAGCTATATCGGTATAGGCGTTCAGCCGCCAACTCCTGAATGGGGTGCGATGTTGGCTGACAGTCGGGACTTTATAATGAAATATCCGCATATGTGTCTGATTCCAGGTGTGTGCATTATGATTGTTGTTCTTGCATTAAACTTATTTGGCGACGGTTTGCGGGATGCACTGGATCCGAAGCTCAAGAAATAGAGGACATAAAATGAACGAAGAGAAAGCTTTTTTGGAAGTAAATAATCTAAGTGTAGAGTATGTGACAAAAGAAGAAACGGTATATGCAGTAAATGATGTTTCGTTTCGTCTGGAAAAAGGGAAAGTTCTTGGGCTTGTAGGAGAAACAGGAGCAGGGAAAACAACCATTGCGCGTACGATTTTGCGAGTGCTGCAAGAGCCGCCGGCCAAATTGCGAAGTGGAAGTGTTATCATGGAAGGGAAAAATTTGCTGGAATTATCAGAAGACGAAATGTGCCTGGTACGGGGAAAGCAGATTACCATGATATTTCAAGATCCGATGACATCGTTGAATCCGGTCATGTCTATTGGGAAACAAATTGCAGAAGTGATTGGTTTGCATAGTAAGATTCCATCAAATGAAGTACGTAGCAGAGCAGAAGAAATGCTGGAAATAGTAGGAATACCGGCTGAGCGGTATGATGAATATCCCCATCAATTTTCTGGCGGAATGAAACAACGTGTAGTAATTGCCATTGCCCTTGCATGTCAGCCGGAATTATTGTTGGCAGATGAACCGACGACAGCCCTTGATGTAACAATACAGGCACAGGTTCTGGAGCTGATGCAGAAGTTAAATAAGGAAAATAATACAACGACGATTTTGATTACTCATGATTTAGGGGTTGTAGCTGAAATGTGTGATGAGGTTGCAATTGTGTATGCAGGAGAAATCGTCGAATCGGGAACGTTAGAAGATATATTTGAAAAGCCTTCCCATCCATATACGATTGGATTGTTTGGCGCCATGCCAAAATTAAATGAGGATGTGGAATGGCTAAGCCCAATCGAAGGGCTTCCGCCGGATCCAACCAGTTTACTGGAAGGGTGTAGTTTTTATCCGCGTTGTCCGAGAGCTGGTGAGACATGCAAAGAAAATAAGATCAATTTGGTGAAGGTCTCACCGAGCCATATGTGCCGGTGCTGCTTGCCGGTTGGTGAGGAGGAACAGTGATGTCCCAATTAGTGGAAATACAGAATCTGAAAAAGTATTTTAAGACTGCGCGCGGTATGGTACATGCGGTGGACGATGTAACGTTCGGCATTGAAAAAGGGAAGACAATGGGAATTGTTGGTGAATCTGGTTGTGGGAAGTCTACTTTAGGGCGCATACTGGTTCATTTGGAAGAGAGTACCAGCGGACAGATTATTTTCAATAATGAAGATGTAACGGAATTAAATCGTCGTGATATGAAACAATTCAGAGAACATGCGCAAATTATTTTTCAAGATCCCTATTCTTCTTTGGACCCTCGCTATACAGTGGAAGCATCGATCAAAGAGCCTTTACTAAATTCTGGGAAATATAGTCAGGATGAGGCATTGGAGAAGACTCGTGAATTGATGGATTTGGTTGGGATTGCCCCAAGGCTTCGCCTTTCGTATCCCCACGAACTGGATGGCGGACGGCGGCAACGTGTTGGAATTGCACGTTCTCTGGCACTGAATCCAGAATTCGTAGTATGTGATGAACCGGTATCGGCATTAGATGTTTCTATTCAGGCGCAGATTCTGAACCTGCTTAAAAAGCTGCAGCAGGAGCAGAATTTGACTTACCTGTTTATCACTCACGATTTGTCGGTGGTAAAACATATTTCGGATCATATCTGCGTCATGTATTTGGGGCAGCTGGTAGAAACTTGTCCCTCTCATGAATTGTTTGCAAAGCAGTATCATCCGTATACAAAAGCACTTTTATCGGCTATTCCATCTACGGATATTCATCATAAAATGGATCGAATTATCTTGAAAGGTGAGATTAATTCCCCGATTAACCCTAAGCCGGGCTGCCGTTTTGCAACACGATGCAATTATGTGTGTGAGAGATGTTACGAACCGCAAACGTTAGAAGAAATCAGTCCCAACCATTTTGTATCATGCAGTCGTGTACGAGAACTTGAAACCATGTAAAAGGAGAAAAGGATGGAAAATCAGCTTTATTGTGGAGCTGCAAAAGAAAATATAACACCTCCGAAAGAATTGTTGGGAAACCTCCGGGGATTGATGGATTCCCGGTTTGGTTCTATCGAAGATGAATTATTTGTGAGGGCCATTGCAATTAAAAGTGATGAAAACGTGAGTTTGCTGTTGTCGTTTGACCTGGATAAGGCTCCCTGGCCAGAGGAATATATGAAAGAAATTGAAGCGCATACAGGGGTTCCCAAAAGGAATATCCTATTTAGTGCTATTCATACGCATTCGGCTCCCGTGACTGGCGACCGACCTTATGAAGGTCCCAATGATATTGCCAAAAAACCTCCGAAGGTGCAGGAAGCAACGAAGCAATATGAATTCCTTATTAAAGAAAGGATGCTTTGCGCATCAAAACGAGCAGTGGAGCAAATGGTTCCGGCGAAATGTGGAATCGGTTATGGGGAAAGCTTTGTGAACGTAAATCGTATTGGTATCTATGAGGTATGCGATGAAGATGGAAATTGGAATATTCAGATAGGAACGGGAACCAATTTCAATCGCGAAGCTGACCCAACGGTATTCGCAATGAAATTTGAAGATTTACAACAGAATCCCCTTGCGTTCTTCATCAACTATCCTGTACACAATACCGTGATGATTTTAAATGGATGCGGAGCAGATGGAAATGTTGGCATTACTGCGGATTTGGGTGGTAATGTCAGCAAGTGGATGGAACGAGAGTATGCAGGTACAGTTGCGATGTGGACCAGTGGGGCTGCCGGTGACTTAAATCCAGTAATGTCAAATCAGGTATACCGTGAAGATCCGAAGACCGGAGCACCTGCCGAGTATTATGAAAAAGATGGAAGCATAGCGAAATCGATGCTGCATACTTTGGTTGCCCACCATTTTGCCGATGTGCAAAAAGTGTTGCGTAGAATAAAACCATTGCAAGAGAAGATCACTCTTTCGGCTGATGAAGAGTGGGTAGCAACGCCTGGGCGAGATGCAAAAATGCCATATAAAGTACGTCTTCATAAGATGGGAATAGGACCTGTCATTCTACTTGGTGTCAATGGAGAACTGTATTCGGAGCTGGGAAAGAGGATGAAAAGAGCCGCTGATAGAGAGCATCTGATTATTGTAAATCACGATGCAACGCTCCTTTACAATACAGGGTATATCTTCAGCGACGAAATGTTTCAGCTAAAGAAACAATATGCCGGTGATATTGTCGGAATCAGTAAAACATGGCTGAAACCCGGGTTTATTGCTGAGGCACTGGAAGAAGCAACAGGAAAGCTATTGAAAGATCATCGTTTGACAAGAGAAGTGGAAGAGCATATCAAAAAAAAGGTATTGGACATTCCGTATTGTGATCAGTCGCCTTCACAGATATTGGATATTTGGTATCCAAATGAAGAAAAAACAAAACCGTATCCGGTTATCATTCATTTTCACGGCGGCGGTTTTGCCCATGGCGGTCATCGTGAGGATAGCTGTGAACCCATGCTGCGAGGAACTGACAGGGGTTATGCTGTAGTTAGCGCAGAATACCGAAAGAGTGGCGAAGCACGATTTCCTGCGATGTTATATGATGCAATGGCGGCAATTCGCTTTTTAAAGGCGAATGCAGACAAGTATCAGCTGGATAAAGAACGAATGGCATTATGGGGCCCGTCGTCGGGGGGGTGGCTTGTGTCTATGGCAGCGCTAACTGCGGGAAATCCGGCATTTGAAGATTTAACCATGGGATATCCCGATGTAGATGCAAGGGTTCAAGCGGTGATTGACTGGTGTGGTCCTTGTGGGAATTTTTTGCGGATGGATTTGGACTTTGAAGCTGTGGACGTAAAGGCGACGGAACTGCATAGTACGGGGGATTCTTGTGAGTCAAGGTTTATGGGAAGAAAAATTGACGATATAGCAGAGTTGGTGAGATTGGCAACACCCTGTACTTATGTGAATAAGGAAATGCCTCCGTTTTTGATTATGCATGGAACAGCAGATACGGTGGTACCGGTCGCACAATCTCTGCGGTTTGCAGATGCCATCAGACGGGTGGCGGGAGAAGATAAGGTAGAGTTACATATTATGGATGATGTACCCCATCATGGGCGAGTGTGGTGGCATGAAAAAGAGGTCGCAGATAAATGTTTTGAGTATCTGGATAAGAAGCTGAAGAGGTAATATCGTAGAAGGAGGACTGAAATAATATGTCCAGGAAAGTATATGCAATCGTTGGAAATTGGGGATTTGCTCCAGCACCAAAAGGAATTACGAGTTTTTCATATGAACCCGGGAGCGGTGTTTTGGAATTAATCGAAACCGTTCGACCGGATATTGCGGCAGGACAGTTATGCCTGGATGCAGAAAGACGTATCCTTTATGTAGTCGATGAGTGCGGCGAACGCAGAGGTGAAATTGGCGGCGGAGGATATGTGTTGGCATTTAAGATTGATGGGGAAACAGGAAAGCTTGAATTGCTGAATATGAAAGAATCCTTGTCACCGGAGCCATCCTATCTTTGCATGAGTAAAAATAAAAAATACTTAGTGGCTTGTCATTGTGCAGATCCGTTTCATGTAACAAAAATAGTGAGAAATGAAGATGGAAGTTTGGGAAATGAGGTATTGTTTGACGATACGGCATTGGTTATGTTTCCGATTTTAGAGGATGGAAGTTTAGGGGATCCTTGTGATGTTTTTGTTACCGAAGGTTCGGGCGGAAAAGATCCTAAGTCGCGGCGTAATGTAGATCCGGTGACGAATCACATCCAGCTAATCAAGGTGATATCCAGACTACATGCAGTAATAGCAAGTCCCAATGGTGAATTCTATGTAACTTGCGATAAAGGAATGGATAAGTTGATTTCTTTCCGTATTGATGAAGAACAGGGAAAATTTGTTAAGTTAGATGAATATACAACAGATGAAGTGGCATGCTTCCCACGTTACGGAGCATTTCATCCGCATTTGCAGGTGTTTTATGCAAATAATGAAAATTTGGCGTTATTAAATTGTTTTACTTATGATAACAACGGAACGTTAGAATTGCTGGCAAAATTGCCATTGCTCGAAGAAGAAGTTGAAGAAATTGATGGGAAACCTGTTGGGGCGCAAGATATATTGGTACATCCAAATGGAAAAACCTTATATATAACCTTGTGTGGCTTAAATGATATTGTGGCAGTTGCATTGGATGAGGAAGGAAAGCCCTCTTTAAAGCAAAAGATCAACAGTGAAGGGATTTTGCCTCGCGGTATCTGCCTGTCACCTGATGAAAGATTTTTGTTTTCCGGTAATATGAACTCCGGTGATATTACTTCTTTTCAGGTATTGGAGGACGGTACTTTGCAGTATACCGGGAATAAATATGAAGCAGTTTCTCCTTCCGCAATTAAATTCTTAACTGTGGAAGAAGAGATAGAAGAAACTAATTAACGCATCATTATTAAGAAAGAAGGTTTCATTATGAGCTATTCAACATTACCCGAATTGTTTTCAGAAGAAAAAGAAATGCCTTTGGCAAAATATTATTATAATTATCCGATGAAGGATTTGTCGGAAGAATTGAAAGCAAAGATTTTCGGACCGCCGATGGATCCGGCTAAAGCAGTCAAAGCAGAAAACTTTGTGGATTGGCTGAAGCCCTGTGGGGAATATGAAGAAGTGGAAAATGGATATTGTATGTTTTCGGATGGAAGTGGATATATCTGCACCTATATGCGGATACCGGAAACGGTAGAGATGAAAAAAATATTCTGGTATCTGAATTGGATGAATATCCATTCCAAAAGCATGGTATTAGGACAGGGGAATTTACGTTATAAAATTTGGAATCCTGCTGACCACTGGGATCATTATTTTGTAAATTGGACCGATAAATCAGACGGCATTCATACAACAGAGAGCCTTGACATGGGGGAAGGTGATCGGAAATACAATACGATCCGCCATGCCTTTGATTTAAGACCATTTGGGCTGACGGATGAAAAGATTGCTGCTTTAAAGGCATCCGGATGTAATGTGAGTGAGACATCTGACTGGGAATCGTTTGATGAGCCGGGGGCACATCTTTGCATGGGTCAGATCAGGCCATGCCCGGAGGGCGGATTTGAACGACGTTCATGTGAATGGATCGGATGGCGTCCGGGAAAGAATGGAGAATTAATCCGGGATCAACGGACACATTGCGATGAAGACTATTTGCGTAAAGTTGCTTATCATACACTCATTGAATGGTATCATTTGATGGACTTTATTGATGATCTTTATGAGGAATATCATGATCAGCCGGATGATGCGGATTAACCAAAATGATGAAGTTGAAGAAGGGTAGATTTGGCGGTCTGATTTATCCGGATAAAATGTTCTATCTGGAAGTGTTTATGTTGGCAATGCCAGTTGCACTGCAAGGATTGATTACGATTGGTGTCAATGTGGCGGATACCTTAATGATCGGGACGCTGGGGGAGCGCCAGTTATCGGCGGCTTCCCTGGCAACACAATATGTTAATATGTTTCATGGTTTCTGTATGGGACTGAGTATGGGAGCTTCCGTGCTGGCATCCAGATTCTGGGGAATGAAAGATCTTCCATCGCTAAAAAAGACGATTAATATTATGTTTCGGGTTTGCCTTATCATAGCTTTGTTTTTTGCATCGACAACATGGCTTATGCCAGAGCTGATTATGAAAATGTATACAACAGAAGCAGATGTGATAGCGTATGGTATGGAATATTTAAAATACTGTGGTGCTTCTTATTTCTTTTATGGTTTATCATTGACCACGACAATAATTTTGCGTAGCATTAAAAAAGTGAAAATTGCGTTAGTTGCTTCTATTCTGGCTTTTTTGGTGAATGTTTTACTGAATTACGTGCTAATGTTCGGAAAGATGGGCTTTCCGCCTATGGGTGTAGGAGGCGCGGCATTGGCCACTTTGATCGTGAGGATCATGGAATTCATTATCGTATGTGGATATTTAATAGCGGCAGAATCTGTTTTGAAATTTCGGATCAGGGATCTCTTTATGAAATCGGGAGACTTGCTGCCAGAGTTTATACGGATTGGTTTACCGGTGTTGATCAGTGATGTGGTTTTGGCATTGGGTACCAATGTATCCATGATGATAATAGGGCGGCTCGGGACTGCTTATGTCGCAGCAAATGCAATAACGGCGATAGTCGAACGTTTCAGTGCAACATTTATCGCCGGAGTCTCACAAGGAAGTGCAGTCATTACGGGAAATTCGTTGGGAAAGGGAGAAGTCGAACGAGTGAAGTTACAAGGCTGGGCGTTTCTTGGAATTGGGATTGGTTTAGGGGTGATTGCGGCGATTCTTATTTTAGCAATTACGGAACCGATTATCCATATGTATCATTTGACTGAAGAAACGGCAGGGGTAATAAGGCAGCTATTATATGGAATGAGTCTTATTACTGTCTTTACTTCTGCTAACCACATTTTAATGAAAGGAGTTTTAAGAGGCGGTGGAGATACGAAAGCATTAATGTTTGCAGATAATATCTTTTTGTGGATTGTTTCGATACCATTTGGTTTCTTGGCAGGTTTAGTATTACATTTGCCGGCTTTTTGGATTTATATCTGCCTGAAGATTGAAAATCCATTAAAAACAATTTGGTGTATCTATCGCTTAAAAAGAGAGAAATGGATAAAGAAGATTGGGGTTTGAGAGAGTAATTGGAAAGCCGCGGGGTTGTCCAATCGGGCAGCCCCATTGTTCTGTGAGAAAAATGGCGTTAATCAGAAATATGGGAAACGGGAGATTATCACGGCTTGACAGCATTTTTTTGATCTGTCCATCCATGCAAGCTATTCGTTGGCAAAGACGAGAAAAAATCATCATGAGCACACACCCGGTTCCTGCCTGATTTTTTTGCTTTATAGAGAGCCTGATCGGCTTCGGCAATGAAGCTGTCATGTGAGCTGTTAGTTTGGGGCTTTTGTGTGTTTACACCAATACTGACCGTTACTTTCGTTTCCGCGCCGTCCGCACAAGGAATAGCCACGTTGCTGATGTTAAGGCGGATTCTCTCCGCAATAGTTAAAGCGCCGTCTGAGTCAGTGTTTGGCAGTAAAACGATAAACTCTTCACCGCCCCAGCGGGCGCCGAAATCACTTGGGCGTTCGAGGGATTGAGTTATGGTTTTCGCTACTGCCTGTAGAACCACATCACCTTGCTGATGCCCGTATGTATCGTTATATGTCTTGAACTTGTCCACATCCATCATTAAGATACTAATAAACGTGTTGTCCCGTATTGCCCGATGCCATTCCATATTCATCCGGTCATCGAAGCAGCGTCTATTGGGTATTGAGGTTAACCCATCTATCGTTGACATGATGGTCAATTCTGCGTGTTCTTTTTTCATCAAAAACATACGCCGCGTCATCGTAACCATAGCAAGCACAAAGATAGCTCCGAAGAAAAATATAAAGGAAATAAGTAAATCATCCATTGAAACTTCACTTTTAGTTGCATACGATACCATGCAGATTACATAGCCAACAAAAAAGAAAGACATCAATACAAAGCAAAACGCGTAAATCCAATCACTGAACAGTCTTTTGGTATTCATGTGTATTTTAAGTTGGGCTAAAGACTTATAATATTTATAAATGCTATATAACATTATACCTGCGCCAAATACGACAAGTGAAACACATAACGGTCGCATATGCACCTCTCTTTCTTGCACACAGGTTCAAGTGACGGCTTCAATTCTTCGAGGACAAGTATTATTTGAACCTGGTTATATCAACGGCATATTGCAAATGCGCTTTTTTATTCTTTTTCCATTGAACGAGGCAGTCATATACAACATAACGCCTGCCGTCCAGCTCATCGACATGTTCCCATACAACAGGGCCGTCTTCAGGGTCTTCGAGCAGTTGCGGCAGCTTGCAAAACGGGCAGCGGGATGTTTGGTTATGAACCGTCCGCCAGCAAACCTTCCCTTTAAGTGAATGGATTGCTCCCAGATTCATACGCAGGGTGTCGTTGGCAAAGAGTATTTCATCCGTTTCCAGATCCGATATGTAGATGAGAATATCCATATTATTGAGAATGGAGTTCATCACGTCCGTCCGGAATCTAATCTCATCCTGTAAATAGATCCTGTCAAGTACGTTGGCTAATATCCCGCAGACGCTGTGAACCATAAGCACCTCTTCAGGCAGCCAGTTCCTGCGCCTGGTACATTCGTCCAGCCCTACATAGCCCAGCAGTTCCTTTCCCCGCCATAAGGGAATGGCAATATTGCTTTTGATGCCGATCCTCAAAAACATCTGGCCTATATCCCGTGGCAAAGCCGAAACGTCCGGCGACACGATCATACCTTCTTTTTTAAATAGAGGGATAAAGCTCGGGGTAACTTCCATAATATCGACGCTGTTATACTGGCCAAGATTGGCCCTGGTTTCCTCGTCACACCATTCATGGGTATTGGTAAATGTATTCTCATCCGGATTTCTGAGGAAGAGCACATGCCGGTTTACGCCAAGTTTCTCGCCGATCAAAGCCAATACAGAGTTGATTCCCTCGTTTATATCCGGGGTATTGAAAAGTATCTGCATACACCGGATAAGCGTCCTGTATAAAGAAGGAGTAAGGGAATAAGCATTCTCCGTGTTAAGCAGCGTGTTTAAATCGATTCGGCTGTATTCGCCCGCGACGGAATTTTCCTCTTTTTGATAAAAGTTATTAAGCTTCTTTTCAAAATCCTCACCGGGGAGAGGCTTGCTGAACAGGTAGCCCTGAACATAATCCACCCTGTTATCCATCAGAATTTTCATTTGTCCGACGTTTTCAACCCCTTCGGCGGTCAATTTCATGCCGGCTGCATGAGCCAGACTCACCATCGTTTCCAGCAAATGCTGAAGATATTCGTCGCTTTCGATATTATCAAGGAAAGCCTTTTCCGTTTTAAGTAAGCTGGCCGGCAGATTTTTAAGGGAATTATAAGAAGAATATCCGGTTCCGAAATCATCCAGCGCAATGGGTATGCCGTGCTGGTTCAGCCTTAATACGGCGTCAAGGGTATGATTGTTGAAATTAAGCTGTGCACTTTCCGTAATTTCTAATGCCAGCTTGCGGCTGGGATAGTCGTAGCGTTCAAGTATGTCGAGAACTTTTAAGTCCAGGTTTTTATCCAGAAGCTGAACCGGGGACAGATTGACGTCAAGAAAAAACTCCTCATGAGTGTCTAGGCGCCACGCCTTACATTGCCTGACGCTTTCTTCCAGTACCCATTCGCCTACAAAACCAATAAGCCCCAGTTGTTCCGCTATGGGAATAAATTCAACGGGGGATATGGTTCCCAATGTGGGACTTGTCCAGCGGCATAAAGCCTCGGCGCCACACCAGAGCCCGGTGATGGAATTAACAATAGGCTGATAATGTATGCTAAAGCCTTGCATCTCGTTTATCACGCAGCTTTTAAGGCTTATTTCTATTTCAAGACGGTGTTTCAAAAGCTTATCCGTCTCTTCGTTGTAAACGGCAATTTGCTCCTGTTCGGAAGCGATTTTTATAATCTTTTCAATGACATTCAGAATATCGTCGGGGGAATGAATAACCTTGCCGGATATGATACCCAAGGATACGGCGCAAAAAATATGGCGTGAATTCTCCTCGCCTATGATCCACGCTTTTTCAAAGCGATCATGGATATGCTGGGCGGCTTTTTGGCTGGCTTCCATGTCTGCGCCGGTGAGCAGTATGCAAAATTCGTCACTGCCCAAGTGGTAGAGCTGCCCCAAGTTAAGGCTTGTAATCCAATCTCTGACGGCAAACAAAAACCTATCCCCGGTCTGTCGGCCGTAACCCTCGTTAATCGTTCGCAATGATACAATATCAAAGCAGATGAGGGTGAAAGCCGTGCCGGGAAGGATTTGCATGACATCCTTTACCAGACTGGATGCGTTTGGGAGCGCGAATTTTTCATTCCAGAAAATCTGCCGCTCATATTCCTGGTCGTTCAGATGCTTATAGTCCAGTTCTTTATATACAGTTAGAACAGCGTTCCGCCCATCGTGCCACTTGACGATATACTGTATGATATTGAGCCATTCGTTAAAATATTTGTGATAGCCTTGGAATTGCTCGGTATATCCAACTTCTTGATCCGAGAATCGTTTGCTTTTCACAGGGCACTTGCCGCACATAGGATTGTCGTCCCCGAACATCTCGTAGCAGCGGACGCCTATCAGATCTTCCTTTTTTCTATTTATCTTATGGGCTGCTGTTTCGTTCACCATCAGAATTTCACCCGTCCGGCAATCCACAACGAATATGTATGAGGAAGCATCATTTAATAGTACGTTAAATGTTTGCCCTCCCATTTCAGTTATATGATTATTCATGAGTTAACCTCCTTTAGACGAATTGCTCTCAACTTACCTGAATGCTCCGTGTAAGTCTCTATCCGGTCTTCCCAACAGCACCAAAAGAAGAAAATAGGCATAATATTCCAATATGATTATACTTCATATTTGGACAAAATTCAACAAGATTTTTGGATT
>Ga0154002_1000165_pt1 | contig 17141 bp, 15 predicted proteins | sample TSNY086MetaG_FD_102276 | JGI IMG/M metagenome (GOLD analysis project Ga0154002, IMG submission 102276) | Attine ant fungus gardens microbial communities from New York, USA - TSNY086 MetaG | ecosystem: Host-associated > Fungi > Mycelium > Unclassified | place: USA: New York, Robert Cushman Murphy... | reverse complement strand
GGCGAGTTGAGCCTTCAAGGTGCTAGATTATGTCAGAAATTTCCATTAATGGCAGCATTCTAACTAACTGTTGAGTAAATTACAACAAGGTTTACATCTGGGCCTCTGGCCCAACTTGAACCCTCTACTAATTTTGAGTGGAGTTGACATTGTGTTGAAGTCAGTATGCTGTGCTCCCTTCCTACAACAGTACATGTAACAACAGGTAGTATTGTCTATCAGCTCACTGTGCTCTTTTCCTACAACAGTCTGCATAACAGTGGATAGTGTTGTCTGTCAGGTTGCTGTGCTCCCTTTCTCCAGCAGTCTGTAAGGTTGCAGCAGTGAGTAGTGTTGGTGTTGTTTGCAGTGCACTATGCTCCTTTCCTCCAACAGTTTGCATAACAGTGAGTAGTATTGTCTGTAGTGTATATTGTGAGTAGTGCTGTCTGCAGTACACTATACTCCTTTCCAACAGTTTGCAGTAGTATTGTCTGCAGTGTGCACAGTAAGTAGTGTTGTCTGCAGTGCACTATACTCCCTAATTTTCTGCAGTTTTTTTTCCTATTTTTAATGAATTCATTTGAATTTTTGAGTAATGTTATCAATAGGCAGTGAATGCCCTTAGTGATCACCCTAGATGGATGTTCAAGAAGAACTTGATGGAGTTCTTTGTTGGATTGGACTTCTACTTATACTACTTTTACAGTGGCTGTACTCTTAGTTATATTCTTCCAGAATGTTCTTATCACAAATGGCTACTTACTGATTTGTGATTGCTTGATTTGATAATCAAAGTATTCAAAAAAGCAAAGTTAGACAAGCAGCAAAAGATGTTGTTAAGTCTGAGGTTTATCCTCAGATATACAGTCCTTAAATATATGATTGTGGTGGTCTGTACACTAGAACAGCCTACCACATGATCACTACCTATTGTTCTATATATAGGAGTGCTATTGTTCTTGAAATAGAGATAACCTCACCATCTTAGGGCAGTCCTTTGTTCTATTCAAGGACAGATGATAATCTATAGATAAAGATTAGTATTATGTACAAATATTGAAAACCTTGTATCTCCATGGGATCTTATCGCCTCTGGATCTATTTATAGCCGAAAGAAGCATATTGAAAAGAGCTTCACAATGGTCATTGAAGCAAATGATTACATTAAGTGGTTCCCGAGATATCAGCAATTTAGTGTCTGGTGACTTGGTAATCACTGACTGATCTGCTGATAACTTGGTGAATACTGATTACTTTGAGATGTTTTTGGTACCGTTTAAAAGGTCTTCTCAAGGGCTTTTGGTGGCCATTTAGATCGTCAAAATTGGTCAAGTATTCCTAGAGTTATGGTCTGAATGAAGTTTGTGACAGTTCTGTGATCACCTGATCTTGTCATGTGACCCTAGTTCCCACACTATTTATATCTTCAACCCTATTGTATGTCTTGAGGTTTTGAATTAAGTATTCAAATGCTTGGAAAACTTTTCTCCTTTTGGGGCTCTCATAATAAGTGAAAAAAGTGGGCTGAAAAAAACTTGGGGACAAGTGTAGTTTCTTCCAATTTTATTTTATTTTATTTCAAGTTTCTGCAGTTTTTTCTAATTTTTAATGAATTTATTTCAATTTTGTAGAGTATTGTGAGTATAATGTTACAATAGTTAGTCTTTACAGAAATGTAGGAGATGGAAAAAGTTTTGAAACTCAATAGGTATGCAATTCATCAAAATCCTCTCACCCATTCTTGTATACTAATAGACATCAAACCTTGTAGCTCCATTTGACAGTTGTTCACTCATGGTATCAGCTTACTATTGTTACACAGTAATATTGTTTTTTTAGGTATCTAATATAGTTGTTTACCTACTAGATAACCTCTGAGTATCTTTTAATTGGATATCTAGGAAGCAAATTCCATGACTTGCTACCTTCACTCCCTATCCTTGCCAAATTAATAGTCAGACTCACTAGTGAACATAAGGACTATATCACTATGGCAGTCTCTGTGATTTTGATAGCTGTGACTTTGATTTTTTCCACATAGGTAACCAATCTTTCTAGAGACAAGAGTATCAACACCAGCTCCAAAATTACTATTGTTACCCAAATCACTGCCTCTGGTAACACTCTCTCTTCAATTTATTGCATCTATATCCAAGATAATTAAGTTATCCAGAATACCAAGGTTGCTACTAGTAGGATTGATAACTTGTGACTCCAACCTTTAGTAATTAACAGAAGGCTACTTTTGGTAACATGAGTATAGCAATGGCCAATGGCATAGTCTTGGTCATAAGTATTTGTGTAGCCAACATACTCTGGCTTGACTCTAACAATCCAGCAACAACAATACTTCTATATCAAGATTTGGAACCTGTACTACTAGTTTTAGTAGTCTAACCAGGTTGAATTATCCTGTCCCAATGCCTCTATTACCTTATCAAATATCATATTTATATATAGTTTGACCTAATCATATGACTAGTTTGAAGTGAGAGGTGATTTTTGATATGTTGTAGCTGTAGAAGTCTAAGAAATCTAAATAAACACTTCTAAAAGAGCAAGGACAACAAAAGGTGATTTTTGTTCTCATTAGATATCTTCTAAGACCAACTCTATCTCTGATCATTATAACTTTTCAACCTGGAGGTCTTTTCTAAGTTCAATTTCTTTTGCTCTAAAAACTTCAAGTTTCTTTTCAAGTTCAACCAAACATACTTTCATTGCTATGGACTCATATATAGTTAGCTTACAGAAAGGTCTTTTATACACTCACCTGTTCCAGCCTTAGCCTTAGCCAAAGAATGTTCAAAAGAAATGTTTTTGGCACCAAGATTTTCCAACTTCTCAACAATAATATCCTATCTGTTTAGAGCAGCCAAAATCCCAGCTCTCAAATTAAGTAGTTCTCTGTTGAGATTTTGAATCAAAAGAAAATTCTCTACTCTAGAAGTCTATAGCAGAAATAAAAGGTAAGAGAAATGTTGCAAATCAGGGATTCTTGGGCTTGCTGCAATTAAATTGATGGCAACAGATATCTTGTCAGAAGTTGTTGGGTAGAACACTTGTAAAGAGTTGGAAGAGTTGGCTAATTTAGCCAATTCATATATAAGGTCAATATATGGCCCAACATGAATACTATGAGATGGTGAGAATACCAAAGAAGGGGGTATTTGTTTCTAGGTGAATGTAAATAATTGAAATAAATCAAAATGTAAGTGATTTACTCTTTTGATTGACAGTTCTGAAGAACTATTTTTTCTTTGTATCCACAAAGCTACAGGTACTGAGGATGTTGTGGTAACAGGCTACAAAGTATGTGAACAATATATCAAGTCAAGACTATTCACATACTGGTGGTATAGCAGATTCAATGGGTTCTTGCTTTGGCAATTCCAATGATTGTTCCATATTACTCAAAAATCTCTCAGCTCCTCTTTGGACTAAGTCCATAGCCTTGACTGGCTTACTCTAGGGTGCTTGATTGATTATACCATTATTTTGTTGAGCAAAGACAAGCTATCTCAAAAAACAATTATAGAGATGAAATCATTCTTTTAGAGTTTTGATAGAGGGCATCAAAAGAGAGAGGTCTTTATCTTACAACTTATTTTGTATATGTTTTAGGAGAGTCAAGGCAGTAGTATACAATTCAAGACTTGGTTTATAATCAGTGTCTTCTCAAATACTCATACTTATTCTGGAATGATAATAGCAAATATAAAGTGAGATATACTATGGTGGTACAAGACAAAAGAGAACCATTACATTGATAAATATTCTTGATGTCCTTATTGACCAGAAAGTTGTCTTTTCTAAAATATATTCATCCACTTCTTAAGGTTCTTGACAAAAAAACTCTGTACATCAAATTAAGTATCTTGAATAAAAAAGAAAATCAATATCAGACTTACATTTTTATTTTGCTCAATTGACCAAAAGAATTCCATAGTGCCATGAGATATGAGTACAATATTTGACCTCTTGAGATGAGGGAATCCAAGCTCTTTCAGATCACTGATCAATTGCTGATATAAATCTATGGTATACTTGGAGAAAAATTAGATTGCCTTTACTCCTCCATATTTTACAGTTATTACAATACTAGATAAGCAAGTTACATCTGATTTACCAACTCTAGAAAGAAACATATCTCAGGAGAACTTAGGAAAGAGAAAAAAATGATATCAAATCTTGTCTCTGGTAAGAGTTATTCTTAATGTTCCTACAACTTGGAAAGCACAATTCATATTCTAGCTCTTACAATACTTTATCTTTGTCAAATTCTATTATGTTTTGCTTTTCTGTTGTGTGTTGTAGTAAATCTCACTCTTAAAGTCTCACTTTGCTCTAGCATATCATGGGTTAATGTTTTTGGGATTAAACCAAATATATCTTTTATATTCAACTAGCTACATCAAGATGTCTCACATAATTGCATTTCTATTGATTGAGACTACTACAGTAGATAATATTGTTTCCCAAATTCAAAACTCTAGAAGTCTCTTATTGGAAAGAATTTTTTTGGGTTGGACTACTGCTACTATCTTCTCATGTCTTTACTTCACTGTCAATCTTATTTTAGTAACTCTGAGGTTCTTAGTAAAGCCAAAATCTTATTATTTTTGTATAACTTATTATGGTTTTTCTTTCTTCTACTTATTTCCATGTATCTATGTTATTGACTTTGGCTTGAATATGGTATCAAACATAAAGGGAATTTTCAATAATTATATCAAGCAAAGAGACAAATACTATGCATGAAGCATACTGTAACAGAACTAGACATAAAGCCCTTGACACTTGGTATCTAGTCTGATGAGTTGTACTTGTGCTATTATAAATTAAATACTATCTCTATCCTATGTTATTGAAGCCACAGCTCTGGATTGTGAATATTTACTCAAGTATACCTAAAAACTACCTTAGGGTCATTTTTTCAAATGCTTGTATCTAATAACTTCAGTCTTTTGAACTGTTATTGGAATATAGTTAAGCAAGAAATCCAGAAGACTGCTATCAAAATCTGATTGGTAATCTATGGCTTAGATTCAGTAATGTCAACAAATTTCTTTATTATTTTTGGCTTGCATATGGATTAACTCTAGTCAAATTCTTCTAGAGATCTTATTATGGCCATTGTACTATGGATATTATATATCTCAAGACTTGTGCTTTTTGTTGTCAAAATATATTGAGGAAAATACCTCTTTGTTTACAATGGCATACCTATACCAATTTCTTCTTCTCTACTAATCAGATTAATATCAGTTTCTGCTGCTGAGACACTTCTCACTGGCACTTCTTTTGCAAACTAGTATATGATGAAACCACCAGGTAGGACTATCAGTTATATATACAAAGTCTGCCTGTATATGCTTTTTGAAGATTGTCAAACAATTGTATTAATACATGTCCAATCACTCTGGAAAAGTATAGTATGTAATCTCTTAAAGATAGAACACCAAGTATTGAGGACACAATATAAAGAGACCAATCTCTAATAACAGATCTTTGAAGTGAAAGCAATGATATCTGTCAGAATAGACCTTTAATCTAGATTACCCATTCAAATTCCTGCTATTTACTATATTTGATGTTTACAACAATCTCATGATTATGAAAAACAGAATGTAATGATACTATTACCCTTAGAAAATACTCTGACAAAGTCTCTTCTCCAAAACCTGAGAATATTGATGTTGCTGTTGACCAATATATTGTACTTATTCATGAATAGAGCAAAAGAAATTTAGATAGTATATTAGACAATTTCAAATAATAAAAATAACCTACCACTGCTGTCTAATCTGAAAATACCACTATCTGATACTTAGACCATCTCAGAGACAACTGACAAATACCATACATACATTATTTATATGTTTTTCTAAGTCCCTGGTCAAGATGTTGTAAGTCTAGATCTATTCTCATGATTCACCTAGCTTTTCATTAAAGATGTCTAATATGAGAATATTCTTATTGATGTTGAACAACATCCCCCTCACCTTTATATTCTGGATTAAAAACTTATAAGAAAAGGTTTACAAGACTTTATATCTTGAAGCATTGGAACAAGTTCCTTGTAAACCAACATCAATGGTAGTTTTCTAGATACCTACTCCTGCACTTTACCTGGCACAGGATATTCAGGTACACTAGAGAATCAACTTTATTTTCTAAATACCTCACAACTCTACTAATTGCAAAGAGTTAGTGCAAAATTGTATTAGAAGGGATGTAGAATCTAGTCTATTATATATATAAAACTAAATGTGGAATAATGGGGCTTGGTAATTGCTTAGTCAAATTTACATAATCATTCCTATAGCTACTCTTTTCACTCAAAAAATGCAATAAATTCATTAAAAATAAAAAAAATTCAGAAAAAGTTGAAAAAAACCTATAGAAAATTAGGCAAAGTATTAGAGGACTAAAAGTATAGCAAACTGGAAAATATTGGAGAAAAATAGTATAGCAGACTGCAAACAAAACTACTACCAGTTATTGGAAGAAGAAAGTATAGCAAACTGCAAACTATTGGAGAAAAGGAGTATAATATACTACAGACAATCTACTTACTATATACATTATAGACAAACTGTTGGAGAAAGAGAGCATAGTATACTGTAGACAATACTAAAACTGTTGAAGGAAGAGAGCACAGCAACCTGGCAGACAACACTATATACTATTACACAGACTGTTGGAGGCAGAGAACATAGCAACCTGGCAAACAATATAATATTAACTCTACTCAGAATTAGTAGAGGGTTTAAGTTGGGCTAGAGATCTAAATAAAAATCTTGTATTATATATACAAGAAGAATGTAGGAAGATAGTGCTTGGTAATTGCTTAGTCAAATTTACCTAATCATTTCTATATTCTCTTTTTTCACTCAAAAAATGTAATAAATTCATTAAAAATTAGAAAAAATTCAGGAAAAATTGGAAAAAAGAGCAGAAAATGAGGCAAAGTATTGGAGAAAGGAAGTATAGTGAACTGTAAACTATTGGAGGAAAGGAGTATAATGGACTATATACAGTACTACTTACTTTGCATACTGCAGACAAGACTACTAGAGGAAGAGAATATAGTATATTACAGTGCACATACAAGACTACTTACTGTTATACTTACACAGACTGTTAGAGAAAGAGAGCACAGCAACCTGACAGACAACATAGTATTAACTCCACTTAGAATTAGTAAAGAGTTCAAGTTGGACTAGAGGTCCAGATAAAAACTTTGTTTATTATATATATAAGACTAAATGTGGGATGATAGTTGCTTAGGCAATGCTTTGTAAGCATTTTTCAGCACACTTGCTCTTTTTTCCTCTATTTTCACTCAAAAAATCCAATAAATTCATTGAAAATTGAAATAAATTCAGAAAAAATCAGAAAAAACTACAAATTATTGGAAGAGGGTAGTATAGTAAACTGGAAACTGTTGGAGGAAAATAGTATAGTAGACTGTAGACAAGACTACTGGCAGTTATTAGAGGAAGGAAGTATAGTGAACTAAAGACTGTTGGAGAAAAATAGTATAATATACTATATATAGTACTATCTACTTTACATATTGTAGATAAGAGTATATTGGAGAAAGGGAGTATAGTATACTATAGACAATACTAAAACTATTGGAAAAAAGGAATACAGCAATTTGATATTATAAGATAGTTCCTAGAAAAGAAACTATTTCCCACATATTCCTTAACTTAGTGGATAATATCCAGAACTACAATACTAGAGGAATATAAATAGTATAGAAAGACTTATATAAGATATGTACAGTTATTAGTCAGGGTCATATGATCATAGAAGATAGATATATAGACCAATAGACCTTTGTATAAGTAGCAGCATAATTCAACAAAGAACTCTATTGAGTTCTTTCTGAACTTTCACCTCAGATAAACCTTAAGTCTTTACGACTTAGCATTAATATCTGATAGACAATACTATATACTATTATACAGACTATTGGAGGCAGGGAGTATAGCAACCTGCCAGATAATATAATATAAACTTTACTCAAAATTAGTAGAGAGTTCAAGTTAGACTGGAGGTCTAGATAAAAACCTTATTTACTATATATACAAAAAGAATATGAAAAGTAATGGGGCTTTCTAAGCATGACAAAGCTTTACCTGATTATGACTAAGATTTACCTAATAGCTTTCTTTTCACTCAAATATTCCAATAAATTGATTAAAAACTAGAAAAAAATTGAAGAAAGAAAATATAGCAAACTGGAAATAGTTGGAGAAAAATAGTATAGTGGACTGGAGACAAGACTACTGGCAGTTATTGAAAGAAGACAGTATAGCAAACTACAGACTGTTGGAATAAAATAGTATAGCAAATTGCAAACAAAACTATTGGTAGTTATTAGAAAAAGAAAGGAGAGCTGAAGATAGAGCTAGATATCATATAGATAATCCTAATCATCATTATCATCTTTTTTACCCTTTACTTTAAAATATTTCTTTTATTCCTATTTGAAATAAAAAAAAAAGAGGAAGATATTATTTACCTCTTCTATATATTGATCCCAACAATCTTTCTTATTATTCTTTGCTTTAAAATATCTCTTCTGCTTCTGTTTGGAATAGAGAAAGAGGAAAAAGACGTTATACTATTTCTTTATATGTTCCTGCAAACCTAAATGAAGCAATGGCTGATTTACATTGACAACAACAAGTAAATCAAGTGCAAATGGAACTAATAGCTTAGATCAATAAAATAATAATTGAATGAAGAAATAAAAAATGTGATGGTCTAGATTATGATGAATGGCAAGCAAATGAAAATAGTAATAGAAATGTAAACCAAGTCATAGAGGAAAACCTTGGTAAAGTTCAGATTGTATACTATATATCAGTCTCCAAGAATGGCTGTTTAGTAGATAAATAAGATGCAGGATGAAGAATAGAAAGTGGAATATCATTGGTAACAACAGCTTCTTGATTTTGATAACTTATAAGTATACTAAATTGTAAGTAACAGATTTTGAATTTATTAACAACAAATTCTTACTGGGTATATAGGATAATAATAGTATAAATGATGAATTGAATCAAATCAATGATAATGAAAATATAGTATGTCAATTTTTGTATTATCAAATTTAGTATACTTATAAGTTATTAGAATCAAGAAGCTATTGTTACCAATAATATCCTACTTCCTATTCTTTATCCTGCATCTCATCTATCTGCTAGACAGCCTCTAATATATGTGTAAATTTATATTCTTGATATAGCAGAGCAGCTCAATATCAAGAGAGCCAATAACAATAATCTAGATTCTGTAGTAATAGACAATATTCAGACAATACTTCTGGATAGTCATTTATATATTGGCTAGTATTATTATGTATATGAGCTTATTAGAGACAAACCAGTAGATGAGCAGCAGAAGGTCAGGATTAGATTGCATATAGATCTATAGCATAATTAGTGAACTCACAATCTATCTACTGCTGAAGAGATTGTAGTTATCATTTCTAAAAAAGAAGTCTATTATGCACTAAATAATAGAGATATGGTGTTATGGGCAAGAGGAGGACAACTTGAGCAAATAAGCCAGAATAGTCCTTTATATGCTGCTCTTCATTATGTTCTATTATTTCTAAAAGAGAAGAATAAATTCATGGTGCTTAACTGAGAGAATGAAAGAAGAATAGAAGTATCACAAATAGCCACTTACTAATTTGTGAGTTGATATTTTATAATCAAAAGGCTTAAAAAAGCAAAGTTTAAACAGTAGCAAAAGATGTTGTTAAGTCTAAGGTTTATCCTTAGATATACAGTTCTTAAATATATGATTGTGGTAGTTTGTGTACCAGAACAGTCTAACATATGATTACTATCTATTGTTCTATATATAGAAGTGCTATTGTTCTTGAAATAGAGATAACCTAACCATCTTAGGGCAGTCCTTTATTCTATTCAAGGACAGGTGATAATTTATGGATAAAGATCAATATTATATACAAATATTGAGAATCTTGTATTTCTATGGAATCTTATTGCCTCAGGTTCTATTTATGACCAAAAGAAGTACATTGAAAAAAGCTTCATGATGGTCATTGAAGCAAACAATTACATTAAGTGGTTTCCAAGATATCAGCAATTTAGTATCTTGTGACTTGGTAATTGCCGACTGATCTGCTGATAACTCAGTGAATACTGATTGTCTTGAGACATTTTTGATACCATTTGAAAGATCTTCTTAAGGGCTTTTGGTGGCCATTTAGATTGTTGAAATTGGTTCAGTATTCCCAGAGTTATGGTTCAAATAAAGTTTGTAACAGGAAAACAAAAAGATGGAGAGAAATGGACTTGCTCATAAGTGGTCTCTAATACATGCTACTATATGATTGTTCTAACATTATATTATGGGTTTTTGAGTAGAAGAAAAAAGCATTTCTCAAGCTAATTAATAATAGTTTCTTTGATACTACAGTAGCTTATATTTATACCATTGAGTTTTAGAAGAAAGATCTTTCTCATATTTATCTGCTTATCTTTCTACATTCTCAAGATTGCATTTGAGATTCTTATCACATAAACTTTATGATTTTAGCATAGCTACTTGATCCTTAACCACAACTACTTCTCTATGCAAAAGTCATTAAATATATGTTGTATAGTCTACGTAGTGCTAACAATCTCCAAGCTAAGTATATAGTCAATAGACAATATAGTAAACACTTTCCCAAAGACTATAGAAAAAAAAATAGACTAGGCTAAGAACAGTTATTCACTCTATACTAGATCTAACAATAGCTTGGTATTTGAATGCAATAGGGCTAGGTTCACCAATTAATATATGGTCCCTTACTATCCTCGATTTCTTTTTCTCTTTGATTGTTATATTAATATAGAGATCTCTACTGGATTAAGAACTGTCAAGTATCTGAGCAAGTATATCTATAAGGGTTCTAACAGAACAACTATGGAAATTAGTGATAGGGTGCAGAATGAGATTAAAACACACTTGGATAGTTGGTTTACTAGTCCAACTAAAGCTTGCTAGAAGATCTTTGAGTTCAATATACATGGAAAGTCACCAGCTGTCCAACATCTTCCTGTCTATCTTCCCAATAAGTACTATGTCAACTTTCATGTATACTAGACTGTCAATAAAGTATTGGCTAAGCAAAATGTAGAAAAAACTCAGCTAACTACTTGGTTTGACTATAACTCTGCATATAATAATGGTTTGGGCCTTACCTACTGGTAGTTTCCTCAACATTATATCTAGAATGCTAAAGTCAAGTTATGGCATTCAAGATGATGTGCCAAGATAATTGAAAGGATGTACTTTGTATTACTATCAAAGGGAGAGCAGTTTTTTTTATGACTTCTCTTAACTATATTTGAAGATGGAAAGAGTTGGGAGTATCTAAGAACCTAGAATGACCAAGTGTTTGTTATATTTAAGAAGGTATATATAGTAAGAGGATTATTGAAGAATGATTATGAGTGGAGGATTTGCTTGGAGAAAGCAATTGCAATACAGCCTAGAGTAGTATGTTATTGGCTGTTAGCAGTGATCTTACTAACTAATAAAGTGGCTGAGCCTTATATTCTCTGGGACCAATTCAAAACTAGACTATGTGATAATATCAAGCACAAACTATGTCATATGAACTACTACCAAGCTGACCAGGAGATACCAGAAGATAATGTTTATAATTATGGTCTTTGGAATCTAAACAGAATGTTAGTAGGAATGAAAAGAAGTCTTGCTGAGTTTCTATCTATACCTCTTCCATAGTAGGAGTGGGATTACAGAATACCTAATTCTCTCTTACAGACTGAGCAGTATAATACAGATGAAATGGCAACTTTGGTGAATAAGCAGAGAGTAATCTTCAACCCTAAACAAGCTGCTATTTTTGATGCTGTCCTAGAGTCTATTACCAACAACCAAGGTCATCTTTCCTTTATTCATGCTGTTGGTGGTTGTGGAAAGACTTTTTTCTATAACACTATTACTGCTGAGGTTAGAAGGAGAGAACAGGTAGTACTGTATATAGCATTATCTGGAATTGCTGCTCTTTTGCTAGATAGAGGAAAAATGTCTCATTTACACTTTAAGATTTCTCTTTCTATTAATGAGGACTCTGTGGCTGGACTCAAACAGAATAGTTACATGTTTCCAGTTATTCAACAGACCAAGGTTATTATTTGGGATAAAGTTTCTATGCAGTACAAGTATGATATTGATATTGTTAATTGATATCTGAGAGGCTTGCTTAGGGTAAGTGATTACTTATACTTGATAGTTGTTGAATTGACATACTATCTAGAATAATTATCCATTTGGTAGAATTACAGTAGTATTTGAAGGGAATTTTCATCAAATCTTTTATCAACAGAATCTATTCAGAAATTGACAACCCAAAAGTTCAAGATGACCAATACTTCTTGGAGTGTATTATTCTCTATTCTAGAAATGATAAGGTACATAATATTAATGAAGCTATTCTTCAACAGTTCAATCTAGTACCAAATGCAGAGGTCTATATACTGAGAAGTATAGACTCTGTATCTGAGGAAGATAAAATGCACTATATCTATTCTGTAGAGTTTTTTCAACAACTTAATAGTGGTGGATTGTCTCCTGCTTTACTTTGTCTCAAGGTTAGCTGTCCAGTTATCTTACTAAGAAACTTGGATCCAGAAAAAGAACTTTGTAATGGGACAAGAATAATGATATTGAATATAAGGAGAAAGATGCTCCAGTGTAGAATTATTAGCAAGGATAGAAGGTTTAGAGAAAAAGTTGTGTTAATTCCAAGGATTAGATTATCACCTAATGCAAATATATTATCTGTGCCACTCAAGAAACTTCAATTCCTAGTTAGGCTAGCCTTTGCTATAACTATCAACAAGTTTCAAGGACAATCAGTAAAGCATATAGGGATTAATCTGCAGATATTAGTGTTTTCACATAGACAACTTTATAAGGACTTAGACTAAGATGTCTTAGAACTACTTCTAGTCCGAGTTAACAAGGAGAACTCAATAGAGTTCCCATTCAATTGTGGTACACTACTTATACACCTCCTATATTTACTTCTATTGATAAACTCCCACGTATCTCTTTTTAGTTGTTTCATTTCACATATCCACTGATTTCCTAGTTAAAAGAAAAGAAAAAGAAAAAGAAAATAAATAATGACTTAGCTATTTTGGCTATATTATAACACTACCCCCCTTTTAAGATTCCTCGTCCCAAGGATTTTTACAATTCATAGTAAGGGTCACAGATGTTCCCTATTTCATCATCATCTTCCTCTATCTACTCCCTAAGTCCTGAACCTTCCTATTCAATTTCTTTTTTTTCTTCCTTTATTGTCTCTATAGTTCTTCACTCTCTTGTCCTTCCTCCTTTCCATTGTCTCCAATTTCTTTCTAACCTTGTCCAGTATTCTTTGTCATACCTTTTATTCAACTATCCAAATAACTTTCTTGTCATGAACTATCTTGGCAATTCTTCTCTTTTAAATGTCCCTTCCTCTTTTTCTTACTTCCTTACATCCTCCATATCTTGTCAATATTCCTTCTCATATTCTTCAATTGCCTTTCTTGCATTTTTTAGGTTTTCCCTCCCTTCCCAGGTATCTGATTCTGCTATGAATCTCTTTTATCATACCAGGTACTTGTCTTTTCCTCGTATCCTCTACTTATTCAGGATTCTTTTCACTTTCCACTTCTCTTCTCCTTTGATTACTACTGGAGCTGATTGCTCCTTTCTCTGCCCCTCTACCTGCCCTACATATCTTTGTATTCTACTAACATTAACTACTGAGTGTATTTTTACTGTACTAGATAGTTCTAATTCTACTGCGTTCAATGATACAATCTGCTTTATCTTGTAAGGGCCTACAAATCTTTCTATCAATTTCTCTGTCCTTCTTCTGGCCATCTGATATTTCAGATCCTTGATACTTAGCATTACTAAGTCTCCTACTTTATACTCATTGACTTCTGCTCTCTTTCTATCTATATACTTCTTTATTTTTTCCTGCGCTTTCTCTAGTACTGCTTTTGTTTCCTTCTGAATTTCTTTCATTTTTGTTACAAACTTTTTTGCTCTCTCATATTTTCCTTTCTTTCTCATCTCAAACCCTATTCTGGGATCTTGTTCATAGTTTGTCCTAAAGGGTGACGTTTTGGTACTTGAGTGTATTTTATTGTTGTAAGCAAATTCTACTGTATCTAATCAATTAGACTACTGTTCTTGCCTATGGTCAATAAACATTCTTAAGTACTGCTCTAGTTCCTGATTAACCCTCTCTGTTTGTCCATCTATTTGAGAGTGGAATGCTATTGATAGTTTACTTTTGATTCCCAATACTCTATTTAGCTCCCACATTATTCCTGCCACAAACTGTGGTCCTCTGTCTGAGATGATGCTTTTAGGTAACCCATGCAGCTTCTACACATTGTCTCTAAACAACTTAACTAGCCCTTCTGCTGATGTTTTCTCTATAGTAGGGGTAAAATGGACCATTTTTGTTAATCTGTCTATTACCACTAAGATTGAGTCATATCCCTGTACTATTGGCAGTTTGGTGATAAAATCTGCCAATATATATATCCAAGGTTTCTCAGGTATCGAATTGGGCATTAATTTGCCTGCCAGCTGTTCTGTGTGGTTTTTGTTTCTCTGGCAGAAGTTACATCCTTCCACATATTGTTTTATCTTCTTACTTACCCCTGGCCACCAGAAGTTTTGAGTGACCAACTCCACCATTTTCCACTGTCCTCCATATCCTCCTACTGGTGTATCGTGGTGCAGTCTAATTATTTCTGCTCTTAGTATATTGTCTTTTGGTACATACACCTTTTCCTTCTTATACATTATGCCATCTACTTCCCTCCACTCTTTATCTCTCAGTATCTTTACTTCTGCTTGTTTTATTTCTTCTACTGCTTTAACTACTTCATCATCTTTTACCTTTGACTTCCTCACTTTTTCCAACAAATCTACTCTTTCTACAATTACTTCTACCCTTTCTGTTCTTTTGGCTTCTAACTACTCAGGTTTTACCAATGTCTTATCCTTATTGTCCCTTTCTACTCCTACTTCCCAGTCTGGCCTCCTGCTTAAGCTGTCTGCCTTTCCCATTCTACTTTCTGGAACATGTTTTAATATAAAATTGAACCTTGATAGATATAATGCCCATCTAGCTTGTCTTCTATTCAATTTTTGTGCCTTCATGAAGTACTCAAGATTTTTGTGATCTGTCCAAATCTCAAATTTCATCATTGCTCCTTCCAAGAAATGTCTCTATACTTCCAGATATCTGACTATCACTAACATTTCTTTGTTGTAAATCTCATAGTTTCTTTCTGTATCACTTAGAGATTTAAAAATAAAAGCAACTGGCCTCCACAGCTCATTGGAATCCTTCATTGATAATACTCCTCCAGTAGTGTAGTTTGAAGCATCTACTTCTATCCTGAATTCTTTGTCTAGATCCAGGGCTGCCAGTACTGGTTTAGTTGTAAAGATCCTTTTGAGCTCATCAAATACTTTCTGCTGCTCTTCTTTCCACTGCCACTTTACATCTTTTCTTGTCAGTACATTCATTGGCCTTGCTACTTGAGCGAAGTTTTTGATAAACCTCCTGTAATAGTTGATAAGGCCTAAAAACTTTCTGATGTCTTTCACATTCTTTGGCTTTGGCTAACTTAGTACTCCATCTACCTTCTCTTTTTCCATTTCAGTCCCATCAGGTCCTATAACGACTTCTAAGAATCTGATTTTTCATACCTTTTACACACATTTTTCTGGCTTGATATACAAGTCATTTTTTTCCAACCTTTTCAGCATTTTTTCTACAATTTCATTATACTCTTCTTCTGTTTCTGTCTTTACTAGTACATTGTCCACAAAGACCACCATCTTTCTCTCATTAATCATGTCTCTCAGAATTTTATTTATCATTGCTTGAAATGTGGCTGGTGAATTTGTCATTCCAAAGAACATAACTATTGGCTTGAAGGACCTCACATGGGTCGTGAATGCTCTCTTCCACTCATCTCCTTTTTAATCCTTATATTGTTGAACCCCCACCATAGATCCATTTTTGTAAATACTTGTTTACTCCCTATGTTGTCAATTAAGTCTGTAATTAACAGAAGTGGGTAGTTATTCTTCACTATTTGGTCATTTAGGTTGCAGTAGTCTATTACTATCCTCTTACTCCCATTCTTCTTGCCTACAAAGAATACTGGCAACATCTGAGGGGATTTAGATGGTCTAATATACCCCTTTCTCAGTTGGTCATTTACAAAGTTCTAAACTTCTTCCCTTTTATTTTTGGATAAAGGATAAATTCTTCCCTTGTGTAGTTTAAACATTTTTTTGAGATCTATAGCATGATCCCAGATTTTCCTTGTTGGTATTCTTTCCGACTCCACCTTCCCAAACACTTTTCTCCATTTTAGGAACCTCTTTGGGACCATCTTTTCAATCTTCTTATGGTCTGCTTCAACTTCTTCTTTTCTGCCCCAATCCTCTTTATTGTCTACTACCTATCTCACTATTTTCTCTTCTTCCAGTGTCACTACTCTTTTTCCTTTCTTTGCTTTTTGCCCCTTTTCCAATTTTGTATTCCTCCTATACAACAAAGGGCATCTTGTCATCTTGACCTCTCTGGTTTCCCAATTAATTTCTAGATTGTGTGCTTGCAACCATGGCATTCCCAATATTACATCTATTTTTCCCAGATTGCACATATCTATCCTCATTCTCTCTACATGGTGTTATGAAAGCCCTAAGAAGGAAACAGTCTCCTATGCATTTAAACACTTAATCCAAAATCTCAAGCTATACTATCACAAATGGCCACTTACTGATTTGTGAGTTGATGATTTAATAATCAAAAGGCTCAAAAAAGCGAAGTTTAGACAGTAGTAAAAGATGTTGTTAAGTCTGAGGTTTATCCTCAGACATACAGTTCTTAAATACATGATTGTGATGGTCTGTGTACCAGAACAGTCTATCACATGATCACTACCTATTGTTCTACATATAGGAGTGCTATTGTTCTTGAAATAGAGATAACCTAACTATCTTAGGGCAGTCCTTTGTTCTATTCAAGGACAGATGATAATCTATAGATAAAG
>Ga0154002_1000161_pt1 | contig 17470 bp, 18 predicted proteins | sample TSNY086MetaG_FD_102276 | JGI IMG/M metagenome (GOLD analysis project Ga0154002, IMG submission 102276) | Attine ant fungus gardens microbial communities from New York, USA - TSNY086 MetaG | ecosystem: Host-associated > Fungi > Mycelium > Unclassified | place: USA: New York, Robert Cushman Murphy... | reverse complement strand
CGACCTGCCGGAATCAAATCAGTTGTCGTTGTTCGATTTTTAGTATAGTCATGCAGATAATTTGGCGGCCCACAGTTGAAAAAAGAAAATATATGGTCCGCCAAAAGCGCCAAAGCTTATCCTATTTTATTAAAGCACTCAAGTATGGCTATTTCTTTTCCTTCTGACTTTCCATAAGGCTGGATTGTATATTGTCCGACCCGTGCCGGTACAAACATGGCTTCAGCATAATGCAGGATGACCGGTTCGAAGTCATACACAGGGCTTTCCACTATGGCTTCCTCCCCTTCGACCAACACAAGGATGACAATACCACCGTCAGTCTCCAGGTGGACTGATTTCGTCAGCCAATAGCGCATAACCTCCATTGGTGCTTCGTATGGCATGGTTCCTGAACGTTCCTTTCGCCAGCCATCACCCCGCATAATTTCCTGTTGTTTTGAAATCATGTTATCCTTAATGAATTCGGTCTGGAATTCTTCCTGTATGACATGTTTGCCATGTCTGATATTGATGGGCCGGGGCTTACCATCATAGTCCACCCGCCCCCAATCCCATAATTTAAATGTGGCAAAACAGAATAAATCTATTTCCAGAGCCAGTGTATTCCTGCCAGAAGCATGAATTGTACCGCTGGGAATAAAAACGTGGTCATGCTTTTTCATGGGAAACTGATTAATGTATTTCTCATCGTCGAATTCCCCTGATTCCTGAGCTTCTTCAAAGGCTGCAACTAACTCATCCAGCTTCACGCCTGTTTTCGTTCCCAGATATACGGCAGATTCTTCTGTCGTGTCCAGCATATAGTAGCTTTCATAATGACCATAGTGGGAATTAAATACATCATGGGCGTAATCCAACGTGGGATGAACCTGGAGACTGAGATTCTCGCCGCCCCAGGTATCCAGAAAATTAACATGAATCGGGCATTTATATCCATAAAGGTAAAAGATTTTCCGGCCCAGAACATCTTTCGGATTGTAAAAATAAAGATCCGTAGACGGAAATTCAACTACTGCATCGCCACATTTTGCTCGCACGGCCTGCCAATCCATTAGTCCCGTGATTCCCCAGGCTGTATTGGGAAGATCCTTACCCGCCCCCAAAACCTCCTGGGACCAGCTGCCACCCCAGATGCCTTTGGTGAAGATCGGAACTAACTTGAACGGGCTGCTGGCGAATGTCGTCACTGTTTTGTCAAAAACCATTCTGCTGATCATAACAAAATCCTCATCCCGGTTACAGTCAATCATAAAATCCATTGTTTTGAGAACTGTACGTTTGTGCAGATTCTGCATCCGAAACTCTAAAAACAGTGCCCGCTTCTCCTTGGACAGTGGGTCATCATCATAATTACCTGCCCCCCAGTTGTCCATTCCTTTGGCATAGCGATTCTTTATTTCCTGCAAAGAGATATTGCAGCTAACCGTAATATCCCCTTGCATAACAACGCTTGCCGCCACACCATAAACCACAACCAAACCTGTCTCATTTTCGATTTTTTCCTGGATGGCCCTGATCTTATCCTGATCGAAAGACTCCGCAACGGTGCCCCAGCTAAATACTCCGAAGATCCTGTCATCGGTAATGAAATGTCCAAACTTCTCCTGAATAATCTCTTCCGGATACTTGAAATCATTTGAATCAATCAGATAATCCGGCTGCAGCTTCCGAATGATCTCATTCAGTATTTTATTCTCATTCACCCCATGATAATAATCAAAAACAAGCACTGTTTTCGGAGCTCTTCTCGCTTTGATCTGCCCGGCTATTTTGTTCACAATTGCATCGCAGCCAGTGTAAGCCTCTGTTCCGGCGATTTCTTTTACCGGACTCAAATCAAAATTTATTTCCCTTTCAACTCCATACATATTTATTCATTCCTCTTTTCCAGATATCCCGATGTTGTGTTGTCACGATGTCTTGTGATGGAAAAACATGTATAACTATAGATAATCCCATCCCTTATCCATGACATGCCAGTATTGTTAAATCACCATTCAGCTCAAATTCTTTGATCTGCGTTGAAATAATAAAACCGTCACCAGCCTTTATTTCTATTTTATCAATTGAGCCGGTTCCTCGGATTACAAAGCACATTAAGTACGGTTTTGGCATTGTTACTTTTCCATAGCCACATTTTACCTGATATCGAAACACCGAGAAATTATGATTCTCCGTATAAGTGATACATTCCACTTCTCCATAGTGCGCAATTCTTGTCGCTTCCGCAATGGGTTCAAATGGAATAAGCACGTTATCCAGAGCTTTTTCTATATTCAGTTCTCTTTTATTACCATTTTCATCGGTCCTGTCATAGTCATAAAAGCGATAGGTTACAGGTGATGGATTACATACTTCGATAAACATAGTACCTTCTTGGATTGCATGCAGTGTCCCTGCTTCAATACTATAGAAACCCTCTGGCTTAATCGGCGCCCGTTTAAGCAATCCGCTCCAGTCCCCTGCTGCTATATATTGTTTTAGCTCATCCATCGTTCTGGCATTGTGTCCTAATACAATATCTCCATTTTCCCTGGTTTCGATGAAATACCAGCTTTCTGACTTCCCATGAAAACCCAGATTTTTCAGAGCATATTCTTCAGTCGGATGAACCTGGACGCTTAAATCGGCACAGGCATGGCAAATCCCCATCGACACAGGAAGATACTCCCAGCGAAGCTGCTCACGGCTTCCAAAGAGCTGTGGATAATCCGTGTAAACCTGGTGCAATGTCATATCATGATAGTCTCCACCGGCAATCATATTCGCAGAATCTGGAAAACCCGAGAATGATATTGCACATACTGTATCTGCATCCATATCAGCAGGCAGTTCACGCTCCAGATGATACTTTTCTAAAACAGTTCCATTTCCCCATATTGAGGCAGCAAATCCAGGCTTTAAAAACAAATATCCATTCATGTTGAGTGCTCCATTCTACTTAGATTATACCGAACAATCCACCGACAACCGCGATCACTATATATACTCCAATCAATTTAACAGCTGTGAATTTCTTGAATTTAAGAAGATAGAAGCCCAACAGAGTGAGAGCGATTGGAATCATCTTAGGGAAAATACCATCCAGAACTCCCTGGAAATTGACGGTACTAAATTCACTGACATATTCCAGCTTCAAGGTACATTTAATATAGCTGGCGGTAATCGCTCCGACAACCGTAAGTCCAAGAACTGACATTGCTTCCTGAATCTTTGCCATCTTTTCGCCCAGGAAAAATGATACTGCATTTGTTCCCATATGATACCCCTGCATGAGTACGGTATAAGATACAACCACATTGAACACTGTGTAAGCAAGAACAAAGAAGACAGCGCCTAAGGGATTCCCACCTGCCGCCAGACCGATACCGATACTTAGCAGAATCGGAGGCACGGTTGCCTGGGTAATGGCATCTCCAATACCGGCCAGTGGTCCCATCAGTCCGACCTTAATATTATTAATGAACTCATCAGATACGTCAGCTCCCTTAGCCCGGGCTTCTTCCAATGAAGCAACAATACCAACAATAACTGCTCCAACAGGAATATTTGTATTAAAGAAAACGGTATGACGTTGAAGTGCTGCCTGCATCTCGTCTTCATTATTACTATAGTACTTATCAAAAACAGGTGTCATTGCTAATGTAAATCCCGGAGCCTGCAGCCGTTCATAGCCAAATACACACAAACAATACTTAAACCAATACCACCATATTTTACGCAGCTCTGGTTTTGTCAAAGATTTTTCAGTCGATCCGTTTTCACTGCTCATAGTAATTCCTCCTCGCCATCATCTTGAATTTCCTGGCCTTTATGATAAGTAAACATGTAATACATAACTGCCAGACAACTGCCGGCAACCGCCGTCGCCACCATGTTAAAGCCCATAAACGTAACGCACAAGATCCCGATAAAGAAAAACACAATAAACTTAAAATCTTTCATACTATAGGTAAGAAGAATCGAGATACCTACTGCTGGCAGAATACCGCCTAATACTCCCATAATACGGAGAACCATATCCGGAATTGCCGCCAGCAGACCGGACGCATAGTTGCTTCCCAGTAAAACAATAACAAAAGTAATTGTAAAACGGATAGCAAAACTTAGAATCGGCGGAAAGACCGTATAAATTAACCGCATTCTTTTATAGTTCCGGTCAGCAATCGCCTTATCACCAGCCTGGTAGAAAACAGAGCAAAGGACTTCATAGGCGGTAAATAATGCTGCTCCCAGCACACCGATTGTGGCAGCCAGCGTAATTGCCACTTCCGCATCCGCTCCGGCCAGCATTGCCAGGGCGATCGAAGGATAGGCCACAAAGGTCATATCTGCGGTTGCCACACCGCCAATTAATACATTGCCCAAATACATTGCCTGGACTGCCGCACCAATAATAACCCCGGTTTTCACATCACCCAGAATCAATCCAACGATAGCGCCACCAACCAGCGGCTTCGCCAAAGTACTTGAAAACAAAATCCCGAATGGCTGACAATTTTCAATACTGGCCAACCAGCAGAATACCCCGATTAAAAATGCCTGAAATAAAGTGATTTCCATTACTTACCCCTCCCTGTTAAGAATCTCTTTTGCCGCCGGCCAGGTAATTCCCGGTTCATCCGGTTGCAATTTGAAGATAATTGATATGTTCTTCTGTGTCAGATAGTCACAAGCCTCTTCTCCTTTTTTTGAAATATAAATATTATTAGCTACCCGTCTTGTCTCAGGCTTTTTACTGGCTGTACCAAAAATAATTTCATTCCCAAAATCAACGCCTTGTCTGCTTAGCTCATATAAAAGTGAAATATTCTTAGCAATTATATAATACTTTTTAATTCCTGCCACTGCTTTGGGAATCTTCTCAACACCAGTATTCACATCAAAAACATAAACTTTTTTCCCGATTGCATTCCCAGCCTTCTCAAGAACCATTTTATTAAACGGATCACTGGCAGCAGCATCATCTACCAATAAGATAATGGCATCTCCCTGCCTTACTTTTGACCACATGAGTACAACTTGCCCGTGAATCAAACGATCATCAACCCTTACGAGTGATAACGACATATAAACTCCCTCCTGTATATTCTGCAGTATCAATCCAGGCACTGCTATACGTTAAAGTCTACTAGTTCAATTGCTTCTTTTCCATACCAAATAGCATCAGACAGACACTTTTTAGTCTCCGGAGTTTCACTGCCAGTTATAGATAAATACATTTCAATAAAGATCGGCAGATTAATACCAGCGACTAAATGTATGTTTTTCTTACCTTCCGACAAGACATAGCGATATGCTTCATTATATGGTGTTGCATTTGCGATATCAGTCAGAATAATAATTTCCTGATATTCCTTCTGGATTCTTTCCAGTGTCTCATACAAAAGCTCCCGGAAGGAATCGATTCCTTCTTCTGTTAATGACAGGTGGTATGTATCTTGCAGGGAGCCAACCACCATTTCTGCGCCGCTGATGATCCCAGCTGCATACGCTCCATGAGTCAATAATAAAAAGGCCGTCATTTGATTCCTCCTCTGTGATTAAACTTGCAATTCGTCTTTTATAATCCCCCTTTCTACATTTTATTATGTCAGAAAATCACCTCCTAGCGTCATCGTGTTGTCACTACATCCCTACATCACAAGAATAGTATAGTATTTAATAAAGATAATGTCAAGAACTATTTCATTCACTGCGCCGCTTAAAGGAAAGAGGATTCGTGGGTTCTCTTTTGGCTGTCAGTGTATACTTTAACAACGTTGTATCACAGATAGAAACTGAATATTCCACCGGTGTGTGGTCTTTTAGGTAACCAATATCTTTCACGATCATGGCCAACTTTTTAGGCGGCAACGATAAAAGCTTAGCTGTTTTACTATCCAAAACGCAAGGCTCCAATGTCTCTACGATAATTTCCACGGGGAATCCTTTCTTGTCCAGATATTTGTGAAAGGCCAAAGCGGCTTCGGCAGCCTCTTCTAAAAAGTCATGGATCATATCTTTCCTGATATAGCTTCGCGAAGAGGAGATGGCTGTGTCGTCTGCATAACGGATCCGGCTCATAAAATAGACAGGGGTTTCCAGCGGCACTTCCAGCATCGCACTTACTTCCGCAGTTGCTTTCCCTTCGTGAACGCCTAAAAACTTAACCGAATTTTTAAAACCCGCTTTTTTAATCATCGAATCAACTTTATATAATCCCTGGTTAATTAATTCCACACCCCGGGGACTGGTGGCAAACGTGCCAATTCCCTTTTTCCGGTACAAATATTTCTCGGTGACCAGATCGTTAATAGCCTGCCGTACTGTGGTTCTGGAGAGCTGGTATTTCTCCATCAATTCATATTCAGTTGGAATCATTTCGTCTTCCTTGTAAAGCCCTTCATTAATTGAATCAATAATAATCTGTTTCAGCTGATAATATAATGGTAACGGTAGTTCTCTGTCAATTTGAGTATTCATTCATTTCCTCCTGTTCGCTTGTCATAACATAGTGATATCCCTATTATAATATCTGCATAAAAAATAATCAATCATTTTGAAATAGCACAAGAAAAGGATATTGACTTTTTCTGAATTTTTTTATATAATGAATATACCCTATAGGGGTATATTGAAAGGATGTGAACTAATGAAGACAGAAGTTTACAATATAACCGGCATGTCCTGTGCCGCCTGCTCCAGCGCCGTCGAGCGGGTGACCAGGAAATTGGCAGGAGTACAGGAGAGCAATGTCAACCTGACTACGGCCAAGATGACGATTATGTATGATGAAACCCTGGTTGATCCGGCGATGATTATGCAGAAGGTAGAGAAGGCCGGGTTTGGTGCCTTGCCGCAGCGCCAGGATATCAGCCTGCAGGCACAGGATATGGAGCTGTTTGAACAGCAGGAGGAACAGTTGGATACGGCCTTTAAGCAACTGCTCTGTGCCATTTGCTTTGCTGTGCCGCTGCTTTATATTTCGATGGGGCATATGCTGCCTTTTGAATTGCCGCTGCCGGAATTCTTAAGTATGCATACTCATCCACTGAACTTTGCGTTGGCACAGTTGATTCTTACCGTTCCGGTATTGATCTGCGGCCGGAAGTTTTACCTGGTTGGTTTTAAAGCTCTGTTTAAAGGGAATCCCAACATGGATTCGCTGGTGGCGATTGGTACGGGAAGCGCATTCCTCTATAGCTTAGTGATGACAGCCACCATTCCGGCGAACCACATGCATGCACATCAGCTTTATTATGAATCGGCGGCGGTGGTAGTAACCCTGGTGATGCTGGGAAAATATATGGAAAGCCGCAGCAAAGGAAAAACCTCTGAGGCAATTCGAAAACTGATGGAACTGGCTCCGGATACTGCTATTTTGTTAGAAGAAGGGGTTGAACGGGAGATAGCGACGGCACAGGTTCAAAGCGGGCAGCACATTATCATTAAGCCGGGCAGCCGGATTCCGCTGGACGGGATCATTGTTCAGGGGGCCAGCAGTATCGATGAATCAATGTTAACCGGTGAAAGCATCCCGGTGGAGAAACATGTGGGCGATTCGGTTATTGGCGGCAGTATGAATTTTAACGGGGCGATGGAAGTGCAGGTTACCCATACCGGGGAAGATACGACCCTTTCCAAGATTATCCGGATGATCGAGGAGGCCCAGGGGAAGAAGGCGCCGATTTCCAAGCTGGCTGACCGGGTGGCGGCTGTATTTGTACCAACCGTTATCGTGATTGCGATTGTGGCAGCTCTGCTTTGGTGGCTGGTGGGGGGGAAGGATCTGGCCTTTGTTCTGACCATCTTCGTATCCATCTTGGTGATTGCCTGTCCTTGTGCCCTGGGCCTGGCGACGCCCACCGCAATTATGGTGGGAACCGGTGTTGGAGCCAGTCATGGAATTCTGCTGAAAAGCGGGGAAGCTTTGGAAATCTGTCATAAGGTAAATGCGGTAGTACTGGATAAAACCGGTACGATTACTGAGGGAAAGCCGAAAGTGACGGATATTATGGTACTGGATACTGCTTATGGGCGGGAGGATATTCTGACCATTGCGGCAGGTTGTGAGCAGATGTCGGAGCATCCGTTGGGGCAGGCGATTGTGGAAGCGGCGCACCAGGAAGGCCTGGCTTTGATCAGGCCGGAACAGTTCGAAAGCCTGACCGGGGCCGGAATCCTGGCCACATACCGGGGCAGGGAAACCGGCATTGGGAATTTCCGGTTGTTGAATCAGCTGCAGGTAACATTAACACCGGAAGTAAGTGCCCGGGCTGAACAATTGGCGATGCAGGGCAAGACCCCTATGTACCTGGTAGTGGAGCGGCAGCTGGCGGGAATCATTTGTGTTGCTGATACGATCAAAGAAACCAGTATCACGGCCATTGAAAAGATCAAACAGATGGGGATTGAAGTTTATATGCTGACTGGCGATAATCAACAGACTGCTGATTATATCGGCGCTCAGGCACATATTGACCATGTGATCGCGCAGGTAATGCCGGAAGACAAGGCGGGAGCAGTGGCTGACTTGCAAAAGAATGGAAAAACGGTTATGATGGTTGGTGACGGAATCAATGATGCACCGGCGCTGGTTCAGGCGGATGTGGGCTGCGCCATTGGTTCGGGCAGTGATATTGCCCTGGAGTCCGGGGATGTGGTTCTGATGAAATCGGATTTGATGGATGTGTACCGGGCGATTCGGTTAAGCCGGGCGACGATCCGCAATATTAAGCAGAATTTGTTTTGGGCATTTTTCTATAATATTCTGGGGATACCGGTGGCGGCAGGCATTTTATACCTGTTTGGCGGACCGTTGTTAAGTCCGATGATCGGTGGGTTCGCAATGTCACTTAGCTCGGTTTGTGTGGTCAGCAATGCATTGCGGCTGCGGACGGTGAAATTATAAGAAAATATTTAAGAAACGGGGAGGGGGTATATTTATGGAAACAGAAAAAGATGGCTGCCGCCACAAGGTACGGGAACAAACCGAAGAACGGGATTTATTGAACCGCCTGAACCGGATTGAGGGGCAGGTTCGGGGAATTAAAAGTATGGTGGGAGAGGAGCGCTATTGTGTTGATATTCTGACCCAGGTGTCGGCGGTGCAGGCCGCCCTGAATAGTTTTAACAAAGTCCTGCTTTCCAACCATATCAAATCCTGTGTGGTGGAAGATATTAAATCAGATCAGCCGGATGCGGTTGATGAATTGTGCGGAATTATTCAGAAGCTGATGAAATAAGAAAAGAGAAGGAGATTTTAAGATGACGGTATTTAAATGTGAAGAGATGATGTGTGACCATTGTGTATCCCGGATTACTGCGGCTTTGAGTGAAGCGAAACTGGATCATAAGGTGAATCTGGGCGACAAAACGGTTACTGTTGAAGGGTGTGAAAACTGTGCGAAAAAGGCGGTTGAGATTCTGGATGATTTGGGGTTCGGAGCGGTTGAGATGTAGGGATTGAAAAAAATGAAAAATGTAGTTGACAATTGAATTGATTCATATTATACTATCAAAGGTGTCGAGGCGTGGCTCAGTTTGGTAGAGCGCTGCGTTCGGGACGCAGAGGTCGCAAGTTCGAATCTTGTCGCCTCGATTATAAATCGACACCTTTGTAGTAAGGCCTCATGGTCAAGCGGTCAAGACGACGCCCTCTCACGGCGTAAACCCGGGTTCGATTCCCGGTGAGGTCATACAAGTGCTTTGAACTCACAAGTTCAAAGCATTTTTAAACGCTTCTGTAGCGCAGTTGGTAGCGCAACTCATTCGTAATGAGTAGGTCGCCGGTTCGAGTCCGGCCAGGAGCTTACTTAGAAAATGTAGTTAAATCAAGGGTTACAGCCATTTTTGACCAAGAAAAAAGCATCCTGATAAAGGGTGCTTTTCTTGATTTGACTAACATTTGACTAACAACGCCTAATTTGCACACATATATGTTTAATGTCGTAGTTGCATCTGCATGTCCTAGAACTCCGGCGACGGAACGAGGATCCATATTATTAGCTATAAGAATGGACGCTGCGGTATGCCGTAGATCGTGCTGGGTTGCGTTAGGTGGTATTTTATTCTTTTGAACTGATGACAGGGGCTTGTCGAATGCCCACAGGAACGCTTGCGTCTGTTCGATGGTAAAGTAATTTATCCCTTGACAAGGTGCCTTCGGACAAACCGCTCGGCTTTTTATCCAGGCGCATTGCTTTACAGGCAGCAGAACCGTGGTGGGCCTGCTGCTGCCGCTTAAAGGATAAGAGCGGAGAAGTCAATCTCCAGATCATCATAAATGTTGACTTTTATGGCGTTATCAAAAGTATAGTGCTGGGCGAACATCTCGCTCTCAAAGAAATATACGGTGATGGTCTGGTTTGCTGGATTGACAATCCAGTATTCACGGACACCTGCCACCTTGTACCTGTATAGCTTAGTGATATAGTCATGGCTTGCATTGCTGGGTGATACAATCTCAATAATCCAATCCGGTGCACCATAGCAGCCCTTACTGTTGAGCTTGTCAGGGTCGCATATAACGCTTATATCGGGTTCGAAGTAATTCGTCTCGTCCTTGTCAAGGAAGACGGCAAATGGGGCTGCGTAGGCTTCGCATTTTCCATTGCTGGAACGGATGTAATTTTTTATGTCGGTAAAAATCTCACCGGATATTCTTTGATGCGTCCGGCCGGGCGGTGCCATGTAATAAATCTGGCCGTCAATCAGTTCTGCCCTGGTTCCTTCCGGCAGGTTGTAGATATCCTCAATGGTATAGGTTCGTTCTTGCGGTAATGACATGGTAACACTTCCTTTCTTTTCATATTGTGGGTTAAAGGGTGTAAATTATTCGCCGGAACCGACAGCGGGTTTCATAATGTGCCCATCGGCCTCTATGGTTTCGTCGATGGCGCGCTTGATGAATGAATTGGTACTTTCGCCCATCTTGGCGGCATGGGCCTGGATTCTGGACTTGTCTCCTTTTGGCACCCTAATTCGAATATCCTCAACAGATTCCTTTAGGTATTTCGCACTGGCTTTTCTACGTGCTTCTGTTTGTCCTGTATATGTGCTTTTCTTCTCTTCTTGCATACCGCTCACCTACTTTCCATCGGGCTAGTAAATTTCAAATATTCTTTTCCGCCCTGTAAGAGTATTATACCATAAACAAATACGTGTGTCCATATACATAATAGACAAAGACATTTGAGCAGCCAATAGGCTCAATGGAAATGTTGAAAATGCCGCACTCGCAGGCGACGGAATGGACTAAATAATCCCTGCCTAAGACATTAAAACGGCTAAATAAGGCAATATAAGGCCATGCTGGGAATTAGGGTGCTTTTCTTGATTGCCGTTTTCAGCGCAGTTTCAGATGGAAAGGTATTCTTTAATGTAAAAGGCCACCAGCAAATCAAATTTTATCGCTGAGTTATCCAGCCCCGTATGCAGAATTTCTTTGATTTTCTGGATCCGATACACGATTGTATTTCGATGGAGGAACAGCCGTGATGCGGCATCCTGCAAATTACAATCTGAAAGCAGGAACATGCGAAGTGTATTCATATAATCTGAATTATGCGACTGATCATATTCTTCTAATTCCCCCAGATGCTTTTTATAAATCGTTTCAAGCAGAACCAGATCGGAAGTACAGTACAGCACTTGAAACAGACCCAGCTCATCAAACCGGATGCAGGGACGTTTCCAAAATTCCGCCGCTGCAAGAGCAAAACGTGCCCGTCGGTAGTACTCGCCAATTTCCGCAAGAGAATGGGCAGTATCACTGACACCGGCCATGATACTGTCGCAAAAACAGGTAATCTCAATAATCTTGTCAAGGGAAATCTGCTTCTGAACCGTATCATAAATCAGAACCTGCAGGTTATCATGCTGAAACAGATGATATTTCAGGCCATAGACGTTAAGTGATGATGAGACTCGATAGGGATCGTCCAGGTTGTGAATTACAATAACCAGGTATTCAGCCTGTGTGACAAACCCGAACTGGTTAAGGTTTCTAAGAATATTATCCCGTACCGGTATCTGATCAACCGCATTTTGAAATGTGGCGCTAAGATGCTCCTCTTTACGGTTATCATGTAAAAGCAGACGGCAATAGTCCTGCATAATGTCAATCAAATGGATCTCCCAGGGCATTGTAAAAATAGGAAATTTATTACTATTGCAGAATTCAACAATGTCGGGCGTGATATCTTCCACATTAAGATAATTTCCAATGTTAATGAGAATGCCACAACAATTAGACAAGACCAGCGTTTGAATAAAATCATATAATGTAACGCCTCTCTGGGTAAAAAGGCCGGTTGTAATAATCAACTCGCCACCTTTTAAAAATGTGACGTTTTGGATATCCTCGGCCAGATACACCCAGGATGCGGACTTGCTCATGCCCTTTTGCCCGCCATGAACTTCCAGCTTATATTTTTTTCTTGCCATTTGATATAATGCTTCTACCTGTGTCTGCATGATACACCTCCTTGTTATAAGCATATCACATTTCTATTTGTATTTAAAGAATAAAAAATTACAGTTTTTCTGTATTTTAAAGCCATTGTAAGCTGGTCATTTTGTACTATACTAATAATAGTTTAAATAATTTGTCATAGTAGGAGTGATCAATATGTTAAGAAATGCTTTGCCTGAAATGATTACAAAGAAGCTGCCCGGACCCCAAGCGGCTGCCATCATTAGCAGACGGGCCGACGCTGTACCCACTGCTGTTAAATGTACATACCCCATTGTCATAGCCAAGGGAGAGGGGGCCATGATCGAGGACGTAGACGGAAACCGCTTTGTCGACTGGGTTGGCGGTGTGGGCGTACTGAACATTGGCTATTCCCATCCGGAAGTGGTTGAGGTTGTTAAAGCCCAGACGGAAAAATATTTTCACGGTATGTTTAATATTGTAACCCATGAAGGTTATGTGGCGCTGGCAGAAAAACTGAACGGCTGTACACCAGTTGCAGGCGAAAAGAAAAAAACATATTTTGCCAACAGTGGGGCAGAAGCAGTTGAAAATGCTGTCAAATTTGCCAAGGCCTACACAAAGCGTCCCAATGTCATTGCGTTTTCCGGCGCCTTCCATGGCCGTACGCTGCTGGCGATGACGCTGACTTCCAAGAAAGCATATGCAGCAGGCATGGGTCCCTTTCCTGATGGTGTGTACCGGGCCGAATTTCCATACCTTTACCGGAAACCAGTCGGCATATCCGCAGAGGACACCATCTCTTATTACATTTCTAAACTGGAAGAAGTGTTTGAACAATGCTCTCCGGCCAACTATGTGGCTGCTATGGTGGTAGAGCCGGTGCAGGGCGAAGGCGGATTTATTCCTGCCCCAGTAGAATGGATAAAAGCGGTCCGCGGTATTTGCGACAAATACGGTATCCTGCTAATAGCTGACGAAGTACAGACCGGCTTTTGCAGAACGGGCCGGCTGTTTGCCAGTGAATATTGGAGTGATGCCGGAGTGATGCCGGATATTCTGGCGACAGCAAAATCAATTGCTGCCGGAATTCCGCTCAGTGCTGTCGTTGCCAGGGAGGAAATTATGGAATCTGCACCTGCAGGAACCATCGGTGGTACCTATTGCGGCAATCCCCTGGCTTGTGCGGCCGGCCTGAAGGTTATGGAAATCATGGAGCGGGACCACCTTGCAGACCGGGCTCTGGAAATTGGAAAAACCGTATCCGCCAGATATCTTTCATGGAAAGAAAAATACAGTGTCGTTGGTGATATCCGTGGCTTGGGCGCTATGCTTGGCATTGAATTTGTTAAAGATAAAACAACAAAGGAACCTTATCCTGAGTTTGTGTCCCGTCTGGTGACCGAAGCCGCCGCCCATGGTCTGGTGATAGAAAACGCCGGTATCTATGGAAATGTCATTCGTTTTCTGGCACCATTAGTCATCACCGATGCCCAGCTGGAAGCTGGTCTGGATATTTTCGAAGCAGCCATTGAGTCCTGCCTTTGTATGTCAGATACAAAAGACCGGCGGAAATTTGGTGCAGCCAGCCATTGAAAATCTGTTTCTATATGCTACAATTACTGGTAATAAAAAAATTATATAGGAAATGAGGGATGTGAATGCCGGATAAATATGTGGTTACGGTTGCGCGGCAGTTTGGCAGTCTGGGAAGACCCATTGCCCGCAAGATTAGTGAAACGCTGGGAATTGAATACTACGACAGGGATATTGTGGATTTAGCTGCAAAAAAACTGAATCTTCCCGTTTCCACCATAAGCAACGAGGAGGAAAGTGCAAAATCAGTATTTTTCCATATGAGCTATCCCCTGGGTATGGGAACTACCGCAATTCAGGACAAAATTTTTGATACACAGCAACAAATCATTGCGGATCTTGTGGCCAAAGAATCCTGCATCATTGTTGGACGGTGCGCCGACTATGTTCTTAAGGATTGTAAAAATATTATCAATATTTTTATTTATGCACCTTATGCGGCAAGGCTGCAAAACTGTGTAAAGGAATTGGATATGCAGCCTGCCGAGGCAAAGAAAATGATTGCCGAAGTTGATAAAGCCAGGGAATCCTACCATCGGCATTACTGTGGTTATGCCTTGTCCGATAAGGACTACAAGCATATTATGCTGGATTCCAGCCTGCTGGGTATTGACGGAACCGCTGATGCACTGGTGAATATTATTAAAAAACGATTTGACCTGGAATAACCGAATATGGGAAATGATTGAGCGAAGGAGCCTTTTAGACGAAAAGAGCTTCTTTTGTTCATATAAAGGGAGGTGCTGGAGATGACATTGCTTGAAATAAAAAAACTTTCAAAAACTTTTGGCGATCTCGAAGTTCTGCGGGATATTAATATTTCGGTAGAAAAAGGAGAGGTGGTTGTGGTTATCGGGCCTTCCGGTTCTGGGAAAAGTACCATGCTTCGCTGTATTAATCTGCTGGAACAACCCACCGGCGGCGAAATTCTGTATCAGACGCAGAATGTTATCAAACTGGGCAGGCAAGTTGCGGAGTATCGGCGGCATGTTGGGATGGTATTTCAGAAGTTCAATTTATTCCCCTTGAAAACGGTAGTGGAAAACGTCATGTATGCCCCCGTCAAACTCAACAAAATTTCTAATAAGGAGGCAAAGGAGCAGGCGATGGCATTGCTTTGCAAGGTGGGCATGGAAAGCAAGGCGGAGGCTCATCCCGCTTCCCTGTCTGGTGGCCAGCAGCAGCGGGTTGCCATTGCCAGGGCACTTGCCATGCAGCCGGAGATGCTGCTGTTTGATGAGCCGACCTCGGCCTTAGATCCTGAACTGGTGGGAGATGTGCTTGAGGTCATGAAACAGTTGGCGGCGGAGGGCATGACCATGGTGGTGGTAACCCACGAAATGGGTTTTGCCAAAGATGTGGCCGACCGGGTCATATTTATGGATGGCGGCTACATTGTCGAAGAAGACACCCCGGAGAAAATCTTTACAAATCCAAAAAACGACAGAACGCGGGCATTTTTAGCCCGTATACTGTAAAAGTAGGTGAAGCGCTATGGAATTTAACTTTGCACGGGCTTTTGAAAAGCTGGGACCAAGTCTTCTTAATGGTATCGGCACCGTGGTCTATGTTACGATACTTGGTTTTCTATTCGCATTTATTTTTGCGATGATACTTGCTGTCGGAACACTTTCAAAGAACAAACTGCTGGTGCGGATATTAGGCGTTTTTATTGAAATTATCCGCGGTACGCCACTGCTGGTACAATTTTTTTATATTTATTATGTGGTGCCTTTGCTGCTTAATGCCATAGCCGGGCTGTTTGGGTTAAATACAAACATCCAGCTTGAGGCTATCACATGCGGTGCTATGGGTTTCGCGATCAATTATGGCTGTTATATGACGGAAGTCATCAGGTCGGCGATCGTTTCCATCGATTTGGGCCAGCGTGAAGCAGGTTTAGCCCTTGGGTTTACCGAAAAACAGGTACTGTTTCGCTTCATCATCCCTCCGGCATTGCGCAATTCCATTCCGGTGTTCGGAAACTATCTGGTTATGATGATTAAAGATACTTCACTGTTATCGATGATTACGGTACAGGAACTGCTCCTGCGAACTAAGACATTTGCCTCGCAGACCTTTCTGACAGTAGAGGCATATACCATTCTGGCCCTTGTTTATTTAGTTATAAGTCTGCCGCTTTCACAGCTTTGCAAAATCCTGGAACGAAAACTTCGGAAAGTTTAAAAGAAAAGGAGTAATATGATGAAAAGAGTAAAAATATATAAATTACTGGCACTGTGTCTGTGTTTTATGATGTTGCTTATATCCCTGACAGCCTGTTCCTCTTCTTCCAATCAAGATACGGCTGCCGCCGCTTCCGGTGAGTCTGCCATGCTGCAGGAAATCAGGAAAAGGGGTTACATTCTTCTGGGCTCATCCAACGATGCCCCCTTATGCTACGAGGATATCGAGACGAATGAACTGGCGGGGATTGATATTGATATTCTGCGCGAAATCTGCAGCAGGCTTGGCATTGACGACATTCAGATGAAAGTGATTGATTTTTCAAACCTGCTGGTGGAACTGAATAATAAAAACATTGATATAGTCGTAGATGGCATGTATGTTAAGCCGGAGCGTCTGGAGGTTGCGGCGTTCACCGATAAGTGGTATCAGGAGGGGGAGGCTGTTGTCATTCCTGCCAACTCCGATATTACCGACAAAGATGGGCTGAAAAGCAGGAAAGTAGGTGCCCAGCCCGGTACCACCTTCTACGAGACGGCACAGCTATGGCTGGAGGAAGGCCGGATCGGCGAGCTGATTGCCTATGATAACCAGGCAACACTTATGACTGCTGTTAACATGGGCAAGGTTGATGCGGTGGTTACGGACGGTATCGTTGCAGGTTATACTCTCTCTAAGGACAGCTCTTTGGATTTAAAGCTCTTATCCCCCTATAAAGCGGAATCCAGCGGTCAGATTGGTGCGGCAGTCCGATTTACGGATCAGGATTTCCTTGTGGAAATCAACCAGGTGCTGAGTGAGATGAAGGAAGATGGAACGCTGCTTAAAATATTGGAAAACTATGGGCTGACAGAGGACTATTTTGTTAATATCGAAGATGGGATTACGATCAATGTTAAATAATGAAATGAATTTTAATTATCACCTGCCGGTAAATCTTTTATTTGGAAGGGGAAGAGCTGCCGAACTTGGGGCAGAGACGGCAAAATATGGAAAAAGGGCACTACTTGTCACTGGGAAAAACAGTACAAAGAAAACAGGTCTTTTAGACCGGGCGGTGAACCTGTTAAAAGCAGGGAAGATGGAAGTAATCATTTTTGACCAGGTAGAACAGAATCCTCTGACTACAACTGCTTATGCGGGAGCAAATCTCGCCAAAGCAGAGGATTGTGATGTGGTAGTCGGCCTGGGTGGAGGAAGCATTATGGATGCTGCCAAAGCCATCGCATTTCTGGCACAAAATGATGGCGATATTTCCGATTATAT
>Ga0154002_1000160_pt1 | contig 17482 bp, 17 predicted proteins | sample TSNY086MetaG_FD_102276 | JGI IMG/M metagenome (GOLD analysis project Ga0154002, IMG submission 102276) | Attine ant fungus gardens microbial communities from New York, USA - TSNY086 MetaG | ecosystem: Host-associated > Fungi > Mycelium > Unclassified | place: USA: New York, Robert Cushman Murphy... | reverse complement strand
CTGCCTCCAGTTGAACCTTTGACAGAAATGGGCATGGATGTACTTGGTTTTTTCATCGGAACGGTGTTATTGCTGTCTCTGGTTGATACCACCTGGCCGGCAATTTTATGTTTGCCGCTTTTTTCTCTGACCGGAGTTATGACTTTAAATGAAACGATCATCGCATCATTGGGAAACTGGATCACCATGTTTGTAATCATGAGCTTTGCACTTACTCATGCCTTGAATTCTGCCGGTGTTACGGCCCGTTTAACCGCATTCTATATGAGCAGAAAATTTGTCAGCAAGGATCCGTGGACCTTTACCTTCGCACTCATCACCTTGGGAATGATCATCGGTTTATTTCTTGATCCAGTACCAACAGTTGCCTTTTTTATGATGTTTTCAAACAAAATCTTTCGTGAGCTTGGCTACAAGACAACAGACCGTTATCCTCATATGGTAACGATGGCACTGGCCTTTGCAATTAATATTGCCGGCGGCATGACGCCAATTTCCCACCCGCTTGCGATTCTGGGGATGGGAATTTATCAGCAGGCAACCGGAAACAGCATTAATCTGTTTACGTATATGGCATATGCAGTACCGGTAGGGATTCTGATTTATATTGGTATGCTGATTGTTCTGCGTCTCTTCTTTAAGCCAGACATGAAAAACTTTGAGAATTTTGATGTGAATAAAGTCTTAAGTGAAGTAAAACCAATGGATTTACGCGAAAAAATTACAATTGGTGTATTTCTTGGCACGGTAATTATGTGGGTTCTTCCTGGATTACTCTCCATGATTTCGCCTGATTTGCCTTTGATTGCAATTCTGATACGATATAGCGCTACCTTCTGGGCTATTATTGCGGTTGTCTTATTAGCCATTATACAAGTAGATCATAAACCTGTCTTAAGTTTGAAGGAGACCTTCTCCCAGGGCATGAACTGGGGAACCATTTTCCTTGCTGCCGCTGCCGTGCTGCTTGGATCCGCAGTAACCAATGAGGCGGTTGGGCTGAGTGCCTTTATTATTGAAAAAATCGGACCTGTTGCGGAACAGCTTCCGACTATGGCACTTGTTCTCTTCCTCGTGGCTGTAGCCAGCGTTATGACTAATTTTACTTCTAATGTTACAACTGTCGTATTGATGACCGGAGTAAGTACTTCCATTGCTTTAGGATCCGGCGGTACTCTGGATCCCTTTGCAATAGCGCTTACCATTACTATGGTTTCTGCTTTGGCCTATATGGTTCCTGCATCTTTTGCATCGATCGGAGTTCTATATGGGGAAGAATACAGTGACGGCGGAACGATCTTTAAATATGGTGCCATTACGGTTATCATCACTACCTTGATTGCAAGCTTTTTGGGCTATCCGCTGGCCTTGCTGATTCGTTAGCTTTGGCATTTGGATATTACAAGGCCGGGCTTTTTAGGTAAAAGCCCGGCCACATTAACTACTTTTTAGGTAAAAACACTCAAGAAACTGGGAATCAACTCCCCTTCATAATAAAACAATCCCCGGCCCAGCTGCTCCACATCCCAAACCCGCTGTGGATTGTCCGGATATGCCGTATATCCGCCTGCATAAACTTCATTACGGTTGCCTGACGGATCCCAGAAATAAATGGTATGTCCTCTTGTTATCGCATGTCTGGTCGGTCCCACGTCTCTCTTCACATGATTGACCGCCATATGATCCGCCGCATTGCCAACATCGTGCCAATCCTGAAGGAAGAACGCCAGATGATGAATTTTCCCGGGCTGGTCAAACTCTACAAAGGCCAGGTCATGAGGTTTGTTAGAACCGGTAATCCAGGTCGCCACCCGCTTGCCGTCAGGGGTGTTACAAACCTCCGGCACAAACATTCCTAATACTTCCACGCAGAAACGCTCCGCTTCTGAAATATTGGGTCCATACAACAGCATGTGATCAAACCGCTGGCAACGCATTCCTCTGGGCGGCGTTGTCCAGATATTAGGATTTAATATTTCCGGATGCTGGCTGGCCTGTTTTACATCCGCATATAATTCCAGGCGATGTCCGGTACAAAGCCTGAATCCGATCCTTCTGCCAAAACCCGGCTGATTGCTCTCCGGCAATACATGATCAACCTTATAGCCAAATGCTTCAATCTTTTTTTCCAGACAGTCCAGAGTTGCATCCGAATCCACCTTCAATGCCGCATAGTCAAAACCCGCCTCATCTGCCTGCCTTAACACCAGCGAATGATGATCAAATTCATCATAGCCCTTTAAGCATACCCTGCCGTCCTCCGTACGGCAAACCTCATTCAGTCCCAAAACATCGGTATAATGCTTTACTGTTTTGTCTAAATCCAATACCTTCATTTGAATCAATCCTGGTCTGATTACTCCATTTAAACCCATAATTACCCTCCTTATATTCGTGCCGTAATTACCAGATCACTTCTGGGAACGATACAGCAAATTAATACCACATGCTCTTCAAGATCAGAAATATGTACACAGCTCATCTTTTGTACTGCTTCATAATCTCCACTCAATACCTTCATTTTACAAACACCACAGCCGCCGCCAAAGCAGCCATGTAAAACCGGCCCCACACCGGAGCGCTTCATTGCTTCTAACACCCGGGTGTCTTCTCCACATGTAAATTCTTTATTCGTCTCCAGTACCCGAACGCGATATATCTTTTCCAACGGGCATTCCCCCTCTGCCTGCTTTATTTTGACGCAAGCTGGTATGCAACATCTACAATCATATCTTCCTGTCCGCCAACCATTTTACGCTTCCCCAGTTCCACCATAATATCTCTCGGTTCCAACCGATACTTTTCCGCCGCATGGTACACATGAAGCAAAAAGCTGGAATAAACTCCGGTATATCCTAACATCAGGGAACCCGAATCGACTACCTGCGGGCGCAGCATCATTGGCCGGACCAGTTGATCCGCCGTATCCATCAAGCGGTAAAAATCAAGTCCTGTTTCATACCCATTCCGCTTCAGAACACCTGCTAAAACTTCAATCTGTGTATTTCCCGCACCGGCGCCCAGGCCGCACAAAGTCGCATCAACATAAGATGCCCCGGCCTGTACCGCTATCAGCGAATTGGCAACAGCCATTCCCAGATTGTTGTGGGCATGAAACCCTACCGGAATCTGCACGGCATTTTTTACTGCTTCGATTCTAAGCTTTACATCCTCCGGCATCAGATAGCCGGCCGAATCTGCCAGATTAATATAATCCGCCCCATAGCTTTCCATCTTTTTTGCTTCTTCGGCAATCATCTCCGGAGATGCCATGTGTGCCATCATCAAAAATCCAACAGCCATCATATTCAGCTCTTTTGCCGCTTTCATATGCTGGGCACTTACATCTCCTTCGGTAACATGAGTCGCAACACGCACGGCCTGTGCCCCACAGTCACGGGCTCTTTTTAAATCTTCGATGGTTCCGATCCCGGGAAGCAATAATACTGTCAGCTTTCCATTTTTAATTACCTTCCCGGCGGCCTGTAACAGTTCAAATTCATCAACCGCTGAAAATCCATAAGTATAACTGGAACCGCCAAGCCCGTCCCCATGACTTAATTCAATAAGCGGTACATGGCTTTCATCCAGGGCTTTGGCAATGGAAGTAACCTGCTCCACGGTATAACTATGCTTTAATGCGTGGCTCCCATCTCTCATCGTAGTGTCTACCACAAAAATCTTCTGATCCAATCAAGTCCCTCCTTTCCATAGGCGCTGTGCGATTCTTTCACCGGCGGTGACCGCGGCGGCATTGATAATATCCAGATTTCCCGAATACGCCGGCAGGAAATCACCCTGCCCCTGTACCTGCACAATGGTTGTTACTTTATCGCCCTCTAAAATCGGCGGAACTCTAAGCTGATAGCCCGGAACATATTCTGCTAATCCGGCAAGGATCTGGTCAATGGACGCCCTGATTGCTTCTATTGTTACATCTTTGTTCTTAATTTTTACCATAACCGTGTTTGTCATCATCAGCGGCGGTTCTGCCGGATTAAGTACGATAATTGCCTTTCCTTTATCCGCCCCGCCGACGCTCTCGATGGCCTTTGAAGTTGTTTCGGTAAATTCATCCATATTGGCCCTTGTTCCCGGTCCGGCACTCTTTGCCGAAATGCATGCTACGATTTCTGCATATTCCGCACCTGCGACCCGTTCAATGGCATGAACAATGGGAATGGTAGCCTGACCGCCGCAGGTAACCATATTGATATCCGGTTCCGCCAAAAGCTTATCCAGATTCACACTTGGTACACAGTAAGGACCAACCGCCGCCGGGGTCAAATCGATGGAAATCTTTCCTGCCGCCTTTAATAACGGTGCGTTATGGCAGTGGGCGGCGGCGCTGGTTGCTTCAAAAACGATCTTGATATCCTCTCTTTTTAAAACGGCATCAACACCTTCTATGGAAACCGGAATGCCCAGAGAGGCGGCCCTTTTAATCCCCTCTGACTCTGCAATCCCGGTCATAAGGCCCATTTCCAGATAAGGACTCCTAAATATTTTATACATTAAATCAGTGCCGATATTTCCAGGTCCGATGACTGCTGCCCTGATTTTTTTCACTGGCAAAACCTCCTTTAGCTCATTAAACGAATTTGGCACTCACCCTCCCCAAGGTTGAAAAATCGACTTCAAACAAATCGCCCCTGGCAGCTTCCGGTGCTGCTGAAAATGCACCTGATAAGATCACCTCGCCTTTCTTTAATACAACGCCATAATCATGTAAGCGATTTGCCAGCCAGGCCACCGCATTACAGGGATTTCCTAAAACCGCCGCCCCATCTCCTTCTTTTATCAGCTCTCCATTTTTATATAATCTCATGGTTTCTTTCGATAAATCAATTTCCGGGACCGAAACGCTCTTGTCCCCCAGCACATAACAACCGGAAGATGCATTATCAGAAATCGTGTCGATCAGCTTGATCTTCCAGTCAGCTATGCGGCTATCCACAATCTCAAATGCTCCAACAACATAATCCGTAGCCTGCACCACGTCCTCCGGAGTAACCTTCCCGCCGGTCAAATCCGCCTTTAAAACAAATGCAATCTCCGCTTCAATCTTCGGCTGCAGAAAATGATCCGTTTTTACCTCGCCGTTCTGACAATCCATTGACGCAAACAAATGGCCATAATCCGGTTCATTCACCCCCAGTTGTTTTTGAATCCCGGGAGAGGTCAGGCCAATTTTCTTCCCTGATATGATCTGACCTTCCTTTACCACCCGCGAAACGTTGCAAAGCTGGATCCGATAAGCGTCATCAACGGTTAAATCCCCATCCATTTCGGTTAACGGTGGGATTGCTGTTCTCGTTTTTTCCGAATGATACAGAAGACCTGCATAATTTTCCAGTTTTTTTTGTTCCACAATATCCCTCCTGCCTATATGCTGATAAATCCATCTACCAGTGCGGCAAACTCCCGTGTTTTTTCAATCTGCGTCCAATGCCCGCATTTTCCAAATACATGAAGCTGTGCATTTTCGATTAGTTCGATTAATTTCATCGACGTTTCAAGGGGAATCACCCGATCCTCCCGGCCATGAACAATCAGTGTTTCATGAGGGATCGAACGGATATAGACTTCATTGCTTGCCATCCCTTCCACGCCACTTTGCCGGGGGGCAGGAAACATGGCCGAAAAGCTCTCCTGGAATCCTGGCTGCATACTGGACTCATAACGTAATCTTGCCAGATCATCATTTGCAATCGTCCGGTCATATGTGAAAATACCCAGCAATTCTCTCATGTTTTCAAAGGATGGCGTATATCCCCAAACCCGTTCAAGCCCGTAGGTCAGCGGGAATGTTACGCCCATGCTTCCCATCAGAACCAGCTTTTTAATTCTCTCCGGATATTTTACTGCCATCGCCAGTGCCAGTGCACCGCCAAAAGAATTTCCCACCATATTGGCTTTTTCAATGCCTAAGGCATCCATGAACTGAACGGTTTGCTCCACCCATACATTCATACCATATACAATCTCCGCCGGCCTGTCGGTATAGCCAAATCCAACCATATCCGGGGCCAGGATCCGATACTTCTCTGATAAGATGGGAAATAGCTTGTTCCAGTTTGCCCATGCGGATACTCCGGGACCGGAGCCATGAATCATAATAATCGGCTCTCCGCTTCCCACATCATGATAATTGGTGTTATAGGTTCCTGTTTTAACTGAATTTGCAATTTCTGGTCTTTTACTCATACCTGTTCCTCCTGCTTTCACTATTTTTACTTTTGATACCCTCGATAACCCAGATCATAAGAAATATTTTTAGCAGCATCTTTTAATCCGGCAATAATATTATTTAAATGCTCTCCTCTTAAATTTCCGTAGAACCCGGAGATGCTGATTGCATAATTCACCTGATCATTTGCATCAAAAATCGGAACTGCCACACATCTCAAACCATCCATGATTTCCTGATCATCCATCGCATAACCTCTGGTGCGAATCAATTCCGCCTCTTTTAAGAAATCCGGTATGCTGACAATGGTGTTGGCTGTCATCGCCCTCATTCCCTTTTGCGTCAGGATCTTTATCATTTCGCTTTCTTCTTTTTTGTAAGCCAGCAGGACCTTCCCCAGCCCGCTGCAGTGCATCGGCAGCCTTATCCCTATTTCGGAAACAATACGCATCATCCGGTTGGAGTCAAGTTTGTCAAGATAAAGAACCTCGCCTTTATCCTCCATTGCCAGCTGTACCATTTCTCCCAGATTATTATTTAATTTCCGAAGATACGGTTTTGCGATTTCGGCGATATCCCATGACCGCATTACAATGTTGCCAAGCTCAAAAAGGCGGATACCAAGACGGTAATCTCCGGTCTCATCTGACTGTTCTACCATATGGTAAGCCAGAAGTGTTTTAATCAGGCCGTGAACCGTACTTTTGGGCCATCCGGCTTTTTTTGACAACTCTGTTAAGGACAAATCCCTCTTTTCCTGAGCCAATAACTCAATTAACGTCAAAGCTCTTGCCACTGATTGTACATGGGAATCTTTATATACCTTTTGATTTTTACTTTCCATAATCAATCCCCCTAAGCGCTTAGTAATTATGTACATTATTTATTTTTCCAACATATGTTTTGTGTATCTATCATATCATAGCAATTTTTTCAATTCAACCATGTGGTACGGAATAATCGGAAGTTCGTTCCCACATACCGAACATTACAAAAAATCTCCGCCAACTTTTTTAGTTTGGCGGAGATCTCTTGATCTTACATTCAATTGTCGATATAGGGAATACATTTTTTACACATAGAGCACTCTACTTTTTCGCTGTCATTCATTTCTAATCCCCACTGCCGTAATTTCGTAAAAACCGTAAATATACTTAATCCTTTTTCACTTAAAGAATACTCGACCCGTGGCGGCACTTCCGGAAAAACTTCTCTGACAATGAGGCCATCATTCTCCATTTCCCGTAAATGCTGAATCAGGACCTTAGAGCTTATTTCCGGTACATGCGTTCTAATTGCACCGTAACGCAGCGGATCCTGCGATAACGCTTTTAGAATTAAAATTTTCCACTTTCCATTGATCAGGGAAAGGGTATATTCGATTGGACATTTTTTATTCATGAAAATCCCCCAGATACACAATACTTTCCTTTTGGTAAGCTATGTTACAATGAAGTTCCTACTTGCTTATTTGCTATTATTTGGCTATTATAACATCAACAGGTTTAAGTTACAACCAGCTCTTGTGCAGGCACCATTATAAAACACATTTAGGATCAGGAGGATTACTATGCCAAACATTACATTTGAAGTTCTTAGCGGTGACGCGATAGAACAGTGCAGGGAGTTATGCAATGAATTGATGGCGTTTCAAAAATCGAAAGCAACACGTTGTCCCGAAAATTTCAATTCCATGAACTTTGATACACGCATGAAAAAAAGCCATGAATGTGCACTTGAAAGTCAGACGGTTGTGGTCAAAGACAATGGCGTTCCGGTGGGTTATGTCTTTTCTACAATTGATCTCGTTGACGCAGGGGATAAGGCCGCTTTTCCTGACTGGGCTCCCGCAAGCGAAAACAGCCTTGGATTTTATCCCGATTGGGTTAAGGTGCCGCAGAAAATCGGCTGTCTGAGCAATCTGTATCTGCGTGACCAATATCGGAGTATGGGGTTGGGTTCAAAGCTGTTTGAAATGACAATGGAATGGTTAGAGAGCTTTGCCGATGTGAATTTAATTTTTGTCTATATCTCAAATGGCAACGAGGATGCGCTCCAATTTTATCTAAACCATGGCTTTACTTTTAGTCATAATGTATTTGGCGGCTTTATTACGGCTGCTTATAAACTTTCGATTTGACAAAATATTTTAACTGGTATATCATAGAAAAGCAGACAGGAACACCAGTTAATTATGAAAATAATACTATATAAGGATGTTTTAGACTATGCAAACGGATAACCGCTATAACCTTTTCATGAAATTAATCGACGTATTTGATTTGGGATGTAAATACGTAAACGACTATAATGCACTGCTGCATGACTATCAGGGTACGATCCTTTATCAGGCCGAGTCGCAATTTATCAATAAAATCGGGATGAACCCGGGTATCACGATCACCGAACTTTCCTTGATATATGAAAAATCCGTAAGTGCCTGTTCGCAGTTGATGCGGCGGATGAAAGATAAGGGATGGATCTATCAGCAGAGAAACGAGACCAACAACAGAGAATATAAACTATATCTTACCAAAGAAGGGGAAGCGATCTATCATGCTCATTTGAGATTCGAAGAAGCGTGCTACCGGAGAACATACGCTATGCTGGATGGATTTAGCGAAGAGCAGCTGCAAAAATATGTTGAAATACAAGAGCAGCTGAATACCTCCTTTTTATTGGATGTGGAGGAAAGCCGCTCGATTTCCGGATATTCCCTTGATTAATAATTAACATCCCATGAAATCAGTGAATGGAATTCACTGATTTTATTTTGTTCAGGCCCATCTCTCTGCACAGAAAATGCACAGTGTTTTTGTGCATTTCAAACAAAATAAAATTAATATCGATAATAATATTGACATTTTTGCGAATATAAGGTATATTTGTATTATACTTAAGTATATTAACTATTAAACTGCTTCTCTAACAAGTGAAAAGGGGGATTACTAAATGGAGATCAAAAAACTATTTGATAATCATGAGCAAGAGGTGATTGAAAACCGCCGCTGGTTTCACCGACATCCTGAGGTGCCTTTTGAAGAAAAAGAAACTTCAGAGAGGATTTGTCAAAAGTTAGAAGAGATGGGGATTCCTTACGAAAAATTGTTACCGAACTATGGCATTGTGGCAACGATCGAGGGCGGAAAAAAAGGAAAAACCATTGCCCTTCGTGCTGACATTGATGCATTGCCTGTCAGCGAAGAAACCGGACTTCCTTTTGCATCGGAAAATCCGGGGAAGATGCACGCATGCGGACACGACGCTCATGCGGCCATGCTGCTTGGTGCCGCCTATGCTCTCAACGAAGTAAAACAGGACCTTTGCGGTACGGTGAAATGCGTGTTTCAGGTTGCGGAAGAAATAGGCGGCGGATATCAGGAAGTGTTGGATTATTTTGAAAACATTGGTGGTATCGACGGTATTATTGGCCTGCATATCTGGAGTGCGATTCCGGAAGGGCAGATTCTGCTTCATCCAGGTGCCGTATTTGCCGGTGCATTGGGCTACACCGCGAAAATTAACGGAAAGGGCGGACATGGGGCGCGGCCAGACCAGACACACGATCCGATTAAAGCCGCTTGTGAACTGGCACTGAAATTTGCCTCCATTCCATCGAATTTCTATGATGTACTTGACCACTCTGTGGTAAATGTCGGCATTATCCAGGCCGGTACGTTAGGCAATATTATTCCTCCCGAAGCAATGCTGCAAGGTGGTATGCGCTGGTACAAGGACGGCGGCGGAGATAAAATTCTGGAAGTCATGGAGCGCATGGCGGAAGGTGTCGGCATTGCCCATCACGTGACATGTACAGTTTCTACCACCGGCGGCGTTCCTCCGGTAGTGAACAACATCCCCATGATTGAAAAAGCGAAAGCTCTTTTAGGGGATATGGACGGGTTAAGGATAGCGGATCAAACCGATCCCATTTGTGCCGGTGATAATTATGGTTACATGTTGCAGGCTTATCCTGGTTTCTACGGTATTCTGGGGGGCGGAAAACCCGATGAGGAAATTTACCCTCAGCATCATCCCAAGTTTGATTTGGATGAAAAAGCATTCCGCAAAGGTGCCGAATTTATGACCAGGTACGCAATAAACTTCTTAAAATAAGGGAGAGCATATATGAGTGTAAAAAGTGGAAAAGAAAAAAAGGCATTTCAGATGCCGCATCTGTTTTGGATTATGATGGCACTGCTTCTGTTTGCATGCCTGCTGACTTATATTGTACCAGCCGGTGAATTTGCCGTGGACGAAAGCGGAAAGATTATGGGAGATCAATTCATTTACAAAGGCAGCCAAAATCCGATTTCACCCTGGCGGATGCTGATGCTGGTGCTGAACGGACTGAATGAATCCGGCGTGGTTATCTGGACCGTATTGATATCCGGAGCGATGACCGCTGTTGTCATGACTACCGGAGCAATCGACGAACTCCTCAATTGGGCAATCTATAAGCTCAAGGATTCCAATGAAAACATCCTGATATCCATTTTGTTTATCCTGATGGTTTACCTTGGCGCATTTGGCGGAACCGATGCATTGATCGCAGTAGTACCGATCGGCGTTATCTTCTGTAAAAAACTAAAGCTTGACCCTATCTGTGCAATCGGTGTTACCAGCTATGCAACACTGCTTGGTTTCGGCACTGGCCCGACCAAACAGTTTATTACCCAGATGATGATGGATGTACGTGTTTACGGAGCATTCTTCACCATGTTTATCAGCATGAATGTTTATTTGGTTCTGGGTCTGTTTTTCCTGCTTCGCTATGTAAAAAAGATTCGCAAGGACCCGACCAAATCCCTGATGTGGAGTGAAGGCTGGGATCCTGCTAAGATGGTCGTTACCGCGGAAGATGAGCAGAAGCTTGTAAAAGGAACGACGCTGTCTGCACGCTCACTCTGCATTTTGTTTATTTTTCTGGCCCAGTATGGTATTATTGTGGCATATCCCTTTTTGGGCGGAAATACAGCATTTACAATGCATCTGATGTCGGCATTAGCATTATTGGTTTCTGTAATTTGTGGATTCATTGGCCGTTTTTCCTTTGACAAGATCGGCGATGAAATCGTAAAAGGCCTGCAAGGTATGGTATTTGTCGGCTTCGTGATCGGTCTGGCACGTGTTATGTCTCTGGTAATGGGCGAAGGTTATATCATTCATACCATCGTTTATGTCCTCACGCGTCCACTGATCGGCCTGAGCCGTTCGGTATCCTCGATCGCAATGACGGCAATTATTTCGGTAATCAATTTGCTGATTCCTTCCGCATCATCAAAGGCAGCAATTTTAGTTCCTATTTTGAAACCAGTTGCTGAGACATTAAAAATGGATCCCAACCTGGCGGTGCAGGCGTTCCAGTATGGCGACGGCTTTACCAATATGATTTCACCTTTCCTGGGCTGGACTGTCGGTTCTTGTCTTATGGCAGGGGTTCCTTTCCCGAAATGGTTTAAATGGGTTATACCGAAAGTTATCTGTTTCATGGTGCTTTCCTTTGTAATTATGTTTATTCTGACCGAATCCGGTTGGACTGCTTTCTGATCATCAGAAAGAAAAGCGGTATTGAAAGCAAGGGAATAACGTTATTAATAATAAAGTAAGGATGATAAAACTATGCAGTATAATTTTGACGAAATGATTGATCGCTGCGGTACTTTTTCCGCAAAGTTGGATGCTATGCCGGAAGGTTCGGCCGAGGATGCTATTTCGGTTTGGGTTGCCGATATGGATTTTGCCTGTGCCCAGCCGATTCTGGATGCATTGCATGCCCGTATTGACAAGAAGATTTTTGGATACACCATGTACAGCAATGATGAGTTGTCCGATGCTGTTACCGGTTGGTTTCGCCGGAATTATGACTGGAATATCCTGAAAGAAGACATTTTTTTCAGTCCTGGCGTCGTACCGGCACTGGCCTTTCTTCTCCATATGTTAACCGAAGAAGGCGACGGAGTGATTATCCAGCGTCCTGTTTATTACCCGTTTACCAATAAAATCATCGGCAGCGGACGCCGGATATGCAACAGCTCGCTTCTATATGAAGCGGATGGCTATAAAATGGATTATGCCGATCTTGAAGAAAAATTCTCTGATCCGGCAATAAAGGGCATGATTTTCTGCAGCCCGCACAACCCGGTTGGCCGGGTCTGGACCGAAGACGAACTGCGCAAGCTGGTTGCTATCGCCAAAAAATATAACAAGTGGATTATCTCAGATGAAATTCATATGGATTTAACCCGCAAAGGAATCACCCATATTCCGCTGGTTAAGATAGATCCGGATTATGCGGATCAGATCGTGGTCTGTACCGCACCTTCCAAAACCTTTAATATGGCAGGGATGCAGCTTTCCAACATTATTATTTCCAACAAAGACTGGCAGCAAAAGTGGAACGCTATGGTTGAAGGAGAATATTCCATGAACATGGCAAACCCCTTCGGAATCGCCGCAACCATTGCCGCATACAACGAAGGCGAGGAATGGCTGGAGCAGCTTCGTGATTATCTGGACAGCAACATCCAACTGACAAAGAATTATCTCCAACAGCATCTGCCCAAAGCCAAGATGTTTGTACCCGAAGCGACCTACCTGGTATGGATCGATCTGAATGCTTATGAGAGCGACCCGAAAAAGCTGGAGTACATTATGCAAAAGAAGGCCAAAATTGCCTTTGATGAGGGTTATATCTTTGGCGAGGAAGGCAACGGTTTTGAGCGGATCAATATTGCCATGCCAAGCAGCAGGGTAATTGAATGCCTTGACCGGATGACATCGGCCTTAAATACCGCCGACTGCTGACCAAATGTTTTTTCAAAATAGCCGGAGCGGATTAAAAGCCGCTCCTGTTGTTTTGCTGATGGATTCGTTTACTTGAAAGAGGTCTGATAAAATGACAGAAAAGAAACCCGCAATGGCCGCCCTTGGCGGCAATATTATTTTTGGCTTCAGCTATATGTTCTCGTCTATTGTTCTGAATAGCACCGGATATTTTACAATGCTGTCCGTTCGCTTCATGATCGCATTTCTTGCAATGACCGTATTACTTATTTTTAAGGCGGCCGCTTTTGATTTCAGAAAAAATCTGAAGAAGCTGTTTGTTTTCGGACTGCTGCAGCCGGTTTTATACTTTATTCTGGAAACCCTTGGCATTAAGCTTACCAACTCAGTGATCACCGGATCGATTATTGCCGTGGTGCCGATTGCCAGTATGATTTTGGCGGCCGCATTTCTGCATGAAGCTTTTCGTTGGCAGCAATTATTCTTTGCCTGTATCTCGCTGGCCGGTGTGCTCTTGATTTCCGTCTCCGGACAGCAAAGCGGCAGCAGGCTTCTGGGAATTATCATTCTTTTTGGTGCTGTTTTAACAGGGTCGGTTTATACTCTTTTGAGCAGGAAGCTGTCCGCGGATTTTACCGCCTTTGAACGGACATATGCTATGTTTTTTGTCGGTGCAGTTGTTTTTACAATCATTGCTCTTGTCAGGGACGGATGGGATTATCCAACACAGGCAGCTCTTATTTTCGCAAGCCGGACGGGAGTATTCAGCATGCTTTATCTGGCTTTGTTTTCTTCGGTTGGTGCCTTCTTTATGCTCAACTATGCGGCAAATACACTTCCGGTAGCACGTTCAACCGCCTATGCGAACCTGTCTTCTGTGGTATCGATGTTTGCCGGTGCCGTATTCCTGGCGGAGCCGGTTGGGGTTCTGCATATTATTGGGTGCCTGTTGGTTTTGACAGGAGTGTATTTCACTAATAAATAACTTTTCCTTCAGAAAAATGAAAGCTGCTCATATTCACTCCACGTATGCCGCTCCATATGAATCCGGCCATCCATATAAAACGTGATGCCTTCTTCCTCCAACATCGCCCGCTGACGTGCCTGCCCACCAAAAACCGGCTCGGGGGCCAGCGTCCCCTGGCTATTCACCACCCGGTGACAGGGCAGCTTCCTCTTCGCCGGGGCGTGGGCCATAGCATACCCCACCTCCCTGGCAGAACCCGGATACCCGGCCATGCTGCCGATCTGGCCGTAGGAAGCCACCTTGCCCGCAGGGATTCTGGCTACTACTGCATAGATATCATTGAAAAACTTTTGATTTATCTCGACCGGCATTGCTGTGCCTCCTTTACTACTGCTACGTGGGATAGATAACTATAAGTTTAAGGAATTGTAACAGGCATTTATAAAAACATATATTTTCCTTTCCCTTTTCCAGTTACTTCCATAATAATATCTGCCTTTTTCATAGCATTTATTAGCGATTGATTCAATAGCTACTTTTTCATCTTCAATAGCTACTTTTTTCCTTTCAATAGCTACTTTTTTTCCGTCAATAGCTACTTTTTCACTATCAACATTATACCTGCCGTCATTAATTACTACTTATCCCGATTTTTCTGCCGAAAAAATAAACATAAGCACCCCCATCAGGATAATCCCGCCGCCAATCAAAGTCCCCCGATCCGGAACCTCTCCAGCCATCAGAAAGCCAAGAACACTTGTCAGAAAAGGCGTAATAAACATATAATTACTGACCTGCGAGGTCTTCTTCGCCTTTGAAAATGCCATCGACCACGAGACATAAGCGATGGCACTGGAGCACGTACCCAAAATCAAGAGGTAGACAATCTGGATAACCGGCGCACGCGCCACCTCCTGAAAAGAAACCGGGGCAAAAATGACCAGCAGAATCGTTCCAAAGAAAATACTATATGTAGATGTCTGTAAGGCTGTATAGCTTTTGGTCAGTTTCCGCTGAAGCAAATTGTAAGTACTGAGCGCCAATGCCGCAAGGAAAAGCCAGAGCATCCCCGTATTAAAGGAGAGCACACCATCTATTAAAGTCAGGACAATTACACCGGTAAATTCAATCATGATAGCAACCCATTGGAACACCCGCAGTTTTTCACGGTAAACAATGCGGGCAAGAATCGCAGTCATAACCGGAACTGTAGCAATCACAACACTGCCGGTGGCTGCCGTCACAGTGGCTTGACCCTGATTAAACGCAATCATATAAAGAAAAAAACCAACCCCGCCCGCTGCCAGAAACCAAAGCAAATCAGCCTTGCGGGGCGGCTTCATCTTCATCCGCACAGCAACCAGAACAAGAACACAGGAGGCAATAAAGTAACGCAGAAATCCCAGCGAAAATGGCGTGAAATATTGTAATGTAAGCCGCGTCAGGACATAAGCCAGCGACCAAAAAATAATTGTGACGGCGGCGTAAGGATGATAACTGTTTCTGAATTTCATTGCTTTCGTTCCTTTCTCCCCCCTTGCATCCAAAATCACATCATGCTCTGAACCTCTGTATACTTCATATCGAACCCAACCGCCACATTCGCACAGGTACATTCCCCACCATAAGTATTCACTGCCGAATAAATCACCGGATTCTTCCTGCAAGCCTCTTCCAGGCCATATTTCGCAATCTGCATTCCATAACGCAGCGTATAATTCGTCAACGCAACCGTCGATGTTCTCGGCACCGCTCCCGGCATATTGCCAACACAGTAATGAATAATGCCATCTACCATATAAATCGGATCCTCATGACTGGTTGCCCTGGTGGTTTCAAAACAACCGCCCTGATCCACCGCCACATCCACCACCACACTTCCTGGCCGCATGGTGGACAGATATCTTCTCTTAAACAGCTTAGGTGCCTGTTTCCCTGGTATCAGTACCGAACCAATCACCAGATCTGCATCCTTCACCTCCGACTCAATGACGCTGTCCGAACTGACCAATGTCTGAATCCGCTCCCCATACCTATTATCCAACTGCGTCAGCTTATTCAGATTAGTATCTAAAATCGTAACATCAGCCCCGATTCCAACAGCAATCTTGCAGGCATTCATCCCCACATTGCCGGCTCCCAGAATCACGATCTTTGCTTTTTTCGTTCCCGGCACACCAGACAGCAGCACTCCCGATCCGCCAAATGTTTTCTCCAGATACTTTGCCCCTTCCTGCACCGACAGACGCCCGGCAATCTCACTCATCGGCTTTAACAGCGGCAGGCTGCCATCTTCCTCGGTCAGAGTCTCATACGCAACACTCTTTACTTTCCGCTCCATCAAAACTTCCGTTAACTTCCGGTCAGCCGCAAGATGAAAGTAAGTATATAAAATCAAGCCCTCCCGCAGGAACCCATATTCCTCCTCCTGAGGCTCTTTCACCTTGACAATCATCTCACCGGCATCCCACACTTCTTTTGCCGTCGCCAAAACCACCGCGCCGGCTTCTGCATATTCCTCATTGGAGAATCCCGATCCCAGGCCGGCATCCTTTTCTATATACACCTCATTACCCTGTGAAATATACTCCTTCGCATTGTCAGGGGTAATTCCAACCCGATATTCCTGATTTTTCACTTCCTTTACACAACCGACCTTCATAATTCTTGTGTCCTCCCGTATTAAATTTTGCTATATCGGTCTATTATACTACGTGTATGGAAATAAATACAATACTATTTTTTACTGACCTGCAGAACTGGCCTGCAGACCACTACCGACCCACGCCTGTAGTTCCAGCTTAACTAAATTCACTATTTTCTGGCCTGTCTCTTTTCTTTCAGACCCACCCAGCAAAGTACAGTTTAACGTACCTATATTTTGAAAGGTACTGATTGATAATTGAAAATCAGGCGGGTATCTGTAGGTGCCGGTTAAAAAGCAATCCGTTATTGTAATGCCGTTAAGGGACAGTCTATGGCTATCTATGACCCCTATGTTTGTATATGACAATGGGAGAATCGTGCAGCTTTTCTTTATTACCCAATTTATCAATCGTGGGGGCAGTTTATTGTAGGTCAGCCAAAGCAGCCGTATGCCTGAAAAACACCGCCGCCGTTCTTTTTGCAGGTGCATTTCAATTTGCACTTGGGCTAACGTGGCTTCAAAAGCATGGCTTGGCTGAATTTCTACGGCGATTTTGTACATGCCGGTCATATTGGCAACGGTAAGAGCATCATTATTCTTAAACCGGCGCAGATCCGCCGGACAGGGTAACAGGACGGTTTCAGCGTCTAACAGGTTGGAGAGGACACGGGCATATGCCGTTAGAAAAACATCATTGAGGGTGGCCCCTTTACTCTTTGCCTTTGCGTGGATAGCGGTCATATCTGCCGCGCTTATTTGGGTGGAGAGGCAGAAATACGATTCTGTACTGCTATCTGTCTGGAGCGACAGCGTGGGACTACCCTTACCATGCTTTTCCTGCTCGGTGGCCGGTTGAACTTTAATACCATCCAGCAGGGGGGATATATCACGG
>Ga0154002_1000156_pt1 | contig 17658 bp, 14 predicted proteins | sample TSNY086MetaG_FD_102276 | JGI IMG/M metagenome (GOLD analysis project Ga0154002, IMG submission 102276) | Attine ant fungus gardens microbial communities from New York, USA - TSNY086 MetaG | ecosystem: Host-associated > Fungi > Mycelium > Unclassified | place: USA: New York, Robert Cushman Murphy... | reverse complement strand
ATGTGGGGAGAAGTATTTAAAGTTCTTGGCATATCCAGCATTGATGAATTAATGGAATTAGAAGATGGTACTGCGAAAGCCCTTGATACCCTTGCCGAAATTGATGAGACAGGCGAAGCCGAATCACATGAGGAGGTTGCATCCAGGCTGATGAAAGCCGTAAACACGATTATTCATGAAGCCCAAACGAACGGTGATCAGAATGTGTTAATTGTCGGACATGGCGCAGCCATTGCCACAATTCTTGGTGAAATGAGCGGGCAAACATTGATCGCACCGGAAAATGCAAGTGTATCATTAGTGGAATACGGCAATGGAAGCTATCAGCTCGTATCTTTCGGTGATATGAGTTATGCGGAACGTGGCAAGGCTATGCGGGCCAACATGCCGGCGGAAAAAACCTCTGAAAGTGGAGCAGAAACGGGAATTGCAGAAGGTAAAGAAACCGGCGAGGTGGTCGTTTACCTGACACGTCATGGTAAAACTGTTTTCAACACAATGGATCGGGTGCAGGGCTGGGTGGATTCACCCCTTACAAAAGCCGGGATCGAAGTGGCTGTAAATCTTGGTAAAGGTGTTTCTGACGTGGAATTTTCAGAAGTATACACAAGTGACATGGGACGTACAATTGAAACGGCAGAAATCGTTTTAAGCAATAATAAGACCGGCAAGAATTTAAACATCAATGAAGTTCCCGGATTGCGCGAAACATACTATGGTAAATTTGAAAGCGGATTTAATAAAGATATGCTGGAGGCTGCCATGGGGCCTTTGGGATTATCCAGCCTGGAAGAATTATTTGCTCTTGACGATATGGTGAATAAAGTGATTAATGCTTTGCATGAGTTAGATGAAACGGGAAAAGCGGAAAACTATGAAATGATGTCTACAAGGGTATTTACTGCTTTTGATGGTGTTTGTAAAAAGGCGGCGGCTAATGGCGGCGGCAATATTCTTGTTGTATCCCATGGGAACGCAATCATGGCAATTTTAGATTTGGCAGGAGGGGCAGATGTAAACGAAATAAGTAATGCAAGTGTAACTAAAATCATTTATAAAGATGGAGTTTATAAGGTGGAATCTGTAAATGATATGAGTTATGCTGAAGCGGGTGCCCGAAAATAGTAAGGCATAAGCCTTAGCAGCAATGCATATACATAGATTGATTTAAATGATCCAGGGAGAAAAGCGTGAATAAGAATGATGTGCCGCTGGAAGATTTTATCGCCTCGCCGGATACCGTTCCGTTAACAATCAGGGACGGCTCTTTGTCAAGTGAATACTTCAGGATATCACACAACATCCGCATCGGCACGGTTTTGTTTGGCGATTATCGGGTCGATTATGTGGAGCGCGATGAAATTGAAGGTATCATTGCAGATGCTGGTGAAAATATACTCAATATGCTCCCGGTGGCAATGGGGCTTTTGGATCAACGGAGCCTGGAGGCCGCCGGAATCATACAGGTACAGCAGCAGCCCTACCTTGACCTGCGAGGGCGCGGTGTTCTGATCGGTTTTGTCGATACCGGTATCGACTATACGGTGAGCGCTTTTCAATATGAGGATGGAACCAGCAAAATCAAATACATATGGGACCAGACCATCCAGGGGAATGCCCCCGAAGGTTTTCATTTTGGCACGGAATATTCGGAAAGAGAGATAAACAGCGCATTAAAATCAGAAAATCCTTTTGCGGTTGTACCCCACCGGGACACGGTTGGACACGGCACCTTTTTGGCTTCCGTTGCCGCCAGCCGCGAGGACGGCGAGTACATAGGGGCCGCTCCGGACGCAGAAATCATCGCCGTAAAGCTGAAACGGGCCGGGCCGTTTTTCTATGAGCGGTTCCTGATCCCGCAGTGGCAGGAAAACGCATACGCCTCCAGTGACTTTATGCTTGGTGTTCAATATATCATCAATAAGGCGGAGGAGCTGGGGCGTCCGGTTGCCATATGCGTAGCACTAGGCACCAATATCGGGGGGCATAACGGGCTCAACCTGATGGAGGAATACCTGACAAGACTTTCCTATATAACAGGTGTTGCCATTGTATGCGCTGCTGGAAATGAAAGCCAGGCGGGGCATCACGCCACCGGCCGGCTGTTGAACAAAGGGGAGTCGCAGGACATTGAACTGCTGGCAGGGGAGCGGGGGGAAGATATTTACCTGAATCTTGTAAATGGTGCGCCGGACCGGATTGCCGTGTCAATTACGTCGCCCACCGGCGAATTGGTGTCGGGAATTCCGGTCCGCTCAGGAACCAGTTACAGCACCAATCTCATTCTGGAAAGGTCGAGAGTTACAATCGAATATTATCTGCCCCTTAGAGGCAGCGGGGATCAGTTTACCACCATCAAGATTTTATACCCTACACCAGGGATATGGAGAATCACGGTATTTGGAGAAATTATTCTGAGTGGAGGATATCATCTCTGGCTGCCCATCACCGGTTTTGTTGACCCGGGTACCGCGTTTTTAACGCCATCTCCCAACTATACGATCGTCATACCGGCCACCGCCGCCGGTGTTATCACCTGCGGCGCCTATAACAGCCGGAACAACGCGCTCTACACGGCCTCGTCATGGGGGCCGACCAGAGAGTCACTAGCGCCGGATTTCGCCTCACCAGGGGTAAATGTCGGTGGCATATTCCCCATCGGCTACGGCGAGATGAGCGGCACCAGCGTATCGGCAGCGATTACGGCGGGGGCCTGCGCCCTCATGCTCCAGTGGGGCGTGGTGGATGGCAACGAGACGACCCTGACCACCAACCGGATCAGAGCTTACCTGATCCGGGGATGCGTCCGTACGGGTTCCATTGAATATCCGAATGTCCAATGGGGGTACGGCAGATTGAACCTGTACAACGCGCTCAGCATTATGAGGCAGATGTAAAGGTTGGCTAAGACAGTTCTGCTATTCTCGTAACCGCCACATAGATGTGGGAAATTCGGTACCAGGTGTTAAAGCCCACGATTCCGTCCGCTGAAAGACGGAAAATTTCTTGAAAGGTTTCCACAGCCCTTCTGGTTTCTGGCCCGAATACGCCGTCGACTCTTACTTTATTGATTGCGGGATATTTATTGGATATGGCGTTAAGCTGTTCCTGAATAATTCTGACATACTCGCTGGTGGAACCCGTCTGTAAAGGCGTTCCGGGAAAGGAAACCGGTACACCCTGCACTCTCTGGGCCTGCATCAGATAAATATCATAACCATAAAAGCTTTTGAGGATATCGATTGCGGAGTATCCCTGGTCACCCAGTGTCTTGGAACCCCACTGTGTCATCCAGTTTGGGCATATAACGTTCTTTCCGTCACAATATTGTGTAAGCAGCGGCTGCCGGATTCCCGGCCGGGTAATAAAAGAGGTGAAGATATCGTCCACAACCGTCGATATTTCCTCAAAAATATTGCGTCCGTAGGAAAAAGCGTGGTCGTAAGCCGTGGAACTGGTAATAGTGAAATCAAATCCCTGCCCTCTGTACCATTCAGTGTAAACCCGGTTGAGCGTAAACGACAGAATTGCCAGGACATTGGCCGTAATCGTCGATTGGGGCCAGTTTGCGTATATTTCACAGCTTGCCACATTCTTGATGTATTCAGCAAATGGAACCCAATAATTTGGTGCCGAAGCATCATTCGGGCGGCCGTCGTGGACGATGATGAATTCGGGAATGACAGGATTTGGCAGTACGACATAACCTGTCGATGGGGGCAGTTCTTTGACTTCAGCTTCGGGCGTTTTAGGTGGGAATGTTCCCCAGAGCGTATGGTCACTGATGGAGACAATCCTTTCCCCCACGCTATTATTATTTTCCGGCTGCAGGCGGATATCCTGAAAAGCGGTTGTCTCCGGCAATATCTGTACACCTTGTATGATCATAGGTCGATACCCGTCCATTATCACCTGGATATCGTAGTCGCTGTAAGGCCTTGTTTCTGTTAACTCCATGGAGTATTCGATCGGCGGTGCAGGCAGGTTGATGACCGGCGTCTGACCGGAGGCATCCGTTATCATTTCCTCCAGAATCTCATCATCTCCGCTGTACGATATACGAACCAATACATTTTCGGCGGGCTGGCCGATATCGGGGGCAAAGGTTCCGATTTGTAGGCGGCCTTCCTCGGTAAAATTTTGGGTTGTAATAATTGGCATAAACCCCTCAATAAAAACATTTCATTTTATACTATTTTATGCGGTAACAAATATTTCGTGTAGTAAAACAATCAGGTTATGGAGGTGATTTGCGTTGGCGAGCAATTACGATCAGGATATAGAATGGCTGGCAAGAATGGAATCCAGGTTCGGTTCCGATACGGAAATTTGGGAGGTCATCGTAAAATACAGCGGCGACATAAGCAGAGTGGAAACCGCGCTCGGCGTCGAGGTGGAGGTGCTGGGGGAAGGTTTTGCCATCATCTCCTTGCGAGGGTATCAGATTCCGATGTTATACGATTACAGGGAAATTGAATATATCGAGCTGCCGAATACCCTGACCCTGACCCTGACCCAAAGTCTGAGTTCAGCCTGTATTTCCGCAGTGCAAAGTCCGGAGGATTATAATCTTACAGGTGCAGGTGTGCTTGTGGGCATCATCGATTCGGGCATTGACTATACCCATCCTGACTTCCGCAATCAGGACGGAAGCAGCCGGATTCTGTATATCTGGGATCAGACAGTAGAGGGGATTCCTCCTTATGGATTCAGACAAGGAGCGGAATACGACAACCAGCAGCTGAATGCGGCACTCGCTGGCACGCAGCCTTATGATATAGTACCTTCAGCCGATGTAATCGGACATGGTACTGCGGTGGCAGGTATTGCCGCGGGAAACGGAAGGGCGAGCGGGGGCCGGGAAAAAGGTGCCGCACCTGAGGCCTCCCTGATCATTGTAAAATTGGGGTACCGAGGATTTGAATCATTTGCAAGGACAACGGAAGTCATGCGGGCATTGAAGTATATTCTGAACAAAGCGGAAGGACTTGGGATGCCGGTGGCAATCAACTTAAGCTTCGGCACCAATGACGGTTCCCATGACGGAAGTACCCTCTTTGAAACCTATGTAAACGCCATATCCGGGAAATGGAAAAACGTGATTGTCGCGGCAACCGGCAACGAAGGTGCGGCCGGGCATCATTTCAGCGGGGAAGTAGGTCCTTTGCAGACCATGGATGTGGGGTTTGTTGTGGCGGAAAGTCTGAATTCACTGTATCTTTCGTTTTGGAAGAATTTTGTCGACAGTTTTACCGTGGAGCTTATCCTGCCGAATGGGGTTTCAACTGGGGAAATTGATTCTTCGCAGCGTTATACCGTCAAGAATATGGGTGATCTGTCCGTGCAGATCTATTATGAACAGCCGACCCATTATAATGAAAATCAGGAAATATTTTTTTTGATCAGGAGTCAGGAATCCATCATTCCGCAGGGGCTTTGGCGATTGCGGGTAACAGGGACGGAGGTTATCGACGGCAGGTTTGACATATGGCTGCCTACGACGGAAGAGGTCGGCGCGGATACCGCCTTTACCGACCCGTCTCCCGATACAACGCTGACCTTGCCGTCCACGGTAAAAAACGTGCTTTCAGTTGGCGGCTACAACGCGGCAATTGATACGGCGGCTTCATTCTCGGGGCGCGGGTTTACCCGTAATAATGTTTATGTAAAGCCCGATCTGGTGGCCCCGGCGGTCAGCATTATATCCACGCGGGCAGGCGGCGGGTACGACTCTTTTACCGGCACAAGTATGGCGGCTCCTTTTGTGACCGGCGCGTCGGCATTGATGATGCAGTGGGGGATTGCTTTGGGCAATGATCCTTTTTTATATGGACAGCGTGTGAAGGCTTACCTTAAAAAAGGTGCGAGGAGGAAGACCAATATAAACTACCCTAATCCTATATGGGGATATGGAACCCTCTGTCTGAAGGATTCGATGGATTTCCTGTTTTAAGATTGTTTGGGGCAAAACCTGAAGGATATGATTTCCTCAGGTTTGCCCTTTTTTGAGTTTTGGGGGAGGTGTTTAAGATAATAAGCTTTCCAAAGTGTGGTTGATTTGTCAGTTATCATAATAATTTCAAATAATAATGGACAGAATTTTTATGTGCCGGAGCAAGATTATTATTTGAAAACAAAAACTGGTGCACGAATGTGCAAAAACACCACGATATATTTACAATATTGAGAATATGTGCTATCATAAACATGCAATAATGACCGGTCAAATAATACGAGGGAGAAGGAAAATGAATAAAAAAACATTGAGTGTTATTGTATGTGCAGCAATATCTATGACATTGTCTGGATGTGGGGGTTTATCTTCATCTACAGAATCAACTGCAGTACCTGTGACAACAGCCGCAACAACAGCGGCTGCAATAACAGAAGTGGCGCCATGGAAACCGGAAAAGAATATTCGTATCATTATTCCGTTCAATGCAGGAGGATCTTCGGATGTGGCATGTCGTGTACTGACAGAGTATCTTAATAAGTATTCAGATACAGAGTTTGTAGTGGAAAATCTTCCGGGAAGTGGCGGACAGGTTGGCATGGAAGAATGCAGCCAGGCAAATCCTGACGGATATACCATTGTATCAATTCCAACCGGCTGGTTTATGTCCTATGCCATGGGGAATGTGGACAAGACTTATTCAGATTATACACCTATCACTACTTGGGCAGATTCCTATATGGCACTTGTTGTTAACAGTAATTCAGGCTATGAAACATATGGGGATTTTGTCAAGGCTGCAGGTGAAAAAAAGCTTTTGATCGGAGGGGTTGCAGGAACCCTGCCAACTCTTGCAGAGTATGTGATGGCAGATAAAGAAGGGTTTTCTTTCCAGTTCACTGATGTGGAAGAAAAAGCAAAACAGACGGAACTTCTCAGCAATCGTGTGGATGCTTATGTAGATGCTTATGCTTCTGTTGTGAATTATGTAAAGGGAGGAGACTTTAAATGCCTTGTTTTGTTTACAGATGCAGATGTTAAAAACTGCGAGGATATTCCAAAGTTGAATGATCTTGGTTATGATATGGATCCGGATTTTCTGGCACAGCGATATTCTTTCTGGGGGCCGAAGGATATGGATCCGGCAGCGGTGGAGTATATCAACAGCATTGTAAAACTGGCATCCGAAGATCCGGAGTGTCAGACGGCATTACAGGAACTCTATTATGGCACAAGCTGGATGGGCGTATCCGATTACAATAAATATTGTGAAAAAGTGCAGACAGATACCGTAGACAAAGTGAATGCATTATTCCAATAAATCAGTGATTGCCGTGTATGTAATGCATAGGTTTGATCCGCAGAAAGAAAATTCTGCGGATCATTTAGAAAAGGGGATCTGTGATGGGAGAAATTATTTTTTTAGCGATGTTTTTCGTCTTATCCATATATCTATATTCTTTGACAGGTACATTCAGGGCGAGCAAGATGGATGCTTCCGGTGGAGCAGCCATGTTTCCGCGAATTGTTATTATTTTATTATGCGCTTGTCTGGTGATACGGATTATACAGATTATCATGCAGAAAGAGAAAAAAAAGTTTGTCTGGAAAGAATTACTGGAGCCTGCAAGATTATTTTTTGTACTATGTCTGGTGATTTATGTAGTAATGTTAAAAACTCTGGGCTATATTCCGGCAACCGGTTTGTTCCTTCTTGTTGTTGTCAACAGACTGTACTATCTGCAGAAGAGGAATTATGGTGGGAAACAGGAGATTTTAATTAGAACTGGTCTTTTAATTGCTTTTGTAATAGCGATGCATTTTGTGTTCGCGGGTGTTCTTTCGGTAAACCTGCCGAAAGGATTTCTGGTGTGAGAAAGGGGGGATAATATGAACTGGAGCACAATATTTATGAATGTTTTTAATCCTTTGTCTTTAGTTTGCATGTGTATTGGTGTTGTAATGGGAACCATCTTTGGATGTATTCCAGGATTAAGCACGCCGATTGCGTTAGCACTGGTACTTCCAATGATTTTTAAGATGGATACCAGTCTTGCGATATGTCTGATGATGGGAATTTACTGTGGTGGTGTGTCTGGTGGGTTGGTAAGTGCAATTATGCTTAAGATTCCAGGTTCGTCAGCTGCAGTTGCAACCACCTTTGACGGCTATCCTATGGCACAGAAGGGTGAGGGGGCCAAAGCTATGAGTATCGGGGTGTTTGCAAGCTTTGTGGGGGGGACTTTTAGTTCATTGATGCTGATGATTTTTGCAACAACGCTGGCAAAGCTGGCTTTGGGATTTGGTCCATGGGAATATTTCGGAACAGCTCTTATGGCATTGATTCTTGCCACATTTCTGATGAAGGGAGATCCACTAAAGGGCATGATCACCATGTTGATCGGTGTTCTGATGACTACCGTGGGATTGTCACCTATTGACGGTGTGGCAACAAGATTTTCTTTTGGTAACATCAGTTTGAAAAATGGTTTTGATATGGTTGCTTTAGTTATTGGTGTATTTGCAATGCCGGAGATTGTCAAGAATGCCGGGAGTATATTAAAACTCAAACCGGAAATCAAGCTGGAAAAGAAAAGATTTTATACTCTGCCCCTGAAGGATATAAAGGAACTGGCCGGAACACTCATAAGGGGAAGTATTTTGGGAACCATTGTCGGTATACTTCCGGGTCTTGGAGGCGGACCTGCCTGCCTGATGGGTTATGCCATGGAAAAACGGTTTTCAAAAAATCCGGATTCTTTTGGTACTGGTAATCCTCACGGAATCGCAGCTCCTGAATCAGCTAATAATGCAACGGTAGGCGGAGCATTGATTCCAATGCTTGCCCTTGGTGTTCCAGGGGATACGAATACTTCTATTATATTGGGGGCATTTACACTTCTTGGAATATCCACCGGGCCAATCATGCTCCAGAATAACCCGGAGGTTTTCAGAACGACAATCCTGGCGGTTTTTGTGGCTAACTTTGTTATGTTTGCCCTGCAGTCGGTATCTATTCCGTGGCTTGTAAAAATGTTGTCGGTGCCGAACACCTATCTGTTACCAATTATCACTGTTTTTTGTGTAACTGGATGTATCAGTTTAAATAATAATGTTTTTGAAGTATACTATATGTTAGTACTGGTATTTATTGGTTATCTGTTTGAAAATAATGGTTATCCTGTGGCGCCGTTGATTATCGGATTTGTCCTTGGCGGTATCATTGAGACAAATCTGCGCAGGTCAATCACCTATTATGGTTCTTTTCAATCCTGTCTTACAAGAGTATCCATCGGAACCTTGTTCTTCTGGATCAGCATAATCGCGCCAGTTATCTTCATTGCAATGAAGATTTGGAAGAATAATTATAGAAGAGGTAAATCAGAGTGAAGAATATGGATGAGAATAATTTGCAGGCTTTATCCACAATTGCAGCAATGTATTACTTAGATGGGATATCCCAGGATGAAATTGCCAGACGGTTTTATACTTCAAGATCTACTGTTTCAAGGATGCTTAAGAGGGCACGAGAACAAGGAATTGTGGATATCCGGGTCAATTTCTGTGCGGAGCACAATGAGTATTATGAAGAGAAGCTGCAGAAGCTGTTTCATATCAAGGCAGTTATAGTTAACTCAGAAATAGCACAAGAAACAGCAGGAGACAGTACCGGAGTAAGGGTCCGCAAGGCACTTGCAGAATGGATGAAGGAGAATATCCATTCAGGCGATTTGATTGGAGTTACCAGAGGATCCATATTCCATGATATTACAGCTTATCTTGGCGAACCAACAGTACAAAAAGTATCCTTTGTGCAGCTGATGGGCATGGAGGCACGTACGGCAGGACGGCATTATGCCCGGGATGTGGTGACCAGGCTGTCAAAATTTTATGGTGGCAAGCCGTATTATCTTGATGCGCCGCTGGTCTTTGATGATCAGGAAGCAAGAGAACATCTGTTTAAGGTGCCGACCATAGCAGAAACACTTGATGCAACCAGAAAAGCATCTCTGCTGATGACGACGATTCCTCGACTGGAGGCCAATCAGGAGACACATATCTGGCAGGGCTTTATTGACCGGGAGCAATTTTCGTCGGTAATAAAAGCAAAGGTCGTGGGTGCTATGTTTGGAAGAGCCTTTGATATAAATGGACAGTTTCCGGATCTTGACTTAAATAGCAGTATTGTCAGCGTTAATATGGACGTAATCAAAACGAGGAAAATTTTGGCAGTCAGTTATGGAAAGGAATTTGCCCAAGCTGTATTGGGAGCATTGAGGAGCGGATATATCAATTATCTGGTTTCAGATTCAGATTGTATAAAAGAGGTGATACATCTTGCAGAAATATAGTTCCTGGAGAAGAGAATATGAAAATTAAAAGTGTTGTGGTTCATGTACTGCAGGCCCCTGTCAGTAAACCGTATCGATCATCACAGGGATGGATTAAGGTAAGAAGTACAGTTATTGTAGAAGTGGAATGCGATAATGGAATTATTGGTTTTGGTGAATGTCTTTGTCACGGACAACAGCCACCACAGCTTGCAGCAGCTTTCGTCGAGCATTGTTACGCGCCAATGATTATTGGAAAAGATGTATTTGACGTTGAAGTAATATGGGAGGAGCTTTATAACATATCCAGACCATATGGGCAGCAGGGGGTAGCAATTAACGCACTGAGCGGCCTGGACATTGCACTATGGGATGCCATAGGGAAGGAATTGGGCCAGCCTGTGTGCAATTTAACAGGAGGAAAATTCCGGACGAAGATCAAAGCTTATGCTACGGGATTTTTTAGAAAGGAGGATGAGAAGTATCCGGAAGATTCTATTACAGAGGCGCTTGGATATGTGGAAAAAGGATTTAAAGGAATGAAGCTGAAAGCAGGTTTTGGATCAAAAGAGGATATTGAATATATCCGGGCAATCCGCCAGGCGATCGGACCTGATATTATGCTGATGGCTGATTTTAACTGTGCATATAATCTTTCTGTGGCCAGAAGAATTGTGTTGGAATTGGAACCGGAAAAGATTGAGTTCTTCGAAGAACTCCTTCCGCCGGAAGATATTGATGGATATGTACAGCTTAGAAACCTGACAAGTGCATATATTGCTGCCGGAGAAAATATTTTTGGGAAAATTGCTTTTAAAGAGTGGGTCAAAGCCGGGGCTCTGGATATTTATCAGCCGGATCTCTGCTCCTGTGGTGGATTTACGGAGTGCAAAAAGATCGCTGCGCTGGCACAGGCATGGAATACCATGATTATTCCACATGCATGGGGATCCGGGGTGGGATTGGCGGCATCACTGCAGTACATAGCAAGTCTGGCTCCCACACCAATCTCCATGCATCCGCTTGAAATGCTGTTGGAGTTTGACCAATCCAGTCATCCATTTCGCCTGGATCTGATTAATGATGGCGTGGAGTACAAGGATGGATATGTCAGTGTACCTCTTGCGCCGGGAATCGGAGTAGAGGTAAACAGAGATATTATTGAAAAATATCAAATCAATTAGGAGGAGGAAAATGTACAAAATTTTAATACCACAGGATATTTCAGAAAGCGGAAAGAACTATCTGCTTGAAAAAGGATATGAGCTCAAGATTGGTGTTCCGACAGATGTGGAAAGCTTAAAGAAAGAGATTGCCGATGCCGATGGACTAATTGTCAGAAATGCCCGTTATCCCAAAGAGGTACTGGAAGCAGGCAGGAAGCTGAAAGTAGTTGCAAGACATGGAACAGGAGTGGATAACATTGCTGTTGATGATGCAACGAAGCTTGGCATTCAGGTAACAAATGCGCCAGTTTCCAATATCAATGCTGTTGCGGAATACACCCTGTCCCTGATTATGGCACTGGGCTGCCAGCTGAAAACGGCAGATTTAAAAACATATGCAGGAGACTGGAAGTACCGCGATGAAATGCCATCGACCAGAAGAGAGTTGAAGGATTCTAAGCTTGGAATCATCGGCCTTGGAAGAGTCGGAAGCTTGGTGGCCAAGAAAGCTATGAATGGACTCGGGATGCATGTGATAGCATATAACCTTGTGCCAGTTGATTTTGAAAATCCGTTGCTTACGATGGTAAAGGAAATGGATACAGTTCTTGAGGAAGCAGATTTTATTACAGTACATGTGCCGTCCACTCCTGTGACCAGGAATATGTTCAATTACAATACTTTCTGCAAGATGAAAGAAAGTGCATATTTTATCAACTGTGCCCGCGGAGATGTATATGTGGAGGAGGATCTCTGCCGGGCTCTTACCGAGGGAGTCATTCGGGGAGCAGCACTGGACGTATATAAAGAAGAACCGCTTAGTGCGGATAGCTGTCTTTTAAAACTGAATAATGTTATTCTATCCCAGCATAATTCATCGCTCTCGAAAGAAAGCACAGACAATATGGCATTACACGCCGCTATTGGTGTGGACGAGGTTTTAAGTGGGAAAGTGCCTACATGGCCAGTGAACAGGTTAAAATAAAACTAAAGGGGAGAAAGAAAAATGAAATATATCAGATATGAATACAACGGAAAAGAAGTATTTGGAGAACTGCAGGATGACACCGTATTTGAACTGGATGGAGATTATATTTTCGGAGCCAGAAGAACCGGTACCAAATTGCCGGCGGATAGTGTAAAATTTCTGGTGCCTTATGTGCCGGGCAAGATAATCGGTGTAGGTGCAAATTATAAATCATTTCTGGATGCAAAGAAGAGAGAATATCCAGTAAGACCGAGGATTTTCCAGAAGCCAAAGACTGCTGTCATCAAGTCGGGAGATCCCATATGTCTGCCTGATCCGGAGCATGAAGTGCATTACGAGGGTGAATTGGCAGTTGTGATTGGGAAAAAATGCTCCAAAGTCAAAAGTGAACATGCCATGGAGTATATTTTCGGATATTCCTGTATCAATGATGTTACAGATGAGACTATGTTCAAGGAGGATGTAATATGGGCCCGCGGTAAAGGCTGCGATACCTTTGCACCGATCGGACCGGTCGTGACGGATGAGATCGATCCGGAAAATGCGATGCTAGAGACCAAGCTGAACGGAGAAGTCGTGCAGTATATGAACACCTCTGATATGAATTTCCATATTCCGGCGCTGATTGAATTTATTACTACATATATGACGCTGGAGCCAGGGGATATCATTGCCACAGGAACACCGGCAGGAGTATCCTGCCTTCATCCTGGAGATACAATTGAAATCAGCATAGAGGGAATCGGAAGTATTTCAAATCCGGTAAAGTGAAAAAAAAAATATACCAGAGACTAACCAATGGCAGAGAAAATAGGAGAACAGCATGGGTGATTCGGAAAAAAAGCTTAATATTGGTATTCTGGGGGCAGGTGCCATCGGCTCCTATCTTGTGATGGGACTGTCTGAAAAATTTGGTGACAGCCTATGGGTGATTGCAGACGGAGAAAGAAAGACTCGTCTGAAGAATCAGGGTCTTATCATCAATGACCGAAAATACGATCTGCATGTAAAAACGCCAGAACAGGCGAAGGGAGTGGATGTACTTTTTGTATGCCTCAAATATAATGGACTGAAGGATGCTTTGGAGGATATTCACACAGCAGTGGGAGAACATACCATTGTTGTAAGTCTTTTAAATGGAATCGACAGTGAAGAGATCATTGGCAGCCGGATCGGCATGGAGAAAATGATTTATGCAATGATCCGGATTTCTTCTCAGCGATCCGGGAATTCTGTAAACTTTCCGTTGCCCAAAGGTGCCACCGGAATCTATCTTGGAATGCCGGGAACAGAAATCGGTCAGGATCTCAAAGTACAGACAGTGGCATCCGTGTTTGACGGTACTCCGATAGTATATCATCTAAGTTCAAATATCCTGCATGATATATGGGATAAATTTGGCGTAAATATTTCCCGGAATCTTCCGCAGGCAATCTTGGGTGTGGGCGCCGGAGCATATGATGATAGCCGGTATATGGATGATCTGTGTAGAAAACTGAGGCATGAGGTAGTTGTCGTCGCCCATGCCAAAGGCGTTGAGATCTCCGAGAAATTCAAGTCTGGTGAATATAAACCGACACAACGCTACTCTACATTGCAGGATATTGATGCCGGGCGGCCCACAGAGATAGAGATGTTTTCCGGTGCACTGATTCGCATGGGCAGAGAAATGAATATCCCGTGCCCGTACAATGAAGCAGTATATGATTTAATCAAGGCGCTGGAAGAAAAGAACAGTGGAAAATTCAATTATAGCTGATTAGAGTACTCTTCCAGATTATGGGGACAAGATAGATTAGCAGTGCTGATTTAATAAGTGTTCATTATTAAAACTACTTATTAAACATAGTGACACCGGGTTAGTTCTATGCTAGAATATAAGCAGAAAAATACACCCGAAAGGAAAATGAAAAATGAAAACACTTTATGATGGCAAGACAAAGTCTGTTCTGCTTAACGAGGCGGATAATTCCGTATTCTTATTTTTCAAAGATGATGCAACCGGAGAGAACGGTGTCTTTGATCCCGGTTCCAACACCGTTGGCGGAAGCGTAGAGGGAAAAGGAAAAATTGGTTTGACAATTTCCAGCTATTTCTTCGATCTGATGGAAAAGAACAATATACCAACCCAGTATCTTGGCACCCGGTTAGATGAAAATTTGATGGCGGTCCGTAATCTTACAGTACCGCCGCTGGAATTTGTTCTGCGCTATTTTACAGCCGGCAGTATGTGCCGCAGATTTACCCTGGAAGAAGGAATTGCTTTTGAGCCGCCATATCTGGAGGTTACGCTTAAGGATGATGCACAAGGCGATCCGCTGATTAGTGAGAGACTTTGCTTAATGAAAGGGATTTTAAAAGAAGGACAGTATGATGAAGCTCTGGATGTACTGGTAAGAGTGGGAGAAATCTTAAAGAAAGAACTGGCCGGTATGAATCTAACGCTGATTGATTTTAAGATTGAACTGGGATATGATGAAAACGGTAAGATTTATGTGGCAGATGAAATCACCCCGGATATCTGGCGGGTAAAGGATGAGAACGGAACTATTCCGAACCAGATTGAGTGTGGGAAAATGTTGTTGGAAAAGATAAAGAAGCAATAAGCGAAAAGTGCCGGATGAGATACCGGAAGCTTTGTAGTCACTCTGTATCCAGGTGATTACAGGGCTTCTGTTTTTTGTGGTGCGAAATAATAAACATCATGCGTTGAAGTCCATTGCAAAGAAGTGGTTTTGAGATATCAAAAGTTATATTGGAAATTCACAGCTTGCGTGTTATAATATAAGGGCATTTTTATATTTATTCAAATACCTGGCTAGAAGAAAGGAAGAACACTGGGCAGGAGGTTATCATGTAAGTACAACTGGATATGTCAGAAGGTCACCTTCAAGTCCAACGTGACGCGCGAAAATATAATGGAATTTATCAACCTTGATGATACTGAGGTTCGTGCCGTTTGGGATGATGAGCATTCCAAATGGTGGTTTTCGGTGCTTGATATTGTCGGCGTTTTGCGTTGCGAAACGGATTACGAGAAAAATCGCAACTACTGGAAGTATCTCAAAGCGAAGCTCAAGCGTGAAAACAATCAACTGGGTAGTGTTACTACCCAGTTCAAATTCACCGCACCCGATGGCAAAAAGCGTTTGGCAAATGTGCTTGATTATGACGGCGTAAAAGAGCTTGCGAAAAATTTTCCAAGCAAACAAGCAAATCGTTTTATCGAATGGTTCACATACAGCGAATACCATAGAGGTTGGTACTGTCAAAGGCTTGCAGCAGACTCACGGCTATCTGTTCGGGGGCTTGTACAACTTTGCAGGGCAAATACGAACACTGAATATTGCAAAGGGTGGTTTTCGCTTTGCCCCTGTTCAGTTTTTGGAAAACACATTGAAAACAATCGAACAAATGCCTGAAAAAAGCTTTGACGAAATCACTGACAAATATGTAGAAATGAATGTCGCCCATCCGTTTATGGAGGGAAACGGCAGAAGCACACGCATTTGGCTCGATTTAATTTTAAAGAAAAATCTGAAACAATGCGTAGATTGGAGCAAAATTGCCAAGAACGATTATCTCACGGCAATGCGTGAGAGAACAACGGACCCAACACGCATCAAAGGGCTGTTCAAAAATGCCCTGACCGATAAAATAAACGACCGTGAGGTGTTTATGAAAGGCGTGGATTACTCCTACTACTACGAGCAGGAAGATGATATTACTGGAGACGACGGCACGGATGAAGTTTAATTTTAAGATACAGGGCTACCTGTAGCATTACGGCTAATTAAGGAGTGAAAAAATATTCTGATGAAACTATATTACGAAGACCCCTATCAACAAGAATTTGAAGCCAGAGTAACTGCCTGCGAACCGGAAGGCAGCCATTTCCTGGTACAGCTTGACCAGACCGCGTTTTATCCGGAAGGCGGCGGACAACCTTATGATACCGGAATTTTAGGTGAGGCCCGGGTGCTGGAGGTTCATGAAAAAAACGGAATGATTATCCATAAAATTGATGCGCCCCTTGCGCCAGGCAGCAAAGTATCCGGTGCGATTGACTGGGAACGCCGTTTCTCAATTATGCAGAACCATACCGGCGAACATATTCTGTCCGGCATCATCCATTCGCGTTTTGGCTTTGATAATGTTGGCTTTCACATGGGCAGTGATGCAATTACCATTGATATGAACGGTACGTTTACGGAGGAGGAGCTGCTCTGGGCGGAAGCAGAAGCGAATCAAAGAATATATGACAACCTGCCGGTCAAGGTGGAGTTTCCGGAAAAGGATGTGTTAGATCGCATGGAATACCGCAGTAAAAAGGAACTGGCAGGAGCTGTTCGGATTGTCACTGTACCGCAGGCCGACTGCTGTGCATGCTGTGGCATTCATGTTGTCCGTACTGGTGAAATTGGAATCCTTAAGATCATTGGTGCCATTCATTACAAGGGCGGTACCCGCATTTCCCTGCTTTGTGGCCGCCGGGCATTGGATGATTACCGGCAGAAGCACGATTCCGTTCTGACAATTTCAACATTGCTTTCCAGCAAGGCAGGTGAAGTAACGGCAGCAACAAAACGGCTGAAAGAGGAAAGTGCTTTCAAAGATTTAAAGATTGGCACACTTTATAAGCAGTTGTTCGCATATAAGGCGGAAACCTATCCGGCCGGTACCAGGACAATTCTGCTTCAGGAAGAAAACTTAGAACCGCTTCAGCTGCGGCATTTTGCGATGGCCCTGCTTTTGAAGGCCGAGCTGGTTATGATTTGCTCCGGAGATGCGAAAGCAGGTTGGAAATATGTTATGGCAGCAAGGAATATCAATCTGCGGGAATTGGCCGGCGATTTAAACCGTGCTTTAAATGGCCGGGGCGGCGGCAGTCCGGAGATGATCCAGGGAACGGTTTATACCAGCTGGCCGGCAATTGAGGCATATGTTTCCACGCTGGCACCGGAGACATGAAAGTGAGGACAGAGCAATGGCGGCAAAAATAAAAATGGTAACGGCCATGACGATATTTGGGACAATTGGCATTATTGTTTCAAACATTTCCCTGACATCTACCGTGATTGCCTTATCCCGCGCTGTTATTGGAACGGCATTTTTGATGATGGTCATGTTGGTGACCAGACAAAAACCTGCATGGGCGATTATTCGGCGAAAGTGGCGGCTATTATTAATATCTGGCATTGCCATTGGGGTAAACTGGAT
>Ga0154002_1000153_pt1 | contig 17699 bp, 14 predicted proteins | sample TSNY086MetaG_FD_102276 | JGI IMG/M metagenome (GOLD analysis project Ga0154002, IMG submission 102276) | Attine ant fungus gardens microbial communities from New York, USA - TSNY086 MetaG | ecosystem: Host-associated > Fungi > Mycelium > Unclassified | place: USA: New York, Robert Cushman Murphy... | reverse complement strand
TCAAAATCCACGCTGGTATCCAGCTTGTCGGGTGTGAGGAAGGGGCATGAGCTGCCGCCAACCTGGACTGCCTTCAAAGGCTCGCTGCCTCTCATACCACCGCCAATGTCCTCAATAATCGCCCGCAGGGAGGTATCAGTTGGCACTTCACACCAGGTGCGGTTTTTTACATCTCCACTCAGGCAGAAAATCTTTGTTCCCGGATATTTCTCGGCTCCCAGACGGCTGAACCACCCGGCACCCTTATCCAGAATCACAGGAACTGCCGCAAAGGTTTCCACATTGTTAACCACCGTAGGTTTCCCCCACAAACCGGACACTGTGGGGTAGGGCGGTTTTAGTCTCGGTTCCCCCCTTTTTCCCTCAATCGATTCAATCAGTGCAGTCTCTTCACCGCACACATAAGCACCGGCACCGCAGACCACGTGAAGCTTCAATCCAGCTAACAGGCCCTTTTCCTCCGCCTGTTTCACCGCATGTTCAAGCAGTGAACTTATTTCTGAATATTCTGCCCGACAATAGATAAATCCTTCTGTGGCTCCGATTGCATAGGCTGCGATTGCCATTCCCTCAATCACGGTATGAGGGTCATGTTCCAGAATAATGCGGTCTTTGTAAGTTCCCGGCTCACCTTCATCCGCGTTACAGATGATATATTTTTGATCCGCCTGTGTGTGAAACGCGCTCCTCCATTTGAAACCGGTATTAAAACCGGCTCCACCTCGTCCGCGCAGGCGGCCAGAACGCTCCAGTTCCGTGATGATTGCCGCCGGTTCCATCGCCTTTGCTTTTGTTAATGCCTGATAGCCCCCTTCTCGCAGGTAATCATCAATTACTTCCGGATTTATTTTCCCAACATTTCTCAGGACAATCCTCATTTCCTGCACCATATCTCTTCTCCTTCCTCTTCATTTCAGCCTTTCCAGGATTTCTGCCACCTGTCCGGCCTCCACGCACTTCATTAATTCACCATCCACCACCAGCACCGGGGCGTCCTGGCATTGGCCGCAGCACTGGATATACTGAAGGGTGATATGACTGTCTCCGGTTGTCTCGCCCATCCGGATCCCCAACTGACTCTCCATGGCAGCTATCACGGCCTGCGCTCCGGCAATATGACAGGGGGCGCTTTCACAAATCTGAATCAAATGCTTTCCCTGTGGCTTTAAATACAACATTGAGTAGAAAGACACTGTCTGGTAGACCTCCGCAGCCGGAACTCCCAGCTGCCCGGCGATCTCGTCGATTGCCGCCTGGGTAACATAACCGTCCCGTTCCTGGGCTTTGTGAAGCCTGGTCAAAAGAATTTTATTTTCAGTCATCATTTTCCTCCCTTTATACCGGTTCTACACGGCAAGGTACATAACGGTGAATCGGCGTTCCCGCCAGCCGGTCGATATCTCTGCTGTCGGTAACCATATTGATATTAACACCTGGTCCCGGTTCTCCATTGATGATGAAACCAAATCCGTGGGGAGCAATCACACTGTTCCTGCGGGTCTCACGGCTGATACTGGCGGGAAGCAGGAGCTCCCCGACCCGGGTCTGCAGCCTTACGGTCTGGCCTTCGGAAATATGGAGCCGCTCCGCATCCGCCGGATGAATCGTCAGTACACAGGTATCATGCTTGCCTTTTATCCAGTCCGGGTCACGCATGGTATGGTTGATATTGGCTTCAAAATGGCGGCCGGCATTGAGAATCATTGGAAACTCCGGATTCGTTAACTCCTGTTCCTCCTGCTCCGGGGTGATTTCAAAGATCCATTCATTCAGCTCCTCCGCATACAGGTGAATCTTCTTGTCATCCGTTTCAATCAGGTCAAACAGATGCTCTGTATCCATCTTTCCCGCACAGACTCCTTCCGGATGAGCCAGTACGGTTTCAAACATATGCTCCGGCTGATCCGGCCCCTGCATAAAACCGGCCGCTTCTGCCTGTTTTCTGAAACGGGGGGATGTCGTCCAAAGCATCGACCAGTATTCTGCCAGAGGCACTGAGCCCAGCTCCTTCCCCAGGGTCTCACCCACGATGCTCAGGCGGAAATTCTGCAGCTCCGGGTGATCGTTTAAGTATTTCCGGAGGCATTTCTCATACTCCCTGCGTTCCCCTCCGGCCGCCTCATACAAGGACCGGGGCAATTCCGGCAATGCTCCATAAGCCTTTACCAGCTGCAGCCAGATCCAGGCGCCGTCTTTTATTTCGCCCTCAGGTTTGATAATCGGATGGCGGAGATGATGGTACATGCTGGGAAATGATTTGCTCATGGTGTTAATTTCATATCCCTCAAAACCGGTGGCAGACGGCAGGATATACTCAGACATCCTGGCAGTTTCTGTCATAACACAGTCAATGGTAACCAGCAAATCCAGCCGTTTAAAGGCTTGCTCATGGCGCTTGGTATCTACCAGAGACCGCAGCGGATTGCTGTTGCAGCAGATTAAAGCCCTGACCCGATCTGGTGTGTCATTATCAATCTCGTCACCCAGAACGGCCGTCGGATAGATGCCGAAGATCTGGGGGAATTTGGTGTAGTTCAGCTTCCAGAACCGGGGATTGTCCGTCAGGGTATTTCCGCCGGGAATCATTGCGTTCATAAAGCAGTTGCCTCCCGGTACCAGCAGCCTTCCGCAAATCGCCAGAAAGATATTCTGGATATGGGTCACCAGCGTAGTATGACGACCGCAGATAACGCCCAGATCCGAGTGCAGGGAGGATTTGCGGGAAGCCAGGATATAAGCAGCTTTATAGACTTCATCATAGTCAAGTTCACAAAAACTGATATACTCCCGGATATCAATCCCCTCAAACCAAGGAAGAATCTTTTCAAAATCTGAAATATGTTCCTGAATATATTCTTTGTTTTGCCACCCCTCTTTTAAGACCATCCCAACCATGGCACGCCACAGAATGGCATCGGTACCGGGACGAATGGCGAGGTGGATATCCGCCATCCGGGCTGTTTCCGAGCGGCGCGGGTCGATCACAATAAGTACCTTGTCAGGGTTGGTGGAAAATTCACGGATAATGCGTTTTCCCTCCACCATATTGTGCGTTACATAGGGATTCCAGCCACAGGCACAGAATACATCACTTTCCTCTTCATCCGGATGCATGATAAAGGTCTGGTTGCCCAGCATGATACCACAGCTCCAGTAAAAACCGGTCAGCTCTGCCGCCAGGGCACGAAAATGCAGCTGGGTACCTACGGCTGCCATAAATTGCTTTGCCATAAGGGTATGAAGCTGTCCCAAAAAACCGCCCAACCCCTGGCAGGCAAACGCCCGCGGTCCATGTTCTGTGACAATTTCCTTAATTCTGGCACTGATTTCTGTAATTGCCTGCTCCCAGGAAATTCTGGCAAACTGATTCTCTCCCACCCGCTTCATCGGGTAAAGCAGCCGCTCCGGATTGTGTTGGAAGTACTGCATGCCACGTGCTTTACGACAACAATAACCGCGGGTTCTCGGATTATCCTGATCGCCTCTTACACTTGTAATCCGATTATCCTTTATCAGAAATTCCAGACCACATGTTGAAGAGCAGAGAGCGCAGGAGCTTTTTTTCCATTCATCCATAACTAAATCGGTCACCTCCTAATTATTTATATTAATATATTGAGCAATTTCCGTGCCATACTCTGCAGTATCCATTAATTGAAGTAGAAATCACGGTTTCTACTGTTGTTTCAGCATTTTTTCATTTTTTTCTGCCCAGATTTGACTTATCAATGTTAAAAAAAGAAACAATAATGTTTCATTTTGGAATGCAAAAAAAAACTGGCAAGGCACATTACCGCTGCCTTAACCAGTTTTTTAATTATTTATGATTCAAACTCTTTCAGATAACGCCATAGAGTGGTGCGGCTAAGCTGCAGAGTTTCTCCCAGCTTTTGACGGTCACCACCAAAGCGGTCGCAAAGCTGGCGAATGATTTCGCTGTTCATATCCTTTAAGTTCCCCACCGGAACCATGATATGTTCCTCATCAATACTTTCCGCCGAAGGCTCTTCCAGACTCCCGGATTTCAGTTCTTCCAGTGCATTCCGGATTTCTTTTTCTTCCGAAATCCCCAGCACAATCATCCACTCAACAAAATTTCGCAGCTCTCTTACATTCCCCGGCCATTCATAATCCATTAAAAGCATCAGGTTTTCAGCCTGAAGGCTGTATCCGCCTTCTCCCAAAACCATGGTCTGCAAAATTTCCTTACACATTGACTGGGCAATCAGGGGAATATCCTCTTTCCGCTCACGCAGGGGCGGGATATGCAGCGGCAGAACATTGATCCGATAGTAAAGATCGGCCCGGAAATGTCCTTGCTTTACCTCTTTTGCCAGGTTGCGGTTCGTTGCGAAGACAAATTTTATATCAAGAGATATACTTCTGTTTCCGCCAATCCGCCTCACAGTCCGTTCCTGGAGGACCCGCAGAAGTTTTGTCTGCATATAGAGGGGCATCTCTCCCACTTCATCCATAAACAGGGTGCCTCCATGAGCCAACTCGAAAAGACCGGGATTACCTTTTTTCTTTGCCCCCGTAAAAGCGCCCTCCTCGTAACCAAAAAGTTCACTTTCCAAAAGTGAGTCTGTTAAAGAAGAACAGTTCACCGCTACGAAAGGTTCCGTCCAGCGCTGACTGTAATTATGAATACTCTGGGCAAAAAGCTCTTTTCCACTTCCACTTTCCCCCGTAATCAGAACGCTGGCATTTGAATTGGCATATTTTTTGGCCAGTTGCTTGGCATGTTCAATTCCAGGGGTGTGGCCCTGGATATCAACAAAGTGGGTTGTGGCAATAAAGCCGTTCTCACTCTTACTGCGCCGGGCATGCAATTCCATCGTCTCAATATTTCGTACATCTGTTATCTGGATGATCCCACCAAGTGTCTTGTCATCCAGCATCAGTTTCTGGCTGCTGACCAAATATTCCATGCCCTCAGTCTGAACCACACTGTAGGCATCGCGGCTGTCAAGAGCCTGGTTCAGCAAAGGAATCTGGCTGCGCAAATCCTCCACCTTATGACCGATGACCTGCAGTGAACCCAGATGCAGAATCTTTTCCGCCTGATGATTGAGCAGTACTACGTTTCCCTGACGATCCCAGGTCAGGATGCCATGATCATTTTTATTTACAATAGCACCAAGCCAGCGATTCTTTTCAATTTCTTCCTGCCGGACTTCACAGATTCGCCAGGCTTCCCTGACTGCATTTAAAAAGGATTCCACACTAGGAGAAAACAGCAGCGTCTGAACTCCATAGTCCTTTAATGCCTCTATGGTTTTCATGCCCATGGATACAACGATATCACATCTATCCCGTTGGATTTCTCTCCATACCTCGGATATGCGGTCCAACCCTTTGAATTGATAGCACCTGACATCCTGACCCAGAAGCCGGACTATTTCATCAAAATCATAGAGTACTGTCTCTGTTTCAATCTCAACAAACCCGAGCCGATTCCCCATCTCCCTGGCTTTCCATAAGGCACACAGCACATCGTATCCCCGCAGATCCATTGAAACGACCGGCACGGTCAGATGTCCCTGCAGTACCTTGGAAGTAGCCATCATCGTAATAATCGCATCTACATGACACTGGTCCTGAAGCTCTTTCGCCACATCAATTGCTGCCGTCAGGGCACTAACCCGGAAAATGCATTCACAGTTCAACTGCCGGGCATGTTTTAGATAATCCTCTATTGCAGCTTCTTTGTTGATTATGACCCCTATCTTTATTTGCAAATCGCCTTTGCAAAAATTGCTTAGGTTTTCATGCATACAATCACCTCAGTTATCTGATTGTAAAATATATTAATGTTATTCTTCCTTCAGCACCTCAATCGCCTTCTGCAGCTGATTATCCTCCTCCGGCTCAATCGAGATCTTCGTCCGCAGCTCCTCATCCAGCTCCACTTCCACATCCGGTTCAATGCCCTTCTCATGCAGATCAAATCCACTTGGCGTAAAGTAGTGGGCTGTCGTCAGCTTGATCGCCGTTCCATCATCCAACGGAATCAGGTTCTGCACAATCCCCTTGCCAAATGTTGTCGTTCCCACTAAAGTGGCCCATTCATAATCCTTCATACAACCGGCAAATACCTCTGATGCACTGGCCGAGTTACCGTCAATCAACACTGCCATAGGAATGGCAAGCTCATGACCGTCGGTCTTGGGATATCGGGGATCCCTGCCGCCGCCGTCATTGGACGACATCTGAATCTTTCCATCCTTGCAGAAGTATTTTGCCCCTTTCTGGTCTTTATTCTCGGTATAGACAATCATTCCCTCCATCCTGTCTTCCGGCAGAATATACGCCGCCATCTCCACGACACTGTCCAGGACTCCGCCCGGATTGCCGCGCAGGTCAATCACCAGACGCTCCATGCCCTGGCTGTCCATATCCTCCAGAGCCTCCGCGAACTGAGTCGGTGTTACCAGATCAAACTGACTGACCACCACATAGCCGGTTTTATCCTCTAACATCTTATGTTCAACGGTAGGTATCTCAATCTGACGACGGACAATCTTTATTTCCTTATACTCAGTTCCACGCAATACGGTCGCCTTCACGACCGTCCCTTCAATGCCGCGGATATGCTCGCTCACCAACAGATCCAGATCCGTTCCGGTCACCTCTTCATCCCCTACTTTGTAGAGGATATCACCCGGCAAAAGCCCGGCCTCCTCGCTGGGGGAGCCCTTGAATACCTTAACCACGGTAATGATCCCGGTCAATGCATCCTGACTGACCATCGCGCCGATACCGCAATAGATCCCTTCGGTATTCTCTTTCATCTTCTTATATTCATCTGCCGTATAATAGACAGAGTAAGGATCCTCCAGGCCGGACAGCAGGCCGGCATAAATTCCGTCTTCCAGCTTTTCCGAACTCCGGTCAAAAAGATAATATTGATTGATAATTTTCTGAATCAGCGTCACCTTGCTGTCAATCTGCCTGATATCCAGCTGTTCCGATACAACTGCATCTTTGCCGCCGCTTCTTTCGACAATCTGCGCCTGTACCTGATTATCAATTACGGTTCGGCCGATCAACTGAATTCCGGTTGCTACACCGACAATGATCAATCCGGCAAATGATGTCACCAATGCCCCGACCAGGAAGCCTTTCCAAAACTTGTTTTTATTTTCCACTGTTGTCTCCTAACTTCTTTTGTCGGCGCCGCTTATTCTGCGCCCATCACTCTTCCAGACCTTTCCGCTACGGACTTACATATTGGCTTGGATTTACATACTGGCCGCCTGCCCGGATTCCAAAATGCAGATGTGCACCGGTGGAATAGCCGGTCGAGCCAACTTTTGCGATTGTCTGTCCCTGCGATACCTGCTGTCCCTCCGATACCAACAATTGGGAACAATGCATATATACCGTATAAACACCACCGCCATGGCTCAGCATAACATAATTACCCGCCGAGTAGCTGTATGTAGAAATCACGACCGTACCGGATGCCGCCGCCACGATGGAAGAACCGCTGCCGGCACCGATATCAATCCCCTGATGGTTGCTTGATGCCCCTTCGACTGGTGAACTGCGTCCGCCAAATTCGGAAGTGATCCTGCTGCTGGCAGGACAAGGCCATATAAAATTAATATTCCCAAGGCTGACCGTATTATACTTTTTTCCTTCTGCCTCCGCCGCTTTTCTGGCTTCTTCTTCTTTTCGTTTGATTTCTGCTTCCAGGCGCTTAATCTGATCCTCCTGGGCCTTGATGCTTTTTTCGTATTCGCTGATCTGTCCCGCCGCCACATTGATCTGACTTTCAAAATTCTTCAGTTCTTTGGATTTCTGGTTCAACAGGGTCTGAACCGACTCCTGTTTGGCCTTGGTCTGTTCCTGCAAATCAAGCAGCTGCTCCCGCTCATTCTCCAAGACGGTCTCATGACCGGCGATTGCTTCCTTCGTGGTGATATATTCATCCATCATCCGTTTATCATATTCAGAAATCTTGCGGATATACTCCGCCCGGTTCATCAGCTGCATCATATTCTGCGACTTCAGCAGCAGATCAATCATGCTGGTATTGCCGCGTTCATACATATATTTGATGCGCAGCTTCATGGACGCATACTGGGAAGCCTCGATCTCTTTGGCCGCTTCCAGCTCCTGCCGGGTCTTGCTTATCTCGGCTTCCTTATCGTCAATCTGTCCGGACAGCTGCTCCATCTCCTGATTTAAAACAGTCATATCCGCATCCAACTGCCTGACATAGGCTGTCGCATCACCTTTCAAACCTTCCAGGTTCTTCAGGGCGGCTTCGACTTTCTTTTTTTCTTCTTCCAAGCTGGAAGCTTTCTGCCTGGCCGCATCTACCGCCTGATTGGTTGCAGATACCGGATTCACCGCCACTACCGTCAGGCATGCTGCCAATAACAGGCAGCTCACTCTTTTTTTCATCTGCACAGTGACATCACCTACACTTTCAGGTATTTGCGAATGGTAAAGAAGCTCCCGAAAAAGCCGATTCCCACTCCCAGCAGCAACGCCACCCCAATCATCAGCGGGTAGATCTGTCCCGCCGGGACAAAGACAATAATTTCAGAAAAAAGGCGGAACTGCTGAACCATATACTCCACCGCATGGTTATAAAGGAAGTACATGCCCACCAGCGGAATCGCCGCCCCCAACAGTCCAATCAATACCCCTTCCACCAGAAAAGGCGCCCGGATCATAAAGTTCGTGGCACCAATCAGCCGCATGATCTTACTTTCATTCTTACGAAATGCCGCCGCTACCGAAATCGTGTTGTTGATCAGAAACACGGATACTGCCAGCAAAACGCCAATAATAACCAGCGATAAGATCCCCACCACCTTACTCAAAGTGGAAAATCCGGCAATCGCCGTATTCGAATAATTCACCTGCCGCACGCCGGAAAGCCCCAGCAGATACTGCACGAATCCTTCCTGACTATCGATATCATAGAGAAAAATCTCGTAAGAGGCCGACCCGGCCAGTGGATTATCACCCGCAAATCCTTCCGCCAGTTCTTCATTCCCGGCAAAATACTCCTGCTTAAAAGAATCCCAGGCATCTTCCGCCGTGACATAATGCATGTCCTTAACTTCCGTACGTCCACCAATCTGATCACCGATCGCCTGAATCTCCGGATCCGTTAATTGCTCATCAAACAAGACGCTAATCCCCACCGTACTCTCCGCATGCTTCACCATATACTGAACATTATAAGCCACTGTAAAAAACAAACAAAACAAAAAAATACACGCAGAAATCGTCGCGATAGAGGCCAGCGAAAACCAGATATTTCTGCATATACTTATCATGCCCTGCTTCAGGCAATAAAAAAATGTACTAATTCTCATGAATATCTCCGCCTTTTATCTCATCACTGACCACCTGTCCCCGTTCCATGGTAATCACCCGTTTGCCCATCTGCTCCACAATCTCCTGGCTATGGGTCACGACTACCACCGTCGTTCCCAGCGCATTGATCTGCGCTAACAGCTTCATGATCTCGATGGCGTTCTCATGGTCCAGATTGCCGGTCGGTTCATCAGCCAGCAATACTTCCGGACGGTTGATCAGGGCTCTGGCAATCGCCACACGCTGCTGCTCACCTCCTGACAGCTGATGCGGCAGAGACTTGTACTTCGCGGAAAGGCCTACCAGTTTTAACATCTCCGGCACGGACTCCCGGATCGCCCGGCTGGAAGCACCGACGACACGCTGAGCAAATGCCACATTTTCAAATACGTTCCGGTCACGCAGTAAACGAAAATCCTGAAATACGACTCCCAGTGTTCTACGGTATTTGGGTACGTACCGACGCGGCATTTTTTGTAAATTCATGTGGTTCACAACAATTGAACCAGAAGTAGACTCTACTTCTTTTAACAGCAGATGCAGAAGGGTGGATTTGCCGGAACCGCTTTTTCCCATAATAAATACAAATTCCCCGTCTTCAATCGTAATGTTAATGCCACGCAGAGCCTTATTCCCGGTTTCATATGTCTTATTAATATTTACTATCTCTATCAAGTCTGTCACCTGCTGACTAGTAATCCATACTCTCCATGTATTTCATATACTTTACAACCATCAGTGCGATCTTAAAGGTAATTGCATCCTCGAACACACGCAGATCCAGTCCGGTGCTCTTCTGCAGCTTATCCAGACGGTATACCAGCGTATTCCGGTGAATGTAAAGCTGCCTGGAGGTCTCCGATACATTCAGGCTGTTCTCAAAGAACTTATTGATGGTAGCCAGTGTTTCATCGTCAAACTCATCCGGTGATTTACCGTCAAAGATCTCCTTGATAAACATCCGGCACAACGGCAGGGGCAGCTGATAAATCAGACGGCCAATGCCCAGATTGCCATAAGCCACCACATTCTGGCCGCTGTAGAAGATCTTGCCGACATCCAGCGCCATCTTGGCTTCTTTATAAGAACGGGACACTTCCTTAATCTCATTCACAATCGTACCGTATGACACATGAACTTTGGTCATCGCCTCTGTATTCAACATGTCCAGAATCATGTTGGCGGTTTTTTCCAACTCATCGTAGCTTTCCGTAGGCTTTACTTCTTTTACCAGGATGATATTCTTCTCATCAACGGCGGTAATAAAGTCTTTGGTCTTCGCGGCAAACAGGCTTCTGACGGTCTCCAGTGCATTCACATCTTTCTCATGCTTGGTCTCAATCAGAAATACGACCCGCTTTACATTGGTCTCAATGTGCAGCTTCTTGGCCCGGTTATAGATATCTACCAACAGCAGATTGTCCAACAGCAGGTTCTTGATAAAGTTATCTTTATCAAAACGCTCTTTATAAGCAACCAACAGGTTCTGGATCTGGAATGCTGCCAGCTTACCTACCATATACACATCATCACTGCCACCCTTTGCCAGCAGAATATACTCTAACTGATGCTCATCAAACACCTTAAAAAACTGGTATCCCTGAATCACCTGGCTGTCAGCCGGAGAATCAACAAACGACAGGATGGAGCTTTCATATTCTTCTGCATCCGGAAATGTCGATGCCAATATCTTCCCTTCGGTATCACAGACACAAAGATCAATTCTTGTTATTCCCTTTAAACCATCAATAGTTGTCTGAAGAATTTGATTCGAAATCATAGTATACGCTCCTTAGTTTAAATTTAACCCTAGTATATATCTTATAGCAAAATTCAAAAAAAAGCAAGCGAGTATCGTGCTCACTTGCTTTTTTATTAAAATCAAAATTTAGTTCGTTACAATCAGCTCGGTTTCTTTATCAAATACATGGATCTTGGATAAATCCATCGCCAGCTTAATGGTATCGCCAGGTCTTGCAGTGGTACGCGGATTTACCCGGGCAGTACAGTTAGCTTCATTGATGTCAAAGTACAGATATACTTCTGCGCCCAGCAGCTCGTATACACGGATGGTTGCTTCGAAAACGCTCTTTGGCGAAGCCTCTAAGTACGCCGCTTCATCATGCAGATCTTCCGGACGGATACCAAATGCTACGCTCTTGCCAACATAGCCGCCTGCTTCCAGGGCTTTTGCTTTGTCCTCCGGCAGAGCGATGGTATGTCCATCAAAACTTAGGGTTATATCCGTACCGCTTTTACCAACCGTGGCATCGATCAGGTTCATCTGCGGAGCTCCGATAAAGCCGGCAACGAACTTGTTCTGCGGTCTGTCATACAGATTCTGCGGAGAATCCACCTGCTGAACGATACCGTCTTTCATAACAACGATTCTGGTACCCAGGGTCATCGCCTCGGTCTGATCATGTGTTACGTAGATAATGGTAGCATTCAGTCTCTGATGCAGCTTGGAAATCTCAATACGCATCTGGCCTCTTAACTTAGCATCCAGGTTGGATAACGGCTCATCCATCAGGAATACCTTCGGGTTACGAACGATTGCACGGCCCATGGCCACACGCTGTCTCTGACCGCCGGAAAGAGCTTTCGGCTTACGGTCTAACAGATGAGACAAGTCAAGGATTCTGGCCGCTTCCTGAACCAGTTTGTCGATCTCATCCTTCGGCGTCTTGCGCAGCTTCAGACCAAATGCCATGTTATCATATACGCTCATATGCGGATACAATGCATAGTTCTGGAATACCATAGCGATATCTCTGTCTTTCGGCTCAACATCATTCACCAGTTTGCCATCAATGTACATTTCACCGGAAGTAATGTCTTCCAGACCGGCAATCATACGCAGGGTGGTTGACTTACCACAGCCAGACGGTCCTACGAAGATTACAAATTCTCTGTCAGCGATTTCCAGGCTAAAATCTTTTACTGCTACAAACCCATTTGGATAAGCCTTAGTTACATTTTTAAGTGATACACTAGCCATTAATAATTCCTCCTATGATTGAAATATACTTATGTTCTGATTCCTTTGCTCTTTGTAATGATACAATAGAAAGGCGATTTCTACCATATGTCAAATGCCCAAAATCGTTTTTGGGTTTTTGGCTAATCTGTACATCCCTCAAAAAAAGTGCTTAAAATCACAAAAACGGACACATTTTGGCCCATTCTTACTGTTTATATTCGATAAACCCCTCGCCTAAAACCTCTCTGGCATCGCTAACAATCACAAAAGCTTGTGAATCATGCCCAACTACAAGCTCTTTTAATTGTATAATTTCCTTCTTGGATACAACACAAAACAACATATCCCGCGACACGCCGGAGTACATTCCTCTGGCATTTAGTGCTGTCACGCCACGATCCATCTGGTCCATGATCGCCTGGGCAATCTCTTCTGTCCTGGGCGAAATGATAAACGCCACTTTCGAGAATTTCATACCTTCAATGAGGTCATCGGACACCCTGGTCACAGTATAAATGGCAATCAAAGCATATAAAGCATAGGTGATGCCAAAGACGGAAGCGCCGCACAGGACGATCAGTGCATCCAGCACCTGCATAATCTGGGCCAGACTGTAATGCGGCAGCGCCCGTTGAATCAAAGCCGCCAGCATGTCTGTGCCGCCGGTCGTCGCCTGGGCGATAAACACCATGCCTACTCCGGCACCACTTATAATTCCGCCAAACAAAGCAACCAGCAGCAGTTCGTCAGTCAGGAACGTAATCTCCGGAATGATATAAAGGGAAACCGAAAGGGATACTGCTGCCACCAGTGTCCGCTTGATGAACCGCCAGCCTTTCAGCTTGACCGAAGCGATAAACAATGGAATGTTCAGCACCGTATTGGTAACCCACAAGGCAATCCCCAGCTGCTTTTTCATGATGATGGCGATACCGGTAACCCCACCGGTAACCAATCCCACCGGATCATAAATATTTTTAATTGCAAACCCCAACATAAAGGTACCCAGGATAATCAGAATATAATCCCGCAACACCATTTTCTTCTCCCTTGTCAAATGCTTCCTCCTAAATCTGTTCTATTGTTTTTTCCGTTATCCGGATTTTCCCCTCTTTCAACAGCCGCCCGACTGCCCGCTTAAACGCATTCTTGCTCATATGAAATTCCCGCTCAATCACTTCCGGCGCCGCTTTGTCATTAAATGGCAATACCCCCTGGTAAGACGCAATCGCAGTTAATACTCTCTGCGCATCGGCATCCATCTGGACATGGGCCTTTTCCCGTGGACTCAGATCCAGCTTGCCGTCTTCCCGGACCTTCGTTACCCTGGCTTCCACGGTATCACCTTCATGATAACGGCCATATAATTCCTTTTGCGGAATCAAACCATAATAACGATTGTCAACCGCAACAAAAGCCCCCAGATTTTCGTTGATCTCGTAGACGGTTCCCGTTACCTTATCGTCTTTTTTGTAAGGCGATTCGGCGCTCATATAGGAATAGACCTTCATCGTCGCCGCCAGCCGCTTGCTTTTATCAATATAAAGCGCCACAAGGCAGGCTTCTCCCTGGCTGACTTTGTGGTTCTGTTCTTTAAATGGAAGCAGCAGGTCCTTTTCCAGACCCATGTCCAAAAATGCACCGATTGGGGCCACATCCTTCACGGTCAGCAATGCTACCTCGCCCACCTGCAGCATGGGCGTACTGGTGGTGGCAATCAGGCGGTCTTCCGAATCCTTGTAGATAAATACCGGCAGTTCATCGCCCACCTGGACTCCCTCCGGCACCTGCTTTTTCGGCAGCAGCACCGAATGTTCTTCATCTCCCTTTGGTCCCAGGTAAATGCCAAAATCTTTTATTCGCTGGACCGTCAGGGTCTGCATCTTTCCTAACTCAATCATATGTTTACTTCTCTCTTTCTAGTGCAGCCAAACCACTGCATACGCAGTTCCATCGCTTTCCGTCAGAGCAATGGTAATGCCGTCTTCGGTTCTGCTGATCCGGGGATAGATCATATCTCCCAGAACGGCCGCTTTCTTATATTCAACTCGCAGCTCCTTCACCCGGACATCCGCCGGCAAAGCTTCTCTGGCAATCTCAACATACATCGCATTATTGACATGGTGGTTGGTATCAATATGATGCCGTGATACGGCAATCGGTTCTGCTGTTTCGTATTCTCCCGGCAGCACGATCCGCCGCGGCCCATAATCCATCGCCAGGCGTTCTTCTGCACCGATCCGGTAGCCCCTGATATCTTCTTCCTGCACCTTGATGGGGCGGCCTGCGGCCGTGTCAAAGAAGAACCAGACGGAATTGGCTTTCACCAGATGGTTGCCGGCCTTGTCCTGAATCATAAAGTTACGGTAACCGTACATTCCTTTAAAGTCGTATGGCCAGGTACTGATGCGGACCTGCTCGCCCATCTTGGGGCGGCGGTCAATCACGATCTGCCAGGTGGAGAGCCACCACGCCCGCTGACGGGCGGTGAGGTAGTCAAGCCCCAGCCCCAGATCTTCGGATTGGAAGGTGGAGCAGTCCTGAAAATAATTAATGATGCCGGTGATGGAAAGGTCCTGGTGTTCATCTACTTCACTGTATCGTACCCGGCTTTCAATTGAATACATTCTGGGGGCTCCTCTCTTAACACAAAAGTATGTTTATTATATAGTATTTATTGGGTCTTGTCTAGGGTGTTGGCGGAAAAAAACGGATTGTGGGGAGCGTCGCAGAAGTGTGCCGGGGCGGGCCGGGAATTATCCGCCGCCGGACACACTTCTGCTCGTAACTAACTTATGGTTGTAGCTGGTTGTGCTTATTTTTCACGGATTTTTATAACGATCTTCTTTACTTCGGAAGGGACTCCGTTGCATGCTTTTGGTTTGTGGCCATCCCAGGGGGCAAAAATCATGTACTCGCCGGCATTTACTATGGCCGGAAGGCCCGGGTTGGCGTTGTCATAGAAGATTACGTCTTTTTCCGGGTTGTATGGTACTTTTACATTTAATGCATCGATGGGTGCATAGGTCAGAATCTCGGTTCCGGAGATCATATACTGGATATCTGTATAGTTCTCGTGGGCTTCATACTTTGCTTCTTCCCATGGAATGGTGGTATAAGACATCACGTTGGCAAATACATTTTTGCCGTCAATCTCATACTTGCCGTCGGCTAAGGAAGCCAGATCGGTATTCTTTAAAAAATCAACTGCTTTTGCATAACGGTCGCCGATGCCTAAGCTGCGGTAGAAATCTAAATTTTTTGCCTGATCGTAAATCATCTGCTGGTCTCCCTGCTTGGTCTGTATATTGGCTGATTATCTTAAGTCGGTGGTGGGAATCACATCCATATCATCAAAGGCCTGGTTCTCGCCGCCCATCGCCCAGATGAAGGTGTAGTTGCTGGTACCGGCGCCGGCGTGGATGCTCCAGGACGGGCTGATGACGGCCTGCTCGTTCTGCATGACGATATGTCTGGTTTCATTGCCTTCGCCCATCATATGGAAGACTACTTCATTCTCCGGTACTTCGAAGTACATGTATACTTCCATTCTTCGCTCGTGAGTATGCGCCGGCATGGTGTTCCATACACTGCCCGGGTCTAAGACCGTCATGCCCATGGATAACTGGCAGGTCTCCAGGACGTCCGGGTGGATGAACTGGTTGATGACACGTTTATTGGATGTTTCCATGGCGCCTACCGGTTTCTTGGCCGCGTCGGCAATGGATATAAAGGTTGTCTTGCAGGCTTTGTGAGCCGGGGCACTGACCATGTAGAATTTAGCCGGATTGGCCGCGTCATCACTGGCAAAGTGTACTTCCTTGGTTCCCTGGGTAATGTATAGGCAATCCTTGTAGCCCAGCTTGAAGGTCTCGCCGTCAGCGGTAATCGTACCGGCGCCGCCGATATTGAAGATACCGATTTCTCTTCTTTCCAGGAAATACCGGGTGCCGAAGTTTTTCCAGACATCAATGCCTTTATCGATTGATACCGTCTCCTTAACCGGCATGCATCCCAGGGTTACCATCCGATCCACGTGGGAATATACGGCAACTACCTCATCAGCTGCGTACAGGTTTTCAATCAAAAATTCATTTCTGGTTTCTTCGGTGGTGTAGCGCTTAAAGTCTCTTTGATTTGCTGAATAACGAATATCCATGTTCTTTCTTCCTCCATAATTATACAAATTTCGGCAAGCCGAATCTTGGCGAAAGGAACTCACCTTATTATCATTATAGAGCGTTTCCAGAAATATGCAATTGACAAAATCAACAAAACCTGTACTATTCCTGTACTATTTCCGTTTCTGAATAGGATTTCTATTTACCGTAAATAATGGTAAGGCAACTTTTCACTGATACCAGAATCAGGAACAGGAACAGGATATGGAAAATAAAACCTTAACTCATTATCTGCAACAAAACGTCGAGCAGCTGGAAGTACTCTTTCTGAACTGCGGCGGTATTGTCAAACGAAAGATAACGGTCGGCGGTGATTATAAGACAGACATCTTTATTTCCTATGCCGACAACATGGTCGACCGCCAGTTGCTGCAGGAACATGTGATACAGAACCTGGTTAAATTAGCACAGCTGCCGGCGGAAAAGCAGTTTGCTTATATTAAGGATCATGCTCTGGAATCTGCTGATATTAAGGAGCAATACACCTTCGATGCCATTACTCAGGCGATTATGTCCGGGGATGTGGCATTGCTGATTGATGGCTTTGACAAAGCCCTGATCATTTCGCTGCGTTCTTATCCTAATCGGGGAATTGCGGCGGTGGAGACGGAAGTTACTGTGCGGGGGGCAAAGGACAGTTTCACCGAAGTGGCGGCTTTTAATAAAGTCCTGATTCGCCGCCGCATCAAGGATACGCACCTGAAAATGGAATCCCTTCAGGTGGGAACCCGCAGCCGGACTGATATTACGGTCACCTATATGGATGGAATTGCCCAGCAGCCAATGGTGCAGGAATTGAAAAAGCGGATAAGCAGCTTTACCATTGACGGTATTTTTGATATTGGCATGTTGGAACAGTTGATTGAATCAGAATGGTATTCCCCCTTTCCCCAGTTCCAGTCGACGGAACGGCCGGATAAAACTGCGTCGGCTCTTTTGGAGGGGCGGATTGCCATTCTGGTGGACAATTCTCCCATGGCGCTGCTTCTGCCGGCTACTTTAAACAGCTTTTTCCAGGCTTCCGACGATTATTACAACCGCCGGGGAATTGTTGCTTTTATCCGGGTGCTGCGGTATCTGGCGGCTTTTTTATCCTTTTGTCTGCCGGGACTGTATGTGGCTGTCACCAACTATCAACCGGAGCTGGTTCCGACCTCATTGGCGCTTTCCTTTGCGGCCGCAAGGCAGGGGGT
>Ga0154002_1000151_pt1 | contig 17730 bp, 17 predicted proteins | sample TSNY086MetaG_FD_102276 | JGI IMG/M metagenome (GOLD analysis project Ga0154002, IMG submission 102276) | Attine ant fungus gardens microbial communities from New York, USA - TSNY086 MetaG | ecosystem: Host-associated > Fungi > Mycelium > Unclassified | place: USA: New York, Robert Cushman Murphy... | reverse complement strand
TTTTTATCCCCAATAATATTCTTCATGGCTGCCGGACGAATCAGATCCGGGCTGCCTAACGGAAGTCCCAGGATCGCCCTCACATGCTGTTCATACTGAGAAGTATAACAGGCTTCAATCGTATAATGTCCGGAATTATGGGGACGGGGGGCCAGTTCATTTACCATGATATGCCCTTCCTTTGTGACAAATAATTCGATGCACAGCATCCCGCAGGCTTCGAAAGCCTTCAGGCAATCCTTCGCCACTTCCATTGCTTCCTGAGCCGTCTCCGGGCTAATCTTCGCCGGAACAGTGGTCTCGTCCAGAATACTGTCCTGATGCACATTTTCCGCTACCGGAAATACGCTCAGCTGCCCGTTTTCACTGGCACAGGCCAGAATCGAAACTTCCTTCTCAAAATCAATACATTCTTCCACCATCAGAGGGAGTCTTCCGGCTCCTAATGCCTGATAAGCCCGCGCCGCATCCTCATGGCTGCCGATCACCGCATTTCCCTTCCCATCGTAGCCTCCGGTACAGGTCTTTAGAATCATCGGATAGGTAAAACGCTCTTCTGCCGCATAAATATCCGTAAGATTCTCTACCGGCAGAAAATCCGGCACGGAAATCTTATGCTGCCGCAACCATTCCTTTTGTACAAATTTATTCTGAATATGAGCCAGCGTTTCTGAGCTGGGATATACCTTATGCCCTTCTGCTTCCAGCCGGCGCAGTGCCTCGACACTGATATGCTCAAACTCATAGGTCACCACATCCACGCCCTGTGCCAGGCGGACAATTGCTTCTACATCGTCAAAGCCCGCTACAATATGCGTATCTGCAATACTGTGAGCCGGGCAATGCTCTGTGGGATCCAGAATGGCAAACTGCGTATCCAGCCGTTTCCCGTCCAGAATCATCATTTTGCCCAGCTGACCGCCACCGATAATTCCAATCTTTCTCATTTTCACTTCATCCTCCGATACCGGATATGTATAACATCAGCATGATGACTGCCATCATACCATTAGTCACAACTCCTGCAATCCAGTTAATTTTCCCTTCCAGTTTCACGGCGAAATGCCCGTACAGCGTGACGCAGATTCCAATGACGGCCACCAGGAAGGCTAAGATGCCCGTAAAAGCGATTAAGGCACCGGCACTTCCATCCGTCGTAATCGAACGCCACAGGCAAAACACAAAGAGCAGCAGACTAAGCACAAACAGGAACAACGCGGTCTGCATATAGGTAAGCGCCTGAATCCGGTCTTTTAATTTCTTTTTTTTCTCCATAGTTCCCTCCGGTAATAAAAGTTCCGGTATATCTTGTCTTGTGTGACCCACACGAATTAACGATATGGTGTCTAATGTACTCCGTACTGTCCGTAATAGGCATCAATAGCCGCCTTGATCTTATCGTCAATAATGATATTTCCTTTATAGGGCCGGTTATATAAATGCTCCACCACTTCTGCCATTGTCACAATGGCTACGGTCTGGATTCCATATTTCACCTGGATCTCCGCAAGGGCACTCTTCTCGCCCTTGCCCCGCTCCATACGGTCTACGGACACCACCAGGCCTAAGACGTTTACATTGCCCTGGGCATTTAGAATCGGCATGGTTTCTTCAATGGAGGTACCTGCCGTGGTCACGTCTTCAATGATCACGATCCGGTCGCCATCGGCAATAGGGCTTCCTAACAGAATTCCCGTATCCCCGTGATCCTTAACCTCTTTGCGGTTTGAGCAGTACCGGATATCGGCATCGTATTCCTCGCTCAAAGCCATAGAAGTGGTTACACTTAGGGGAATGCCCTTATAAGCAGGGCCAAACAGAATGTCAAAATCCGTCCCGTATTTTACCGCAATGGCTTTCGCATAATAGCTTCCCAGCTTCCGAAGCTGTCCGCCCGTCCGGTAATAACCGGTATTTACAAAGAAGGGCGTCTGCCGTCCGCTCTTCGTTACAAACTCTCCGAAGCGCAGCACCTGACAATCTACCATGAATTCTATAAATTCCTGCTTGTACTGTTCCATTTTTCTCTTCTCCATTGTTCTTTATTCTGCCAGCCGGATCTCAGCTGCATCCTGGAATCCATGCCGCTCCATATATTCTTCAATTCCCTGAATCACCTTCAGCGTGGCACAGGGGTCTTCAAAATTCGCTGTCCCCACAGACACTGCCGTGGCCCCTGCCATCAGAAATTCCACTGCATCCTCTGCCGTGCGGATTCCGCCCATACCGATGACCGGCACCTTCACGGCCCGGACGGTCTGATAGACCATGCGCACCGCCACCGGCTTAATCGCCGGCCCGGACAGACCTGCGGTCTGGTTGGCAATCGCAAAAGTTCTGCGGTGTATGTCAAATTTCATTCCGGTCAATGTATTAATCAGGGAAATTACATCGGCACCGCCGGCCTCTACTGCCCGTGCCATCTCCGTAATATCCGTCACATTAGGACTCAGCTTCATAATCACCGGCTGCTTTGCCACTTTCTTAACCGCAGCGGTAATTGCCTCGGCAGATTTTGGATTCTGTCCAAAAGCAATTCCTCCCTCTTTTACATTAGGGCAGGATATATTGATCTCCAGCAGATCTACCGGTTCATCTGCCAGCCGCTCCACCACAGCCAAATAATCCTCTGTGGTCTTACCGCAGACATTGACAATCACTTTCGTATTATATTGCTTTAAAAAAGGAAGATCTCGTTCGCAAAATACATCAATCCCCGGATTCTGCAGGCCAATAGCATTCAGCATGCCGCCGGTAACCTCTGCGATCCGCGGTGTGGGGTTCCCTGACCAGGGTCCGTTTGATACGCCCTTCGTCACCACCGCCCCCAGGCTGCTAAGGTCCAGAAATTCACTGTATTCCATCCCGGAGCCAAAGGTACCGGATGCTGTCATAACCGGATTCTTCAATTCCACTCCGGCCAGATTCACATTCAGTTTCATAGCTCCACCTCCTGGGCGTTAAATACCGGCCCTTCTTTACAGATCCGCTTATTCTTCACGTGGGTATGCTCGTCCACATCTTTTGACCGGCAGACACAGGCCAGGCAGGCGCCGATGCCACAAGCCATCCGCTCCTCCAAGGAGATCCATGCCTCCATTCCACGCTCTTCGGCATAGGCCTTCAGCGCACGCAGCATTGGCGTAGGGCCACAGGCATACAGCACTTCCGCCGTCAGGCCGTTTGCCCGGATTGCGTCTAGCACATTGCCCGAGGTTCCTTTGCTGCCATCTTCCGTGGCAATGTATAGGGGGGCGGCTGCCGCCAGCTCCGGTTCAAGATAGGTCTCACTCCGGTAACCCATAACCAGTGTCTTTTCGCCTGGCAGCTGCTTCGCCAACTCCAGCATCGGCGGTACGCCGATACCGCCGCCGATTAATAGGGCTTTCTTTGCTTTTAGCGGAAAGCCATTGCCTAACGGCCCCATGACCTTTAACTCTTCTCCCGCTTTATATCCGGCAAATTCTGCCGTTCCGGCACCAGCGACCCGGTACACCATCCGCAGCCTTCCCTGCTCTTGATCCAGCTCGCAAATGCTGATAGGACGTGGAAGCATCCGGGAAGCATCCCGGCAATATACCGAGATGAACTGGCCCGGTACCGCTTCCTTCGCAATCTCCTTCGTCTGTATCCAAAGACTGTAAATGTCCTCTCCAATCTGCTCTTGGGACAGAATCACAGCCGTCTCCTGAAATTTCTTCATTTCATCCTCCGACTTAACGTATGGTTTTTAAATCTGCGATCATATCGAGCACCGCCTGGCGGGAAGCTTCCCCAAAATGCTCCGCACCAAAGTGGCTGTATTTCGTCTGCTTATAGGCGGCGATAATTCCTCTGGAGGAATTCACGATTGCCCCTAAGCCGTCCTCATTAAAGAAAGGGGCTAAATCCTTAGCTGTGCCGCCCTGCGCGCCATAACCCGGTACCAGAATATAAGCTTTCGGCATAAGCTTCCGCAGCACCCGTCCAATCTCAGGATAAGTGGCTCCCACCACAGCTCCTACGTAGCTGTAGGAATCTCCCATCAGGTCTGCGCCCCATTCCGCGACCTTTTCACCGACCCACTCATAGAGAGGCCGTCCGTCGATTATTCGATCCTGGAACTCCCCGCTGGAAGGATTCGAAGTCTTTACCAGAATGAAGACGCCCTTCTTTTCTTCCTTACAAACTTCTAAAAAGGGCTTAATTCCGTCGGAACCCAGGTATGGATTCACGGTTGCAAAATCTTCATCAAATACTTTATAACGGCAGCTGCCTACCTGGACTTGTCCCAGATGGCCTGCCGCATAGGCAGCGGAGGTAGAACCAATATCCCCGCGCTTCACATCTCCAATGACCACCAGGCCCCTTTGCTTACAATACTCTACCGTCTTCTGATAAGCAATCATTCCCGGGATTCCAAACTGCTCATACATAGCAATCTGCGGCTTCACCGCCGGGATCAGATCCGTCGTATGATCTACGATTTCCTTATTATACCGCCAGATGGCCTCACCGGCCCCCTCCAGCGTCTCGCCAAATTCTGCAAAGGCCTTCTTCTGCACCTGCTCCGGTATGTAAGAAAGCATGGGATCCAACCCTACTACGATCGGCGCCTCCAGCTTTTTGATCTTATCCGCCAATTGATTAATCATGCGTATTCTTCCCTTCGTATACAATCTTTCCATCTACTATGGTATAGAGAACCTTTCCCCGGACCGGGCGTCCATGGAACGGGGTGTTGCGCCCTTTGGAAACAAAGGTGCTGCTGTCAATTTTGTATTCGGCACCTGGATCGATTATGGTAATGTCCGCAATCCCGCTTTCTTCCAGACGGCCTGCATCAATTCCCAGTATCTTCGCCGGATTCCAGCTCATCTTCTCCGCCATCTGAAGAGGAGTAATCCACCCCGGCTCCACCAGTTCCGTAATCGTTAAAGGTACGGCTGTCTCTAATCCCACAATGCCATTGGCACAGCGGGCAAACTCAGCGGTCTTCTCCGCCAGGCTATGGGGCGCGTGATCGGTAGAAATCGTATCAATAATTCCATCCCGCAGGCCTTCCTTCATCGCCAGCACATCGGCCGCATCCCGCAGCGGCGGTGCCATCTTATAGAAAGCATTCCCCTCGGGAATCTCATTACAAGTCAAAGTAAAATGGTGGGGACACACTTCGGACGTTACCGGAATCCCATCTTCCTTTGCCAGCTTCGCCATCCGGATACTTCCGGCTGTCGAGCAATGGCACAAATGCAGATGAGCACCGGTTTCCTTCGCTAATAGAATATCCCTGGCCACAATCACATCCTCCACTGCATGGCTGATGCCCTGTACTCCCATTTGCTCTGCCCGCTCACCGGCATGCATGGCACCACCCTTTAAGAGATTTGCATCTTCACAGTGATCCATTACCACCAGCCCCAGACGGGCCGCCTCCCGCAGGGCATCCTGGTACACCCTGGCATCCATAACGGTCTTACCGTCTTCGCTGATGGCCATGACACCGGCCTTCTGCATGCCCTCCATATCCGTCACAGTCTCTCCCTGCAGTCCCAGGGTCGCAGCACCAATCGGATAAATCCGTACTACGGAATCCTGCTTTGCTTTATCCAAAAGAAAAGAAACCATCTCCGGTGAGTCAATGACTGGATTTGTGTTAGCCATCGGACAAACACCGGTGAAACCGCCTCTTGCTGCCGCATGGGAGCCTGTGGCGATGGTTTCCTTATATTCATAGCCAGGTTCGCGGAAATGCACATGCAGATCGATCAAGCCGGGCATTACATAACAGCCCTCCGCATCAATCACACGGTCTACACCCTCCCGGATATCGGATTCAATTTTAATAATACGGTTATCTTCAAGCAATAGGTCTGCTATCTGGTCTCGTCCGGAAGCCGGATCCAGTATCCGCCCCTGTTTTATACATATCCGCATCTCGTTCCCCTCCATATTCGATTTATTTTAGCACATTCGTACAATGCTTTCAACCGTTTCGAAAAAACTGGCAAAAAAGTTCCGGTATGCGATAAAATTCCGAAATTACTCCGCAAAAACAAATGGCAGGGAGCCAACCGTCCCTGCCATTTTGAAATTTTTAACAATATCCTCGTTTTGCATTAACGTTAGATCAGAGTCCGAATCTAGACAGGTCCAGAGAAGAAGACATGCAGGTATGGCGTACCGGCTGAGAGGCATCGGAGATCAAAATCTCCACATTACAGCCATCCTGAGCTATTTCTGCCTTGAGGCCGGCTGCCAAAGTGAGCACGCCAGGCAGTTCCACTTCGTAATGGCAAAAATCCAGCAGGCACATACCGACACGATCCGCATACAAACGGTTGTCATGACGGACATCGCCGGAGATGAGAAGATCGACACCCAAAGCTTTCGAGCGATCAATATCACTCTGTTCGCCTGCGCCGACTTGACAACTCACTCGATTGATCAGCTGATCGTCACGTCCCACGATATTGAGTGGTCCTGTAACCACTCCTTCCAGTCGCCGGATAATCTCTTTCAGTGTGCAAGGCTCGTCCAGATCACCCACACAGCCGAATCCGGCGCGTAAACCGGGATGGACGCCCGATCTCTGTGGTACAGGGATTGCGGTAGCATTGGTTTCAAAGGGGGTGGTGGCCAGAAAGGCAAAACCCTCGTATAGCGGTTTGGATTCGCTGATACCGATGGCAGTCATCAGCGAATCCGCTGTACCTCCGGTAAGAAAATCCAAGTTGTTGTGGCAGGCCACAAAGGCTATTCTGTGTTCTAACAACGCGAAAACAGCGCGGCCTTCATAGGTATCGGGGGTGACGGTCTTGATGCCTTTCGCCATCATATGATGATGGGTCACGATCATCTGACACTCCTTTTCCACTGCTTCAGCAATTACGGTCTCTGTCAAATCAACGGCAAAGAGAACCTTTTTCACCTCATAGGAAGCGCTTCCCACTAACAAGCCTGAATTATCCTTTTTTGATACGCAATCAAATGGTACAATGTGATCCAACAACTCCATAATCTTATGAACGGTGACCATTATACTTTCCCCCTTTACTAAGTGATTCTGCCATATTGCTGCAGAAGATTACGAGACTACTCATTTGGGTGTATCAGAACCTTGATAACATTTTCCCCATCCGGGCGGTCCACCATTAACTGAAAACCATATAGCGACTGATTCAGCGGCAGCACATGGGATATCATGGGGCTGAAATCGAAACCGGTATTAATCAGATTTACCGCATCTGCAAAATCCTGCCGGTGGATTCCACGGCAACCAATTAAATGCTGTTCCTTAGCTACCAGATCGTAAATATTCATATCCAATGTAGCCTTGGACATTGGCAGCAGGATCATTGTGCCCCGAATGGCGGTAAGTGTACATGCCATATTAAGGATACCGGGAACCGCTGCGGTGATGATGGTAGAAGAAACTCCATAACCATCTGTCAATTCTCTGATCTTGTCCGCCACATTGGATTCTTTGGAGTTAAAAACAGCGGCAGCACCAAACTGCTTGCCCACCTCAAGATTATGCTGCAGCGGATCAATACAGATGATCTTCTTATACCCACGCTTTTTTGCGGCGAGCAGGGATAGAAGGCCGATGGTACCGGTGCCGATAATGGCCAGAGATTGATCGTCCCTGTTGATTGGCTCAATTGCCTGTAGACGGTTGATCACATGAAAGCCAACCGACAAAGGCTCAGCCATTGCCGCATTCTCGTCGCTGACACCGTCATTGATCCGAAACAGCGTACTGGCAGGAACCGTGACATACTGGGCGAAAAAGCCCATCATCCGCGGGCTGCCGGCATATATTTTAGTAGGACAAACGTTGGGGGCATCAAATTGACAGAAGCGACAACTGCCACAGGGAATGGCATGGTTGACCATTACCCGCTCGCCTGCCTGATGATCATGGACATCGTCACCTACCTTTACGACAGTGCCGGAAATTTCGTGTCCCGGGATGATTGGCGGTTTGCGAAAGGGATGAGCTCCTTTGAACAACGTTACATCAGAGCCACAAATGCCGGCGCATGCAACCCTAACCAGCACCTCATCATTCTGAACCTCGGGGAGAGGTCTTTCTTCAATATTGATTTGGTATGCGTCAGTGACTACAGCTGCTTTCATTTAATTATACCTCTTATTTCATTAGTGTAGTAATAAAAGTTTTTATCATATTTATTTTGGTCAGGCAAAGATGCTTTTAAAGACATCCACACCGGCGCGATAACCCTCCTTTGTCGTCTGACCGGACGGGATATAGAAGTTCTCTATCGAAATGACGCCTTGATAATTATCACGCTTCAAGTTACGGGCGATATCCGCCATGTATTCCGTCATATCTCCGCTGCCTACCGCGGTGGCGGTGATCGTGCTCGTATTCGCGTCATAAATGCCGTCCTTAATGTGGACATGGGCAATGATGTCCTTGATCTCTGCATAGACCATCGGCGGGTATTCCCGATTAATCAGCATGTTGGCCGGATCCCATAGCACTTTTAGATGTGTGGATCCCATATCCTCAACAAACTTGCGGCTGAGCCAGCCAGAGGTAAGAACCGTATTCACACCTGTTTCGAACACAAGGTCAAGCCCGGCGTCTTCTACCATCTGCAACGGCCGCTCGAATAGCTTCAACATCTTTGGCCAGGAGGTATTGTTATAACCATTGCGTTTTTCCGCTCCATCTCCGCCCCATATACAGGCCTGTTTGGAAAAAACCAAGGTACGGATCATCGGACAATCCAGCAGATGAGCCAACTCGATCTGACGTTTCAACTCGTCCATTGTCTTTCGGTATTGCTCATCGCCAACCTCCATGGTCCACAGGCTTTGATTGCGGAAGGTGAAGCCACCGATACATCTGGCTTTGATATGATGCTGATCAAGCAGTATTTTAATCTGCTCATGCTCCGCATCGGAGTGGGTTCCGGGTATCTTACCAAAAACGCTCTCAACATCCGCATATTCCAGACCGTCCTCCTCCATTAAAGCAAGGGCTTGTTCAAAATCATCTTTCAAAATGTCGGTTGGAATAGCACCAAGTTTATATCCCATTGTGAATCTCCTTGTATATTGTATTTGCTGATATACATACGCCCATCCATCCCAGTACTTACCTATGCACTTAATAAAGCTGCTGATAGGTTTCGGCGCCGCCGCTGCGTTCGGGATCCGCATAAGCATTCAGCTTTCCCGGCCATCCCAGAGTAATGATTCGCTCCAAATGCCGATCCAGGCATTCTTGGTCGATCCATGTCTCCATCATGACCGCCAGATTTTGCTGCTCCTGGTAATACAGGCCATAATCAACACAGCCCTCTTCCTGTCGGCTCAAATCCACCAGCTCTTTGGCCAGGGTCATATATTCTTCCACTACTCCGGCCTTCAGATATCTTTTTGCTACGATCTTGATCATCTCCGTGCTCCTTTCTATCGAATAGGTTGAACTTCCAGTTAATTGGATTACCTTGACTTAGATTATATAGAAATTGTGTTGCAGCGTCTAATTAGATTTCTATGCTATTCGATAGCCTTACCCTATGGTTTTTCATTCAGATGCTTTTTTTATATGAAGATTCCTTATTTTTTGATTTCTTGACCGACACCATTATAAATGATATACTAAATAGAAAACAAATGCCGGAAAAAGAAGTATTACTCAACCCAATAGGAGCGATTGCCATGAATTATAATCTTCTCTATTATTTCCGTGTACTTGGTGACACTGAGCATTTTGGGCAAGCTTCTAAAATACTGTGCATTGAGCAGCCTAGCCTGAGCCAGAGCATGAAACGGTTAGAGATGGATCTCGGTATCGCTTTATTTAAGAAGCAGGGGCGGAATATTGCACTGACCGAGTCCGGTCGAAGCTTGCATAAAAAAGTTTGCCAGGCCTTCGATTTGCTCAATTACGCGGAACAGGAGCTGGCCGAAAGCCGCGGCTTGGAGACAGTAGTCATATCTTCAACCCATTCACAGGCTGGAAAGATCCCACTGTTTGTAACCAAATTTCTCCAGATACCGGGAAATCAGGACATCCATGTCTCTATTTTTGAACGGCACACGCCTGAATCGTTTGAGGCACTGAGGAACAATCAGTGCGATCTTATTGTTTGCTCTTTTCAGGATCCAAGTTATGATTTTAGTTATCTGCCCATCACCCGCCTTGAAGCAGTGCTCTATGTCCCACAAGATCACCCGCTGGCAAAATTTGATCAAATCGACCTGCGGGACGCGATGAAGTATAAATTCGTTTATCCCTGCCCCCATACCGGGATGCATATCCATGTAGAGCGTCTCTTTAAAGAAATCAACTGCAAGCCATCCATTGCCGTGGAGGCGGAAAGCATTTCTGTCCTGCTGTCTTTAGTCTCGGATCATGTCGGCATCGCCTTATGTCCAAGACAGACCGTATTATTCCATAGCAACCTTAAGGCATTGTCGCTGACCAACAAAAGCCGGATATTTTACCATTATATGGCATTTCCGGCAAACAAACCTCTTTCCCGGGCGGCACGAAAATTCCGGGATTTTGTGGCGGATGCAATCGAAATAGACATTGAAAAAGCCCCCCCAGACGTAAGATAAGCACTACGGCATATTGTATAATAGGAGAAATTTTCGTCAACCATAGGCACTGACTATGGTTGTTTTATTATATCCAATTGGATTTTTGTATTCCGTATGAATATAATTAGAGCATACGGCTGCAACAAACAAGTGGGTATATCCTGACTTCACTTAATGTTACGCAGCACTAATTAAGGAGGTATCTATAATGGCAAGAAAACAGCGGCCCCAGCTTCAGGTAGGAGATTTAACCTTCGGAGGAGAACGGTATTTAATGTGTGTACCTCTGACCGCCCAGTCGGCAGATGATCTGCTATGTGATACCAGATCATCCTTGCAGTTTGCTCCGGATCTTTTTGAATGGCGTGTAGACGGCTTTTCCGCCTATCCCGATCCAAAAGCCGTCTTATCAACATTGCAGGAATTGCGTCAGGCAGCAGGCGATCGGCCAATCCTATTCACTCCCCGCCACATAGATGAAGGCGGTATGTGCGACATTACAGACGCGGACAAGTTCCGCCTGATCGAAGCTGTAAGTCAGAGTGGCCTGATTGATCTCATTGATATTGAGATGCGTTATGGTCAAGATTGTCTGACTAAGTGGAGCGCCACATTTAAGAAACGAAATGTGAAGCTTGTCATCTCCCATCATGATTTCAATCAATATATTCCGCCGGAGGAGGTCATTTCACTACTTAAAAAGCAGCAAGAATGGGGTGCCGATATCTGCAAGCTAATCACCAAGATCGGCAGCTGTAAGGATCTGGTAGATTACAGTGATGCGCTCTTTACGGCTCGGCAGGATTTTCTGGCTGTTCCGCTGATCGCCGGCGCTATGGGTGACGCCAGTCCCTTAATGCGGGTATTTGGCGACTTCCTTGGCAGCGATATGACCTTTGCTACCGCTGCCGGCAGCCCGTCCCATCCGACCCAGATCCATATTCAACAGATGCGTACCCTCCGCAATCTGGTACTGGAACCTCGCTAAAATGATAAAGACCGAAGACAATTGAAGGGAGATGATTACGATGCATATACTGAAATGGCTAGATGAAAATATCGAAAAAGTATTGTTAGGTTTCTTTATTTCCGCTATTGTCATTATTATGCTGCTGCAAATTGTCATGCGTTATCTATTTAATAATTCGCTGCCTTGGACAGAGGAGTTCTGCCGCTACTGCTATATTTATGTGATGTTCATCGGGATGTCTTTTGCCGTTAAAGAAGGCAGTCACCTGCGTGTAGATGCTCTGGTCGAACTGCTGCCGATACGCCTGCGTGAGGTAATCATAGTGTTGGTCGATCTGTTCGTTTTCGCATTGCTCGTTTTAATGTTTGTCTCTTCGCTGACCACAGTTCATGATGCTTATCTAGTCGGCAATTACAGCCCCGGTTTGAAGTTTCCCTTTTTTATCCTGTATTGTTCGGTGCCTGTGGGCTTTGGACTTAGTATTGTGCGGTATATCGAGAACTACATAAAAAAAATTCATGTCAGCAAAAAAAATAATCCACTCAAGGAAGGGGAATAAGAATGCTCAGTGCACTGTTGTTTTGTTTTGTAATCGGCTTGGTAGTGGGCATGCCGTTGCTGTTTATGCTTATCGCCTCTTCCATTATCCCGGGTCTGATAGAACCCTCCTTTATAGGCAATATCCAGTATGTTATCCGTAGCATCATCGGAGGTGGAGATAACACGGCTATCCTGGCCATGCCCTGTTTTATCCTGTCGGGTGTTATCATGAGCCGCGGCGGTATCTCTAAGAAGATTTTCGATGTGTTTGCTTATCTGATTGGTAAATTGCCGGGAGGCATGCCGTGTACTGTGGTGCTGACCTGTCTCTTCTACGGCGCTATTTCCGGATCCGGTGTAGCAACTTGCGCGGCAGTGGGATCAATGACCATTCCGGTCTTGCTAAACCTGGGTTATAAGAAACGTTTTGTCGGCGCACTGGTTGCTTCCGCGTCCGGCTTGGCGATCATCATTCCTCCATCCATCCCCTTCATCCTCTACGGCACTGCTACCGGTACCTCCATCGGCGATTTGTTTATCGCCGGCATTATCCCCGGCGTTCTCATGGGGATTTGCCTGATGGGCTATGCTGTCATCTATTCCATTGTCAAAGGGGAGGATCGCGAACGGATCGATGAGGTGGTATCCGAATTAAGGCAAAAGCCCTTTTGGCAGATAGTAAAAGAAGGCTTTTGGGCACTGCTTACCCCGGTCATCCTATTGGGGGGCATTTATTCCGGTATCGTCACCCCGACAGAGGTCGCTTGCGTTTCTGTGGTTTATTCATTGGTGGTATCCCTGTTCATTTACCGAACGATTCGCCTTAAGGATCTGGTGGACACTTTGGTAGAAACCAGTCGGTCTTTAGCACCATTGGCGTTGATGATCGCTGTAGCCGTGGCATTTGGCCGTGTGCTAACCCTATTGCAGGTTCCTACCCAGTTGGCTGGCTTCATGATGGATAACTTCAGTTCCAAGGTATCGATCCTGCTCATCATCAACGTGGTTCTGCTGTTAATCGGCATGGTTATGGATACCGGCCCGGCGCTATTAATCTTTGCCCCTATGTTGCTACCTCTAACTACAGCCTTGGGTATAGACCCTGTCCATCTGGGTATCATCATGACAGTGAATATGGCCATCGGCTTCATTTCCCCGCCTTTTGGCATGACTTTATTCGTTGCCAGCCCGATGGTAAACGAAAAGCCTTTGGCTCTGGGCGCTACGGCGGTTCCATTTATTGCCGCGGATCTGGTTGCTCTGACGTTGATCACCTTTATCCCATGGTTCAGTCTGGCTTTGTTAGGATAAGCCGGCTGGCAACTACTAAGAATTATGGAGGAAGTACTATGAAAAAATTTATTGCTCTGGCACTCGTTCTATCTATGTGCTTCAGTTTGGCGGCATGCAGCCGTCAGGAAAATCAAACCCCAGAAACACCTTCAAGCACGTCAACCGCAGACAATAGCACCACGGAGGATAAGGCTGTGATTTCCACCCCCTATGGCGACCTGCCGGCCGACGGTCCTGAAATCAATCTGGTATTGGCCAACGATGCGGTTGAAACATCCATTCATAATCAGGCAATGCTTTACATGGCGGATTTGGTTAAGGAAGCCACCGATGGTCTGATCACCTTCACCATATACCCCAATGCTCAGCTAGGTTCAGATACCGAGATACTGAATTCCACAATAGCCGGCGACATTGATATGGATTTGATGAGCGGCGCTTTGGCACAAACCATTATTCCTGAATCCTGTATGTTTAACATTCCTTTTCTCAATTCCGGTCACGATATCCAAGCCATTAGCGACACCATGGTAGATAGCGAATTCCGTCAGGATTTCAATCAGTATTATGAAGCGGCCGGGCTAAAACTGATGATCCTCTCACTGGGGCAATCCTTTCAAGTCAACACCAAGGTTCCCGTCACTACCCTTGACGATATCAAGGGCAAAAAGATACGCACCGTACCGGCTGAATCATACATGGCGATCTATCAGGCTTGGGGCGCCTCCCCCACCCCGCTGGCCTATAGCGAGCTATACAGCGCTTTGCAGCAAGGTCTTGTAGACGGCCACGACCAGATGCTTTCTAATATCCTCGCTGTCAAATTCTACGAGCAGGCCAATTACGTCCTGATGACCAACCACAACTATGGTAGTTTTACCGTGGTAATGAATCAGGATAAATTCAACTCATTGCCTGCAGAATACCAGACGTTTCTGGAGAACGTTTGTGACTATATGTCCGATTATTTGACTTGGGCTTTCCAAAACGGCAGCACCTCTGACCGTGAAGCTTTGGAAGAACTGGGAGTACAGTTCTACGATCTGGAAGAAGCGGAACTGGAAGCATGGAAGGAAGCCGGCTCCGATGGTATCGCTGCAGTGGAAGCCATGGTTAACAATGACGATCTGATCGCTCTATACAAAACCTGTCTGGAAGCTAAAGAGAAGTAAGCACACTGGTGTGCTGCTAACCATACACCAGACATGATTCCTGTATTCGGCCCAAAGCCGAATACAGGAATTACACTTCATTCCTTGAATCCTTCTCCCAGTACTTCCGTGGCATCCTGGACAATGACAAAGGCAGCGGCATCCACACTCTTTACAATGCGCACTGCTGTGGTAAAATTCCCCTTTTTCACAACTGTCATCAGGACATCCTTGTGTTCTTTGGTATAACCGCCTTTTCCGGACAACATGGTGACCCCTACTCCCAACTGGTTCAGCATCTGCTCTACCACGGTGTCCGGCCGGTCTGTTATAATATAAAGAAGCTTAGCATAATCCATGCCGGTTAAGATACTATCTACCACCTTACCGGATACAAAAATCGTAAAGCCGGAATAAATCGCCACATCAATATCCCGGAAAATAATCGTTCCGAATAATACAATCACTGCATCGATTCCCATTAATACTTTACCCACGGAAATATGCGGGAAATATCTTTTTACAATCAGGCTGATCGTATCCGAGCCGCCGGAAGAAATCCCTCTGGATAAGAGCAGGCTTGCGCCCAGCCCGAACAGGACACCGGCTGCAATCGCTGCCACCAGGGGATTATTCATATATCCCGGCAGAATGCCTTCCAAACCATTGATCAAAAGGGAAAGCGCTGTGGATATGATGGTCGCTTTCATAATAAAATGAAAACCAAAATACCACCAGCCAAAAGCTTCTACCAGAATGCTTAGCAGAAGGTTAATCGTTCCCACTTTTAGAGGAATCACCTCTGCCAGTGCAGTGGACAGACCGCTGATTCCGCCAGGCACCAGGTTATTGGGAATCGTAAAAATGACCAGACCAAGAGCCATCAGGATTGTCGCCAGCACCATGCGCCAGCCATCGGATATAATACCTTTCAACGCCGGATTCTTCATCTTCCTGTCCTCCTCGTTTACCACTCTGCTCTTATTATATCCATTTCTGCCGGGTCTTCAATCACTATTACGGAAAAAGCCGCTGCAGAATTCACCTCCTGCAGCAGCCTCTGCGTCTTTAACGTATGAATGTCACATTTCTGGTAATTTCTTCATAGGTTTCTCCGTTATAATAGCCCATATTTGTGACAATTTCTCCGTCTTCATCCAGACCAGCATAGATCTGAACCAATACGCCATCCGCGTAAAGCTCATCCCTGTAATCTACTCCAATCGTAATGACATCTTCTGCGATTTTCTCACTCTCCTGACCCGGACGAATGATATAAAGATCACCGGCGGAATAATAGGTATCTCCAATATCCACCGGGTTCTGAATATAGAACAGGGCATCTCCGCCTCCCACCGTGAAAAATTCTCCGCAGCAATCGGTCACAAGCTCCGGCTCTGCAGCCATGTCCCCTAACTTCACACGGTATAATTGACTCGCATACATGGAGTAATCCGAGTCAAAATCATAGAACCGGTAGTAAATATAGCCACTTTCTCTGTCCAGTTCTGCCGTATATAACCAGTCTCCAGCGAAGCTTTTCTTCTCTTGAATGGTATTTCCCTTTAACTTTGCCCAGCAGACATCATCTCCGCCGTCCTCATTTCCGGCTAAGTATACCAGATATCCATCATATAGGTCGGTAAGCTCATAAACGGAAGAGCGCACTTTCTCAATGGCACCGTCCGCATAGACACAATACAAGGAGCATTCATATGCATCCGAATCCGTCTCCAGCAGAACATAGAACTGATCCAGCTTCCCCTCCGGATACTTATAGAAAAAACCCTCTGTTGACATAGGATACTCAAAATACATCGGATAGTCCATCTCAACCGTCACGACATCCTTTCCCGATTGCTTAATGAACATTTTGGAATATCCTGTTCCATAGATCAGCAGATCTTTTCCACTGTTAGCGAACTGTGCGTCAATCGAGCTATAGCCGATAAAGGCTTCCCCTATTTCACCCAGGCTGCCGAGATTGACCGGTTCATCCTCACCCTTTTCGTACAGCATGATCTCGTCTCCGTCGCTCCAGACTGCCAGCCTGCCCTCCGGGTTAACATCCAGCAATTCCGTCGCTTCAGGGTGATCAAGGCTGCCTATGTTTACCGGTTCCAAATCCTTTTCTCCCAGCAGATAAAGCTGATCCTCCTTTTGGAATAAAAGTACCATGGCATTACTCGCAATCACATAAGCATCTGCATCAAACTCCAGACTTTCACCGGATGCAAACAGGTACCGATAGAAGGTATAATTTTCATAATCCGCTTCATAAAATCCCATATCCAGCACCTGCTCATAGAAGTCAATCGCGTCTTCTATTGTGCCATCCGGGTAATTTGCGTCAAACACTTCCTGAATTTTTTCCCGTGTCGTATTACCGGTATATTCTAAATAAACGGCCTCTAATATTTCATCTACGGTCAACGTACTTCCTATATTTGCCATATATAGGAAACCACTGTCCTGCAGCGATCGGATTCCATCGATCTGTTCCGCGATCTTCTCTTTGTCTTGTCCCCTGGAATTGGCTTTGTATAAGATTCCGTCCTTCTCCAGAATGATGATGTTCTTACCATCCGGCGTTTTTCTGGCCTGGCTGGCATTCCCTTCTATGCGAAGGAGCTCGTTTCCTGAGGTGAAATACATATTCCCATCCGGATCCACTAACGACGGTTCCGCGTACTTTATGGCAGCACTGCCGCCAGTACCGCCGCCAATACCGGCAGAATCCGATTTTAAAAGCAAGGTAAGCGCCACGGCAATCAGAGCAACCAGTACTACCACAATAGCACCAATCGCTATCACCAGGCCTTTTACGGATTGCTTCCGGGACGCGTCCTGACCGGCCTCGGGTTCCGGGGGGATTGGTGAATATTGGGGCTGCTTCGGTTCCCCGGTATCCTTTAACGTCAAACACGTACCACATTTTACGCAAAACAAATTTGCCGTACTTTGCTCCGCGCCGCAATTCTTACAGGTAATCCTCTCCATAAGCTGCTTCCTTTCCTATACAATACTGCGTTTCTTACTTATGTGACTTTTTTCACACATTTACATCCTACAATATAGCATATTTTTATAACCCTTACAACAGAATGTGATTCGACGGCAGCTGCCTGTCCAATCAAAAATCATAAAAAAGAAGAACTTATGTCTGATTAAATATAGACGTATAAGTTCTTCTTGAATAATGAAGTAAAT
>Ga0154002_1000148_pt1 | contig 17844 bp, 11 predicted proteins | sample TSNY086MetaG_FD_102276 | JGI IMG/M metagenome (GOLD analysis project Ga0154002, IMG submission 102276) | Attine ant fungus gardens microbial communities from New York, USA - TSNY086 MetaG | ecosystem: Host-associated > Fungi > Mycelium > Unclassified | place: USA: New York, Robert Cushman Murphy... | reverse complement strand
TGGAATCCTCAAACCCCGTCCGGACAATATCAACACCCAGATTCAGAGCCAGTCGCAGAAAGGAAAAGTCAACCCCATTGTTATGCAGAACACCTACTATTGCCCCGTACTCCTCAGTCAGCTGTTCCAGCATAAAGCGGAGAACGGTCTCCTGAGCTGGTAAGGCGTTTTCAAAGCCGAAACAGAAATTGAAATGGGGCGGTACCAATTGCTTCTCTGCGAATTCCAAACCTACATACAGCATGGAAAGATCAAATATCTCCATTTCAGCCAGGATTTGACGTTCCCGCATCCTGTTTGTAAATTCCTGTATATCCGGCAGGGGATTGAGGTATACCGAATCCCCGAAATTTATAGAACCCATGTTTAAAGAAGCCGTCTGTACCAACGGATGTTCAAGGGACACACTTCGATCGGATAAGGGTAAATCCGGGCTTCCCCCTGTAGATCCCTGAATGATAATATCGGATTCCTTTCGAATCAGACGCAGGGTTTCATCAAAAACGGATAGGTCAGTGGTTTCGTTTCCATATTCATCCAGTACATGGAGGTGCGCTATGACGGCACCCTCACACGCACAGGCAATAACCTCCCCGGCTATATGTCCGGGTGAATAATCAAAAGGGATTCCTGCACTTATCTTAGGAACCGGTGCGACAGCCAACATTACAGTGTTCATAGACATCTCTCCATTATAAACCTCTTTCCATTCCATCCCTTCCTAAATCACCTGTATTTCCGCACTGACGGACTCACTGTCAGATGTTGCAGTCACTTTGATCGTTCCCGGCTGACCGGTACAGCGAACTGCAGCCATCACATACCCGTGCCAGGAGGTATAAACACCCTCCAAAAAGCTTTCTTCTGTTTCCGGACGAGCACTTCCCAATCCAACAAGCTTACCTGCGCCTTCCACTGTTACGGCAATCTTCTTATCTGTCATCATCCTCAGGGTTTCGTTTTCATCCACCACACGAACCGGTACATAAACCAGCTCATCCGGATCGGCTTTTACAACGGTTTCCTCCGGCTCTATGGACAGATATGCCAGGCTGCCATTGGATTTCAGCGTGGATCTGCCGATTTCCTTTCCGTTTTCATCATAGCTTACCGCCTCCAGCTGACCTGTCCGATAAACAGTTTCAAATATTGCCTGGCACTTTTCCAGGTTTTTTCTGGCGATCAACACACCATCCTGATAAAGCTCCACCTGTTTTCCGATACTGTATATCAGAATCTCTGCCTGCCGGCCCTCACAGCCTTCCCAGGTCCAACAACTGATTGCATCGGTAGCACGCCAATTACCACAGGTGTAATCCTCGCCGCTATGATTTACAGGGCGCACTCCGATATATGGATTTAGCAGCAGTCCCCAAACAGCAGAGGTATAGTAAGCCGCCGCCTCCAGACAGCCGATCAGGTCAAAAGAGCCACAGCTGGCAATCATAATCGGATACGGTTTTGCAAAGCCTGCTTTCTTTACACCATAAAGCGGAGTGCCTATACCTGCTTCGCCCAGATAATCCCAGGCTGTCCACTGGAAATCACCGATTACATAGTCATATGCTTCCACCCATTTCCAGTTTTCGGCCATCTTGCTGGGAAAGGTCTCAGTACTTAGGAAGATTCGATCCGGGCGACATTTATGGATTTCCGGATAGAAATACTGGGCATAATTATGTCCTGCAATATCTAGTTCGTCATATACCTTGCCGGTCAGTTTTTCCAGATCACAGCCGTTGGTCGCATCCGGAGCGAAAAATTGCGAAGTGCCCCCACTCAGTGTGATCAGCTCATTGAACTCCAGGCTGCCAAACGGGACTCCTTTTTCCCCTTCCAGCTTCTCCATCTCCGCACCGATCAAGCACATCGGAACATTCCCACCATGTGTCACCGGGCGTGTTCCGTCGATCTCATAGAGGATCTGCCGGAAATTATGCGCTATTTCTGCTGCAAAGGACTCGCCGATATCTGCGATCTCATTACCAATACTGTACATAATGACAGATGGATGATTATAATCTTTCCATGCCATTGCTGTAACGTCCTTCTCGCTTTCTACATCGAAGTACATTGAATAATCATACTTTGCTTTGGGACGTCTCCATGCATCGAATGTCTCATCCATAACATACATACCGAGCTCATCACAGACATCCAATAGATTTTTACCCGCCGGATAGTGCGAAGAACGGATTGCATTGAAGCCGGCTTCCTTTAACTTCCGAATCTTGCGGTACTCTGCCTTATCATAGGTGCACGCTCCGAGAATACCGTTATCATGGTGAATGCAGCCACCACGAAGCTTTACGGTTTCACCATTTACCTGAAATCCCTTCTCCGTACTCCAGGTCAGCGTCCGGATACCAAAACGTTCCTCTGCCTCGTCTGCCACAATTCCCTGAACCTTGAGGATAGCTTTTACTCGATATAAGAAAGGTGTTTCTGCACTCCAAAGTTTTGCATTCGAGATTTCCACTTCTGCAAACTTTCCAGTTGTACAGGTCACCTCTGTTTCTCCCTCATAAATCCGATACTCCACAGTGATATCCTCTTCGGCGATTCCTGCAGGCGCCTCATAATCTGTCCGGATCAGGATAACTGCCGGATTGGTGGACAAAGTCTTTACCAGAAGTCCCTGCGGTTTTACATAAGTCTCACCGCCGGTCCAGAGATTTACGGGTCGATAGATGCCGCTTCCCGTATACCACCGGGAATTTGGAGTCAGAGAATTATCTGCTATTACAAGAAGTTCATTCTCTTCTCCGATCTGGATTTTTCCGGTAAGATCCACGAAGAAGTTGGTGTATCCATAGATCCATCCACCCACACGCTCCCCATTCAGGAAAACAGAAGAATTCATATAAACACCTTCAAACTCCAGCATCACGGATTGATTCTCATATTTCCTTTCTCCGTAAAATTTCCTGGAATAAAAATATTTCCCACCTGGAAAAAAACCGGTTGCTCCACCATTCTCCATCTCTGGATCCCGCTTTTCCGTGAGCATGGCATCATAAGGAAGATTGACTACCCACTTCCTATCTTCCTGCCCGTCCTTCCAAAAAGTCCATTCCTGATGAATTCGTTCTTTTCTCATACCTTTTCCCTCCAATAACCATTTCATTTCAATTTACGTTCTTCCAGCCTGTATTGTCCTCTTCCGTCCGGTCAGAACCACCCTATACCTTATTTTTTCATTATAAATCGAATCTGCTTTACAAAGTGACGCATTTTTCAAGTGTTCGTCCGTCGGCCAGAACAATGACAGCCTTCCACTCCCGGTCATCGGAAGAGACTTCATGGGGCATGGCAAACCATGTGAGCGTCTGTTCCAGGAAAAATGGTTCGTCATAGCTGCGGTATAACTTTTCTCCATTTAGATAAAAATCAACATAATTCACTGTTTCGGGGAATTCGGCTGCCAGACGCACTGCCCTTTTACCATGGAATGATGTAAAATCTTCCAAACCCTGGAGATAAAATTGATCCTCAAAGGGCAGCTCCTCCAAAGGGATACCCACCGCACGGGCGATCCGGCGAGCGAAAAAGAGATCCTCGCCGGGAGCTATGCCGTAGTCGGCAGGGGGAATCTGCTTGGTATAATTATTATAATAACCCCAGGAGATTCCAAGCTCCAGCGATACGTCAACCCGGGTGCAGCAGGGTGAGTCCTCATTGCAAAGAATTGGTTTGTCGTCGGCCAGGCTGCGAACCTTACGCAGGAAACCATAGTAGCTGCCGCGGGATAAACCGTTTCCGTGGACAATTACCACATCACTCTCCTCTATCACTTCCTGGTCAAACATACCGCCTCCTCCGGAAGCGCCGGTCAGCATGCCGCCAGAAGCCTCTCTGGCAATCCTGATCAGTTGGGTGATACCTTCCGGAGCATTAACAATGGGATGATCGGAAAAGGCATCAATGTTATATTCGTTAGCAACTTCCAGGATAACGTTAGTATATCCGCCAGTCTTCAAGAATTCTGCCCCGGTCCTTACAGCATTTACAATAGCGCGGCCATCCTTTAGCCGCTTACATTGAGACCAGTACAGCAGGCTGACAATAACTGCCATGCCGATGTTGTCGGCCGCACGGATGATTCGATCCATGCGGGCAGCATAAGCCGGATCCAGAGATAACCCATCCGGACCAAAAGGATTGTTGTCAATCTCCGTAACATCCACCATACCTACCGGCCAGCCGCCCTGAAAACCTACAGTGATAGCCCGCATGCCGTAATCGTACCACTCCGGTAGGGCAGCGATGAGGTTGTCGGTATTTTTTTCCGGGTCGAAGGTTCCCATTTTGAACAGGTCGAAACGGGAACGATCTTTTTTGTCATCGAATACGCCTTGTATGACCCGTTGGTTCCAGAGAAGACCAAGTGAAGCAGAGTTCGCGCCGGAAATCTCGCTGTAAACGAGTTTCCCGTTTATCAGGAATCGGTCCTTAAGTATTGAGATTTTTGTTTTCATGTTCGATGCTTCCTCCTGTTTCTGATGAGATGGTTTTGAATTACATAACTGTAAATTGAATTCATTTATAAATTAAACTAATAATAATATATAATTCTTATGTAGTCAATGTTAGTGTATAATTATTATTGGCAGGACATGAAAAAAATGTAGCAAAAAGGGAAGTAAGAATAAATTCCTACTTCCCAATCAAGAAGAATTCCTTTATGATATTAATTGCGAAAAAAATAAAAAAAGGAGTCTGCTTGATGAATAATACTATACCTGAAAATCGGAATACATTCAAGGAGTTAGAGAAAAAAATTTACGCATGTGCCTGTGAAAGTGCACGAGAAATTACAAAGACGATATTAGATGAGTACGACAAAGTGTTAATGGAAGGGAGGGATAAGGAGGCATACCGTAACAAAGGCAAAAGGAGAACCTCAGTAAAGACGATCTATGGAGAAGTGGAATATGAAAGAAACGTATACAAGAAAAAGCTTGAAGATGGCCAGACAGCATATATCTACCTTCTGGATGAAGCAATATCCATGGATAAGATAGGGATGATTTCCACAAATTTAGCAGAAAAGATAGCCATGACAGTAACGGAATCCCCCTACCGTGTAACAGCTGAAACCATAAGCAGCATGGGAGGACAGACGATCAGCCATGGAGGAGTATGGAATCTTGTACAGAAGGTGGGCGAGCGGATCTCACAGGAGGAACAGGTGCCGGTACGGGAGATGGAAGCAGGAGCCCCCAGGGGAACCCAGGAAGTGCCGGTATTATTTGAAGAGATGGATGGCGTGTGGCTGAAGATGCAGGGGAAAGACCATAAAAAGGTGAAGAAGCAGGAAATGAAGGTTGCCGTCACCTATGAAGGCTGGGTAGAGGATGGAAAAAATAACAGCAGACTGTATAACAAAAGAGTAATAGCGGGGATGGAAAAAAGCGAGGAATTTCATAAGAAGCGGGAAGCAGCACTGGAGAAGAAATATGCAGTGGATGAAATCGGGCAGAGAATTTTAAATGGTGATGGAGGAAGCTGGATAAAGGAACCCTACGACCCGGATACTATCATAACGCTGGACGGATTTCATGTCCATCAGGAAATCAAGAGAAGAATCACGGAAAAAAAAGCAGCGGGAAGAATAACGGAACTGTATGTGGGAGAAAAACCTGATGAAATGTTGGAATACATAAATATATATGCAGACAGCGTAGAAAGTAATGATGAGTCAGACAAACGCAGCAGCAATGCCCGGAAACTCCATGACTACCTGAACAACAACCGAGATAATCTGCTGCCCTGGAAGAGTCGGGGGATAGACATTTTAGAACCAGCGGAAGGAATTGTATATAAAAACATGGGAGTGCAGGAAAATCAGAACTGTACTGTAATAACGATGCGCATGAAGCACAGAAGAATGAGGTGGTCAACCCAGGGAGCAAACAACATGGGAAAACTGCTGTATACAAAAGAGAATCAGGAACTGCCAGAAACCATCAACCGCTATACAGATGAGAAAATGCACACGGAGGAAGAGAAGGAAATCAAACCATGTCTGAGTGCAGCAAAAGCACCAAAGAAAGACGGTAAAGGAAACCCCTATGCAGATTTGATAAACCATAAGGTACCATTGTTTGAAGGGATACAGACAGCATCACGAAAAGCATTTAAAAAGATATTTGGATAAAAACCGAAGGAACACCCGCTCCAAAAACAGCAGAGCAGAGTGTGCAGGTGATTAAATCCATGGAGGAATATCCCCGCTGTCAACAGAGGCACAGTCCCATCAGTTCTCATGGTGGCCGGGGTTCGGGGCTGGCCCCGGAAGTGAACAAAATGGATAAGTACCACAGCGTAGTGTCCTGCCACGCGTACAATAACTGTGCGTGCAGGGGTACCCTTAAGTCAGATCAGTTCCCCGTGTACGGCACAGACAATCAACGCGTGGGAGGCAAGACTGTCAGGTGGACCATGGAATAAATGGTGCTGCCCCTGCACCTTTTATGCCGTGAAAGCCACTTGACAGGCGCAGAGCGGAGCGGACGGGCAACCCGGATCCAGAAGCTGACAGAATACCTATATAATAAAAAGAATGTGGACTGGTGATAGAAATATATGCAAAACCAGTGGTAACATGCTACAGAATAGCGGGATATTTGCGAGGACTGTTCACTAACAATCAACAAGGTGAATACAGTCTGCGCAGGATAGACAAAAACAGGAGGAAAAATGGAGACAGAGGAAAGATGGGAAGAAATCCATCAAAGGCTAATGCAACTAAACAAGGAGGATAAAGCTGAGGAAGCTGAGCTATTATCGGAAGCATATGAACAGTTGATAGATGCGTACCAGGAGGCAAGAGAATTGAACCTGGAAATGGAAGAGCTCTTAAGGGAATGCTATGTATAAGAAGTTTGGGAATAATGATAAAAGTTACCCATTTCATTAGAATAAGCAACGGTTGCAAAAGGCAGAGGCTTGTCGTTGTAGATACTATCGATGCGGCGCATTAAAATGAAGAAATAATATATCGTAATATCGTAGAGAAATAAAAAAAAGGAAAGTTGCCAATAAACACTTGACACAAACGTAGTCAATATTTAAATTGACTTTTGAATTCATTTATTTTATTATAAATCTATATTTATTATTTTGAATTTGTTTTACTATCAAAAAATGGAAAGGATTGATCAAATGAACAGGAACTACTCAGTTATTACCGGATTTATGGGCAAGCTCAAGGATCGCTTCATTGATTATCAGCCTCCGCGAGATATGGAGGAAATGGTTGAGATGGCGTCCCGTATCAAGGGGTGTAAAGCGCTTGAGGTGGTATATCCCCAAAACTTTACCGACCCTGTCAAAACCAGGGAACTGCTGAACCGGTACGGTCTGGAAGTATCAACCGTAAATCTTAATGTAAAAGGCGAAGAAATCTGGCGATTCGGCAGCTTTTCTTCATCGGATCCAAAAGCGCGCCGGGCCGCCATAGAAGCATTGAAGGCCTCCATGGATGCTGCTGCGGCATTCGGATGCAATATGGTTACCACCGCAATGCTGGGAGACGGCTCTGACTATCCTTTTGAGCTTGATTATTCCCGCGCTTTCAAACAGGCTGCCGAATCCATTACTGAGGCTGCCGAATACCGCCCCGATGTAAAGATTTCACTGGAATATAAAATGAGCGAACCCCGTGTTCACTGTCTTTTTAACAATGCCGGGAAAATGGCAGCTTTCTGCGGTGCTGTGGGAAGAGACAATGTTGGGATTACGCTGGACGTGGGCCACGCACTCCAATGCGGTGAGATCCCGGCGGACTCCGCAGCTTTCCTGGATGCCGTCGGAAGATTGTTTTACATCCATGTCAATGACAATTACCGGAACTGGGATTGGGATCTGCTGCCAGGTACAGTCAATCTGTGGGACTACGTGGAATTTCTTGTCTACCTTAATCGGACCGGTTATGACGGCTGGATCACCGCCGATGTTTTCCCCGGCCGCCATGATCCGGTGGAAACCATGACCAAGACCTTCGAATGGATGGATTTTCTGGGAGAGCTGGCAGACCGCTTTGATCAGAACGATCTGTTCCAGCGGATGGACAGGAACAGGAGCTTTGAAATGCTGGATTATATGCGGGATACCATTTTCTCAGCCGGAGGGAAGTCACATGACAGATATTAATAAGGATAATATTTTGGATATCTATGAAGAGATAAAGGGCCGGATAGTTCGAGGTCAGCTATCACCAGATATAAAGATCAATCAAAATAAAATTGCCATGGAACTGGGTGTAAGCCGCACGCCGGTAGTAAAGGCATTGCACATGCTCAAATCCGAGGGTTTGGTAGACAATATACCCAATAAAGGCTTCTATGTGCATAAAATATCCCTGCAGGATACGGTGGAGCTCTATGAACTGCGTCAGGCCATTGAGATGGTGGCAGCTGCCTGTACGGCGGAATATGCGGCTATTGAGGATATCAGTCAGCTTAAGGATATCTTTACACCTTTCACGGCGCAGGCTCCAATTAATGTGGAACAATATGCAGAGGCTGACCGTATATTCCACAGCCGTCTCATAGAGCTTTCCCGGAACAATCTCCTTCAGAAGACAAACCAGTCCATCCTTATCCTGCCAAAATCATTTACCTCTGGTCTACTGCGTGATCCCAACGAAACCCTTAATGAGCACTTTGACATCATTGAGGCACTTATGAATCGCAATTGTCGGCAAGCGCAGGATCAGGTACGGGAGCATATGGAGCATACTTTGATGGCTTTACGAAACGCTATGACAAGTTTACGTAAAATAGGTGTAGATCCGGGTATGATTCCGGTAACGGATATCGCCGCCAATCTTACGGCTATTTTACATTAATTTTGTTCGTTTCTATGATATCTCCCTCCCCCATCACTCGCTCCCTCCGGATCGCATCGTCGGTGGTACGGCGGTAGAAGACAGCAGTCTCGGCGAGGCCGCGAAGAAGTAGATCAGCTATGTAGCCCAGCCAGATGCCGGGCAGCCCCAGTCCCAGGCGGATACCCAGCAGATAGGCGATCAAGATGGAGCAAAAGCTGCCGGGAATCACCATCAGCAGAGGGAAGCCGGTCTCTCCGATAGCCTTCAGACCTGAGATAGACAGAGCCGCCAGGACCCGTGCCAGTTCCATCGCCAGCTGCAGCCACAACAGAGCCTGAACCTGATGGATCACAGATTCCGTATCCGTAAACAGATGCAGGATGGGTCGACTAAACAGGATCATCCCCAGACCCACCAGCAGCGTCAGGGCGAATCCCATTATCAGACCTATCCGGAAGATGCTGCGAATCGCCGGACTGTTTTTCTCACCCAGCTTCTGGCCGATCAGGACGAACACCGCCGTTTGAATCCCTACGGTACAGATGACCATGTAGCCGCCGAAGATTCCCACATAAGATTTGACCAGCAAACTTTCCGTTCCCAATGTTCCCATCATGGAGACGATGACCAACTGCGTCACCTGGAAGAGAATTCCTTCCATACCTCCCGGGATACCGAATTGCAGGATACGCTTCAAATAGCGCAGAATCGTCCTTCCGGAATCTTTAATTTTGTTTATCATTCCTCTTTTTTTCATGAATATATGCAATTTCACTGCAAGGAAACAGACTCCCAACATCTGACCTATGATACCGTTCAGAGCATAATACAGCAGCTTCTGTTCTCCCAGAGGCATTCCATAATACACAGCCGCATTGAGCAGGAAGCACACCATATAGACAGTGAAATTCGCGACCAGCATATCCTTCATCCGTCCGATGCTGCGGAATACCGCTGAATAGGTGACCATCATAGCCTGCACGAAGGACAACCCAAAATTAACTGTCAGGTACTGCTGCCCCAAATCACGGAGTGCCGGCTCTATCCCCATCATATGCATAAACGTCCCACTCAGAGCCAGCATACACGCGCTGACCACACCGGCCAAGATCAGATTACAGAGCAGCATGGTTCGAATAAGGACACCGCTTTCCCGGGCTTTCACAGCACCGATCATGGGTGCCAGCAGGATACTGCCTCCCACGGAGATTAGTGTGTACAGGTTGCCTGCGAAAGAGACCACCTGAGACAGGCTGCCTTGCACGGCTACCGCATCTGACGAATAAGCATTCAAATAATACTGAGAACCGGTATTGATCACCCCCGTCAGCAACAGTTCCAAAATCACCGGCCAGGTCATAGAGATCAACTGCCCCGTCTCCCGGCTCCAGTCCCTTCTATCCCAGCTCTTTTTCTTCCAACTCCTTACCATTTCATTCATTCCTAAATCACCTGTATTTCCGCACTGACAGACTCACTGTCAGATGCTGCAGTCACTTTGATCGTTCCCGGCTCCGGTACAGCGAACTGCCGCCATCACATACCCGTGCCAGGAGGTATAGACACCCTCCAAAAAGCTTTTTGGAGTCAGAGAGTTATCTGCTATTTCTCCGGGTTTACTCGCAGACCAGCTTGATCTCCCTTGTGTCACATCCCTCTGCTCTCACGCAGACTTTGATCTGCCCCGGCTCCAGTCCTGAGCGAATCACCGCAAGCAGCCGGCCTTCGAAAGCCTTTACCTCCTGGTCATAATAGTTTTCCTCTGACTCCGGATTGGCACAGCCATAGCCCTGCAGAGTTCCGGCACCTTCCACCGAGATGGATACCAGACGTTTTTCCTCCGGATTGATGATTCCCTGCGCATCCTGTAGCTCAATCTCCACATAACAGATGTCCTGTCCTCCGGCTTTCAGACCTGTTTTCTCCGGCTGCACGTTCAGCTGAACTCTGCTATCCGCCGTGGTAATCCAATCTCTTCCTATCTCGGTTCCATCCTCTTCATAGCTGATGGTTTCCACCACACCTGCCGCGTATAAGGTTTCAAATACCGTCACAAACTTCTTTTTCAGACTGTTTTTCTCTCGCTTCACAGATCTTCCATTTACCAGCAGTTCCACTTCGGCTCCGGCGGAATATATCTCGATCCGTACCGGCTTGCCCTCGAAACCGCTCCAATTCCAACTGCGGACAGCATCCGTCATCCTCCATCCGCTCAACTTCCGCTCCTGTGTGAAGTGCTCTGGCGGATACACTGCCAGGTATGGCCTCTTTCGCAGTCCCCAGATCAGCTCTCTCCAGTAGGATACTGCAGTCCGATTTCCGGTCAGGTCAAAATCGGCGCAATATGCTGCTTTCCAGGGATATGGCTCCAAATAGCCATTGTCTTCCCCGTAATGTACACTGCCGATTCCCGCCTCGCCCAGATAATCCCAGGCGGTCCAGGAAAAATCACCGATCACGTATGGCAGTTCTTCCACCAACGGCCAGTTTTTATCCAGATCACCTGCACTGGTTTCCGACCCTACGATAATCCGGTTCGGATACAGGGCTCCATCCTGCCTGTAACGATCAGACTCATAATTGTAACCAGCCACATCCACGTGCGAAAAGGCCTCCTCTGTTCTCAGACCCCCCAGTTCTCCACGAGCTAACAGCTTTATGACTTCACCCTGGCTAGTCATCATCGTATTGATCTCCAACAGGTTCTCTTCTTCCTGCTTTTTCAGATAATCTCCCACCAGATCCATAACAGACTGCATGATATTAATACAGTTAACAGTATATCTGCCTGGATCCAGATCACGGATTTTATCTGCTGCCCGCTTTCCCCAGATGACATCCAGCTTGTTTTTCGTTTCCTGAATTTCATTTCCTATGGAATAAAGTATCACAGACGGATGGTTATAATCTTTATTTACCATATTGGTAATGTCCACTTCCCACCATTCTAAGAAATGAAAGCCATAGTCAAACCGTACCTTTGTGCTGGTCCAGGCATCGGTCAGCTCATCCATTACCAGCATACCATACCGGTCACAGGCCTCCAGCATTTTGCGGCTAATCGGATTATGAGCACCTCTGATTGCATTGTAGCCCGCCTCTTTCAGCTTCTTTACCTTGCGCTCTTCGGATCCTTTAAAATCCACAGAACCCAGAATCCCGTTATCATGATGAACGCAGCCACCCCGCAGATTTACAGTCTTGCCATTAATGCGCAGTCCCTGCAGCGCATCAATCTGTAGCTTCCTGATACCAAAGGTGCCTTCCTCCACATCCAGCTGCTCCTCGCCCTCGCAGAGCTTTGCCACGTACCGGTAAAGAACAGGGCTTTCCGGACTCCAGGCCGCCGGATCCTTCACCACGAATTTCTGATGAATGTCCAGATGCCCCATGTCCTGCAGAGTAACCGGTACAGAAACCTCCGCAGCAGGATATCCATCCTTGTCGATCATCTGAAGTACAAATCTCAGATCCCGGACTCCCAGCTCCAGAGTCTCAAGCACCGCATCCACCTGCAGCACCGCCTGACTTTCTTCCAGCTCCAGCGTTGTCAGATGTATCCCATCCGGAATGAAATGGATCAGTTTTCCTGTCATAATGTTCACGTCCCGATAAATACCGCTGCCCGTGTACCATCTGCCGCTCTGCAGTCCATTTTTTACGACCACCTGAAGATGGTTCATCTCACCATATTTCAGAAATTTAGTGATATCCAGATAAAAGTTTCCATAGCCGTAAGGATGTTTTCCCACAAATGAATTATTCAGATATACAAAGGCATTCTGATAAACACCCTCAAACTCCATCCAGGTCACCTTACCGGTATCTTCAGCCGTAACAAAGAAATCCTTTGTATAATTACAGTTGCTCTCCACAAAAAAACCATTTCCCGCTCCTCCGGTCGGATCATGAGGATCTCTTCCTTTGCGAATGGATGCATCATGGGGAAGTGTCACCGGACTTTTTCCCTTACTGCCGCCCGCAAACAACATATCCAAAGCATTTCCGTCCCCTTCTTCATAGAACCAGTTGTCATTAAAATTTCGTTTGAGCATTTTGCCACCCTATACCTTATTTTTTTCGCGGATCAATATTGATAACCATGCCCTCTTTGATCAATGCAAACGGTCCCGGGAGACTCTTTTCTCCACGCCCATGATCAAAGTAATCACAGCCTGCCAGTTCCTCTGTAGAAACCGGTTCGATATCTCCCACCGAAGCAACGATTGGATTTCTGGATGGTCTGACCTCTATGTTCCGTTTATCAAAATCATACTCCGATACGGCTGGCAGGAACGTAAGCTCATATTTTTCTTCATCCACGCTGATGGTAAAACGTCCATCTGCTCCATTCGGATCCATGTCAAAGAATCTCTGCCATGCAGTCAGGTTCAAAAGCTTTGACGGCAGCGGGTAGCGTATTCTCAAATAACCTGGCGGCATCGAAACAAACAGGTTTCCATCTGAGGTATTGTATTCATCCTCCAGGCGCATAGCGGAATCTGAGCAGTCATAGAACAGATTGTTCATGATACGAGCCTCACGAGCTGTGCCCCCACGACCTCCTCCGAAACGTCTGAATACAGAATACATATTGACGCCAACCGGGCATTTTCCGATGAGATTATTGTATGCCCATATATCATCCGAGCCCATACTCATAATCGCTCCCGTTGAACTCCGGTCGTCCTCATCCCCTTCCTGAAGCCATTCCGTGTTCTGAGCAAGCTCAAGCTTACGGAAATCCCATATGATGTTATTGTCGATCAGATTCGGATAATCCTTCGAACACTCAATATGGATGATACGAGGATCCGGATCTTCGTTGTTGATGATCAGATTCTGAGTGATACGATTAAAATCATTATTACAATCCAGCCATATACCATTGCCGCAACGCATTTTTTCCACAATATTCCGGCGGATCAGACACCTTTTTGCCAGATGGAACTTAATCGCACCCGACTCAGACGGATGCCAGGTCATCAGCCAGCCAGTGCCGGAGAACAGGTTGTCTTCCACCAGGATCTCATTTGCCACATAACCGGCCAAGCCGCCCACTCCACAGTCTCTGATCTCATTTCTTCGGACAATTGTCCACCCCGGCATCTTTTCCGGCGGAAGGCATCTGATGTCATAGGAAGGATCTTCATTTCCTATATCCATTCCCAGGCAATTACTCCACGCAATCACATTATCCTCGATGATCCAATGATTTCCACGATAGGTTGAAACTGCACCGCGCTGCGGGAAGGGATGCCCGGTCGCGGCATGCGTAAAATGGAAGCCTTTGACCCGGATATAGCCCAAATATGGCTCCGCCGGAGCAAAATTCTGCTCTTTAGCGGTCAATTCCACCAGATGCTCTCTCGGATCAATATTTTCGAATGGTCTGAAGTGTATGACCATGCCATTCGCTTCCACAAAATAAGTTCCTGGCGCGCAATCCAGATCACGGACGGTTTCCACCTGTTTAAGCGGTTTCCCATCGACAAAGACTACTCCCCGACGGGCAAGATGGTTTTTCTGATTTTCTCTGGTTAATACCAGAAATTCCCGCAAATGGATCAGATTATTGGCACAGAACGGATTATAGCCTGGGAAGTCTGCCGAATCCAACTTGATCGTCCATAGCCGGACACACCCATCATGTGACAGATACTCCGCAGGAACAATACCCCTGGCCACCACAGATCCCGATACCGTAACGCCCGGCATAGCCTCATAACTGATCATTTTTTCCGGACTGCTGCCGCCTCTCTTTGGCGTAACGCACTCCCGGTACAATCCAGGATGCACTACGATACGTGTCCCCGGCTCTGCAAGCTCTGCAGCCCGATTGATCGTCCGAAAAGGATGCTCCGCCGATCCGTCATTCCCATCAGACGCCGCTTCATTACCGCAGTCCACATGATATTCTCTGTTATAGGCCGTTTCCTTTTCCCAAAAATGAAATTCCTTTCCATCAGGAAGAAAAGAAGATGAAATATTGATCATTGATAATCCCTCCTATTTATTCAACCCCACCAACTCGGCAGATTGCTCCGTATACTGCAGTTATTATTCCTTTACGCCACCCAGAGTAATACCCTTTACAAAATATCGCTGGAAGAACGGATATGCAATCACGATCGGCAGAATGCCTACCACCGCAATCGCCATACGAATGGTAACAGACGGCGGCTTGACAGCATTGACAGCTCCGATGTTCGATGTGATTGCCTGTGTCAGGGCAGTCACATTCTCATTGATATTGTTTAATATGATCTGAATCGTGTAATACTGAGATCCGTTCCGGGCGCTTAAATAATAGAGACCGTTCTGCCAATCATTCCAGTATCCCAGTCCCGTCATCAGACCCACTGTTGCCAGAATCGGCTTACTTAATGGGAGCACCACACTCAAAAAACTCTTAAAGATACTGGCGCCGTCAATTTTGGCGGCTTCCTCCAGACTGGCCGGTATACTGTTCGTAAAATAGTTTCTAAGAAGGACCACGTTAAAGGCATTCATCAGATGCCCTGGAACAATCAGAGCCCAGATGGTATCCTTGATTCCCCAGATTCTCACATAGCTGTAGTACGTAGACACCAGGCCGCCGTTAAACAGCATGGTAAATATCAAAAGAAAGCTGATCACTTTCATCCCTTTTACCCCTGTTTTGCTGATACCGTACGCAAATAAAGTAGAGAGCACCAGGCTGACGGATGTCCCAATCAGTGTCACGATGATCGTCATAAGGTATGCCTTTCCAATCACCTCCCACTTCATAATGATATAGCGATATGCATCTAAACTCCACTCTCCCGGGAAAAAGGTAAAACCATAGAGGCTTGCCCATGTATCATCCGTAAAAGATCCGATTGTCATCAAAATAAAGGGAAGCAGTGCACTGATACTAAAGAGCAGACAGATAATGTGAGCTAGGACTTGTGTTACTTTGTATTCTCTGGTCTTCATATATCCCATTACTCCTTTCTATCAGAACAGCGCACTGCTGGCCTGATATTTTTTTATAAACTGGTTAGCAAGAACAATGAGCACAAATCCTATGATGGACTGATATACACTGGCCGCACTGGACATGCTGTAATCACTGTTTTTCATCAGCGCCTGATAAACGTACACATCAATCGTTCTGGTATATTCATACAGCGGTCCGCTGTTTTTCGTTACCTGATAAAACAAACCGAAATCCGAACGGAATACCTGGCCTACGCTTAAAATAAACAGTGTGATGAAGGTCGGCTTGATCAACGGCAGTGTGATATAGCGAATCTGCTTTAATTTGCTGGCGCCATCGATACGGGCAGCTTCATAATAATCCTGACTGATACCAACAATACTGGAAAGGTATATTATCATGCTGTATCCGACGCTCTTCAAGACATATACAAATACCAGGATAAACGGCCAGTATTCCTTGGTGGCATACCAATTGATCATTTTATCAATTCCAAGAATTCTCAATAGCGTATTGTTGACAAATCCGGTGTCTGCTGATAAAAAGGCAAAAACCAGATAGCTGACAACAACCCAACTCATCAGAAACGGCAGCAATACGATCGTCTGGTAAAGCTTCGAGAGCCGCTTAGATCTCAGCTCACTGATCAGAATCGCCAGCAGGATAGCTGCAATGGTTCCCATCAGGAAGAAAGCTATATTGTAACAAATGGTATTTCTGGTAATCGTCCATGCATCCTTCGTACGGAACAGGAACTTGAAATTGTTCAGACCAGCCCAGTCACTTCCAAAAATACCCTTAGAAAAATCCAATTTTTTAAAGGCGATCACAATACCAAACATTGGAAGATAATTATTGACAAACAGATAAAGCAGTCCAGGTAGTACCATCAGATAATACGGCCAGTCCCGATACCATTTTCTTTTTGATTTTATTTTAATTGTTTCACTCGTCTTCATATGAAATCGATCCTCTCCTTTGCTTCAGACAGAAAGCTCTCTTGGATTCATTAATAAAGAACGCCAGACATCAGCGTTCTTTATTAGCAGTTAGTTGCTTTCAGTTAACTTTATTACTTATTTGCAAGCCATGCATCCAACTGTTTCTGGTTCTCTGCGATGATATCATAAAGGCCTGCATCCTTCAATGCGCTATTGAACTCCGGAAGCGCCTTCTCCGGATCCAGCACGCCACAGTTCAAGCTGGTGGCATACTGTGCGATCACAGTCTGTACAGCAGCAACCTCAGAAGATACCGGAGCGGCATCAAATATGTATCCGCCCAAGCCTGATACACGTCCTTCCGAGCGGTACAGATCATCGTACTCAGCTCTCATGACCTTCGCATACAGAGAAGTATTATCATCCATGATCGGCATTGCCAGCACATCTCCCCACAAACCATATGGGTTAAGATAATCTAACTCCGTCAGATCTTCCTTGACATACTTTCCTCTTACGGCATCCCCATCCCGTTCCACGATATTCCAGTTCTCTCCCTCAATACCATGCTGGATCAGCCAGGCTGCTTCCCTGTTCTCATAGATATAGGCGAGTGCTTCCAGAGCCTTCCCCGGATTCGCTGATGTGATCGGAATATTCCACATAACACCGGCAGTACCTCCTGAGATAATTGGCTCTGTCATCTTAAACTGTACAACAGGCTCACCAAAACTGTTATTTTCTACCATACTAAGCTCCGGAGCACCATATGCGAAGGTACCCAGTACTTTCGGGTCTGTCATCTCCACATCGAAAACCTCTGCTACTGCAGCATCAGGAGAAATATATCCCTTCTGCGCCCAACTATAGGTGTACCCACAATATTCTATATATTCTTCTGTCTCAAAAAGATTTACAACGGTGGTATTATCAAGGCTCTCATTCAGCATGACCACGCCATAAGACATGTCTCCGCCCAGTGTACTGTACGAACCAAGGTTATAGTTCAAAGGCTCATAGGTATTGTTCCATGGAACATAACAGATAAAACCTTTTCCTTCGCCTGCTGCTATCTTATCAAAGATAGCATCCATCTCTGCAAT
>Ga0154002_1000146_pt1 | contig 17917 bp, 16 predicted proteins | sample TSNY086MetaG_FD_102276 | JGI IMG/M metagenome (GOLD analysis project Ga0154002, IMG submission 102276) | Attine ant fungus gardens microbial communities from New York, USA - TSNY086 MetaG | ecosystem: Host-associated > Fungi > Mycelium > Unclassified | place: USA: New York, Robert Cushman Murphy... | reverse complement strand
CAGCCTGCATGGTATACCTGATTGCCGGCCTTTGCCGCGGCAATCGACTGGTTCAGCCCTTTGCCTCCGCAATACACCTGCAGATCCTTGGAGGATTTGGTTTCACCCGGAAGCAGAAATTCACCCACTTGATATACATAATCAATATTCAGGGAGCCAAAGCTCAGTATCTTCATCCCGATCCCCCATTCTAATGCCAGATTTCAACCCGGTACGCTTCACCTGCCTTCAGGCTAACCGGCCATGACCCTCCGGTCTCCTGTCCGTTTACCAGCACGCGGAGCGGTGTGATAGCCGGGAAGGACAGGGTAACTTCCTGTTCCTGAATCCCCACTTCTACGCCGGCATAGTGATCCTCATATACAAACCGGCGGAAGCGCCCCTTTGCATTGGAGGTGAAAATCTGGGTGCCGTTTTTCCAAAGCCCGGTCTGCTCTCCGCAGCGGAGCGTATACAGTCCGTTAAAGGTCTTCACATTCCGAACCTCCATCGGCTCTCCGGTCACGGAACCAAAGTGCAGACCGTTCCAGCTGTCAATGTCAATAAATTCATAGACCCACATCAGCGGAATCAGTGCACCCCAGCCGTAGAAGGGATCGGAATCCACACTCTTGCCAACGCCGGTGAAGGAATTATAATTCTCATAGCAGGCCCGCTCTGTCTCCCAGCAATGATGGAATACTTCCGCACTGCGCTCTGCCAGCCGGTAAGCCTCCTGCTCGAAGCCATAACGCTTCAGACCCAGATAGGTAAAGAAGTTCAGCGGCGGCCACATACGGCCTCTCCAATATACATCGTCCGTCACCGCCGGATGCTTCTTCCACACAGAGGGCAGAGCCGCCTTCGTCCAGAATTCTTCTTCATCAAAAATATGCCGAATCAGGCGTTTTGCCCGCTCTTCATCCGGAATTCCTGCCGCCAGTGGATAGAAGCTGGTGGGACTGGGCGGTGCATAGCCCTCTTCCCAGTGGCGGTTCGCATACAGCCCTCTCTCTTCATCCCACAGCACCCGGTCAATCCGCTCTTTAAAGTCCTGGGTATGCTGCGCCAGCATCTTCGCATCCTCTTCATATCCCAGAATCGCAGCCATCTCTGCAATAGACTCACCTTCCAGTGCCAATAAGCTGTTCAGCGCCACGTCTTCCATGTTAATCGTATCCGTCTCCGGACAGAACTTTGCGCCATCAAACATCGGACTATTGTCCATCGCAGCCTCGTCCTTCGCCGCCAGCTTGGTACGCTTAAAATGCCCGTTGCCGCCCGGAGAACTGCCATATTCTAATACGCCGTTACCGTCGCCGTCCCGGTGGTCGAACCACCACAAATGCGCCTTCTTCAGCGTGCCGTATACCTTTTCAATCAGTACCTTATCGTGAGTCATATGGTAATATTTCAACACAATAAATCCGGCGATCGGAGGCTGAGAACGGTCTACCCATTCCGTAAACTCCGCCATCAGGCAGGCCAGGTTATCCGCCGGCACCACATTGTCCAGCGCCGCCAGAATATTATTCTCTCCCATCTGCCAGTCACCCGACCAGGTGCTGATCAGGGAGTGGTAGAACACATCGTCCAGCCAGATAAACCATCCACCGAATTTCCGGTCGATCCAGAACCGGGTCAGAGAGGTAAAGGTCCGCCCGTTCTTCCGGTCGGCAATATTATTCCAGGCCATTACATCCCGGATCGCCTCGCCGCAGCCAGGGAAACGTCCTTCGATCTGCAGCGCACGCTTCACGCTGCTCCGGATCCCTTCCAGGGCTTCCTCCGGCAATGCCAGTGCTTCTGCCGCCTTCCGGCGTGCCATCGCCACATCGTTGCAGACCGCTGCGGCAAACTCAATCACCGGGGTCTCTTCCATGTTGTAAGCAGAGATATGCCAACAGGGATTTTCCGCATCCTCCAATGGCGCATAGTAACCCTTATCGACCATCTGCAGTCCGACATAATCATACTCCTTTGCCAGACAGTCCCGGATCGCTGCATCCTTCATTACCGCGGCAATTTCATAGCTGCGCTGACGGAAACATACATCACCCCCGGCATTCCGGCTAATGCTGCCATCCCCTTCAAATCCAAGGTTCAGAAAAGTCCAGAAGCGAAGCCCCCACTCCCCATTTTCCAAGACACGAATCCTGCAACGGACGGTCCACTCGTCGGTCTTAAAATATTCTACCAGCAGCTTCGTGCCGTTGTGTACCGCCGTCAACGCGCAATAAGTCCCGTCGGCATCGTGCTCCAGCAGCTTCATGCTGTCAGAGAAAGGAAAATTCGTATATGTGTTATCCGCGTAACTATAGGCACCCAGTCCAATACTAAACTGTGCCGGCAAGAACATCATAATCGCCGGACTTTGGGAACTCCAGGTATTAAAATACTTTTCCTTTGAAATATGAAACATCTTATGCCTCCTCCCGGAAATAATGGATAAAATCCGGTTTAATGGTTAAATGCAGGATCTGCCCACTCCGGTAATCAGCCATATTGGTATTCAGCACTACCAGCTGCACCTCTTCCTCACCAATATATCCATTTAACTTACAAACGCTTCCGGTAAACACGGTATCCTTCAGGCGGAAGGGTACCGTTCCATCGCCTGCTTTCTCATAAATCACAAAATGCTCGCCCCGCATGGCTGCCTGTACCGCACTGTCAGGCTTTATGCCTGCCTTTTCATTCACCGGGAACTGCCAGCTCTTTCCCTCGATATACCGGCTGCCACCCTTCTCCCGCAGGACGCCGCTTAAGACATTGGCCTTGCCGATAAAGTCAGAGGAGAAAATGCTGGCCGGCTTATTATACATATTCCAGGGATCCGCAAACTGCTCAATTTTACCGCCGTTCATCAGGATAATGTCGTCGGACATGGTCAGCGCCTCTTCCTGGTCATGGGTTACAAACACGGTCGTAATCCCGATTTGCTTCTGGATATTGCGGATCTCATACTGCATTTCCATACGGATTTTCCGGTCCAGAGCGGACAGGGGTTCGTCCAGCAGCAGAATATCCGGCTCAATTACCAGCGCTCTGGCCAGCGCCACACGCTGCTGCTGTCCGCCGGACATCTGGGTGACTTTGTCATTGCCGCGGCCATCGAGCTTCACCATCTTCAAGGCCCAGTTTACTTTTTCATCCATTTCTTCTTTACTTTTCTTGCGGATCTTCAGGCCGTAGGCAATGTTCTTCGCCACGGTCATATTCGGGAAAAGCGCATAGTTCTGGAACATCATTCCGACGTTCCGCTTCTCGGTATTGAGGTTCGTAATGTCCTTTCCGTCCAGCGTTACCGTACCGCTGTCGGGGGCCTCCAGGCCGGCAATAATCTTCAGCATCGTGGTTTTACCACAGCCGGAGGGACCCAGCAGAGACAGGAACGCTCCTTTTTCCAAGGAAAAAGACAAATCGACCAGCACCTGATTGGAGCCAAATGATTTTTTGATATGTTCAACTTTTAAGTAAGACATAGGATCCTCCTTCAAATTCCGCTAACCTATAATATTCTTGGCAGAATAGCCCAGTTTGTTCAGAATCATGACAATTGTCGTGGTCGCCACTACCATAATCGTAGCGAGAGCATTCATGTCCGGCGTGTAGCCGCTTCGCACCAGCGTAAAGATCTCCAGCGGCAGCGTACGGACGCCGAAAGGCGCCAGATAGTACTGGATGCAAAAGCTGTTAAAACACACAATAAAGGACATCAGCGTACCAGAGATAATACCTGGAACCAGCTTATAGAGCGTCACATCGAAGAAGATCCGGACTGGCTTCGCTCCCAGGGTACGGGCGGCGTTTTCTGTGTTATCGTCTGTCTCTCCGAACCGCCCCAGCACCATCATTATTACATAGGGGACCACGATAGCCGTATTTCCCAGGAACATACCGATATAGGAACGGCCAAGTCCGATGAAGTTAAAGATCATCAGCAATGCAATGGCCTGTACCAGCCAGGGGATAACCACCGGCAAGGAGGTAACCGAGCGGTAGCGTTCCCGCCATTTTCCCGGCATCTGCTGCATGCCGATGGCCGTGACCGTCCCCAATATCATAGCGGTAACCGCCACCAGTATGGAGAAACTCAAGGACAGGCCCGTGGCCTTTAGCAAGTCACTGTTACCCGAGAAGAGCTGCACATACCACTGAAAGGTAAAGTCAATCGGAAGCGTTCCGTATTTATTGCCGTTAAAGGACATGATAATAATGACCAGAATCGGAGTAAACAGGAACAGATATACCAGAATCGTCCAAATTCGGACCGCAAGATTAAACTTATTCTTCTTCATCAGGCAATCCCTCCAATACTCTTATTCGCCCGATTCGTCAATGTTCGGATGATGAACATGATCAGGCTTAAGATAATCAGGAAGACGAAGGACAGCGCCGAACCGTAACCCATATCCAGAACCGTCGAGAACTGGGAGTTAATCAGGCTTCCTACCATCATGCCGTCGGAGCCTCCCACCAGTCCCGGTTCCACGAAGCTGCCCACCGAAGGAATCAGGACCAGCATTATGCCGGAGAGTAATCCGGGGAAGCTAACCGGCAGTACTACGTTAATGAAGGTCTTAAAACGCCCGGCCCCCAGAGTGTGGGACGCATAGATCAGGTTATCCTCCACGCTCTCCAGCGAGGAATAGAGGGATAAAATCATATAGGGAAGGTATTCATATACCAATACGATAACCACTGCCGGCGTGGAGTAGAGGATGGATCCGGATGAATCGGCCAACCCCAGGTTGCCCAGCAGCGTCATCAGCAGGCCGCCCGACTGAAGGATCAGCATCATCGCATAAATCAGCAGCAGCTGCGATGTAAAGAAAGGAACAATGGCCAGCATAACCATCGTATTCCGGTTTTTCGCTTTAAAGATCTTGGCGACGCCCCATGCAGCCGGGTATGCCAGGATAATGCAAATCAAAGTAACCAGCAGGCCAATGCCTACCGATTTTAACATCAGCTTAGAAAACGTCCAGCTGCTGAACATACGAACAAAATTGTCCACGGTCCACGCGGCAATGGAGCCGTCGGAGCCCAGATTTCCCTTAATGAAGCTGAAAGCTACCAGCATTGCCAATGGGAGCAGGCTCAGACAGAGGAAGAATGCGGCTGAGGGCAGCACCAGAAAGCCGCCTTTTTTAAAATGATACTTAAAATTCATAGCCTATTTCCCTTTCCAAGGAATTCTCCTTACAGGAAAGGCGCAGACAAGCGGTATTATTAGCTGCTGCCTGCGCCCCAGGTATTAGAGTGATTTAGTTCGCTTTCACCTCATTCCACAGCTCAAGCCACTGGCTGCGGGTTTCTTCCGGCATATATTTCTGCATATAGATCTTCGACGGTCCTTCCGGATACATCCACAGAATCTTCTTCTGGTCATCGGTCAGAGATGCTTCCACCGCAGTGTTAACCGGGTTGTGAGCGTTCTCATCGGTAGCGAACGCATACTGGAACTCGTCGTCGGTCATGAATTCAATCCACTTCAGCGCCAGATCATAGTTCGGCGCGTCCTTGGCAATGCCCCAGAAATCGCACCATGCAATCGTTCCCTCTTCCGGATAGATGTATTCTACCGGCTCACCGGAGCTTAACAGCTGGGAAGCGGTTCCTGCCCACATGTTGCCCAGAGTGATTTCACCGGACATATAGGGCTTCAGGAAATCGTCATAGCTGGCCCAGAAAGTACGGGTATTGGCTTTCAGCTCTAGCAGTGCCGTCTTAATCTCATCCAGGTTCGGATTCCACAGATCTTCCTGTCCGGTATAGATGCCGGCCGTCAGAATTGCAGAGTCAAACTCATCGAACATACCAACCTTGCCCTTATTCGCAGAATCCCACAGTGCGGACCAGCTGGTAATCGGCTCGGAAAATGCCTCAGGGTTATATCCCAGCGACGTGGTGCCCCATGTCCAGGGAATTGCATAGTACTGTCCGTCTATAACGGAATCGGAGAAGTCTCTCAGGTCTTCACGCAGATCTGCAAAGGTCGAGAGTTTGGAAGTGTCAATGGGCTCCAGTAAATCCTGGTCCGTCATAACCTTCACGTATGTGGAGTTTGGAAGAACCACGTCGATCTTTCCCTGACCGCCCTGTTTCAGCATCGTAATCATCTCTTCCAGAGAGGTGAAATACTGATGCTCTACCTTACATCCATACTTCTCTTCAAATGCCTTAGCGCCATACTCCGCATCAGAGCCATAGCCCTTCCAGTTTGCCACTACCAGGGTCTGGCCGGAGAAATCCTCCACTGCCTCCGAGGGATCGGCCGACGTGTCTGCTGCCGTTGTCTCGCTTGCGGCTGCCGTGGTCGCCGCACTTGTAGCTGCCGTGGTACTCTCCTTATTCGAGCTGCCGCAGGCACTGAGGGAAACTGCCGCCATTACGAAAGCCAGAAATAATGCTCCATACTTCTTCACCTTTTTCATTACTTACCTCCTGAATTTTTTCACGAAATTTACTAAAACGTTTTACTAATCGCTTATAAGATATCATACAATTTTTCTTTCGTCAATATATTATGGGGAGTTTTTCACATTTTAATTATATAATCCGAAAAAATACCGTGTAAACTTCCATGTTGTGAAAAGTAAAACGGTTCCAAAAGCAGATTTGCCCTCTTTACCACTCCCCCATAAACCGCACGGATTCTCTCTTTACGAGAACCGGCTCAAAGGGAATATCGCCTTTCTCTCCTTCATGTTTGCCCTCCAGGCACTCCAGCAGCAGCTCGGCGGCACGGCGGCCCATGTCCTGGACAGGATTATAAACCGTGGTCAGCGCAGGATTTAAGAGCTTGGAAAAGGGAATATCATCAAAACCGGTTACGGAAATATCCTGCGGGATCCGGATCCCCCGTTCGTTAAACAGACGGGTCGCACCATAGGCGATCAGGTCATTGGCACAGACCAAACAGGTGAATTCCTTCTTCTCACCCATCAGTTCCTTGGCTGCCTCATAACCGCCATTCTCCGAGTATTCGCAGGATTTGATGAAGCTCTCCGGAATCCGGATCCCCTTCTCCTCCAACACTTCCCGGAATCCTTCCAGCCGCTGGCTGGCAGACAGCACTTCCTCCGGCCCGGCCAAATAGGCAAACTTCGTATGCCCCATCTCCAGCAGATAACGAGTCATCATTGCCATCCCTTCCTTCTGCCGCACATGCAGGCTGAAGGCGTCTTTGACATTCTCGATATTGTCCACATATATGACCGGTACGTGAATATCTTCCAGTACTTTCCGGATCTTGTCAATCATTTTGAAGTTATTGTAAATGATTCCCGCTACGTAGTTCTCCTTCAAAAAAGAGAGGTTACGGAATTCTTTCTCATCATTATTGTTGGAATTGCAAAGTACGACGCTGTAGCCTCGGCGGGTAGCAATGTCCTCCACACCTTTTACCAACAGCGCGTAGAACTGGTTTGTAATATCCGGAACCAGGAGACCAATCGTGGTGGAGCGCTTCGTCACCATGCTGCGGGCTACCGTGTTGGGCTGATAACCGCTCTCTTTAATAATAGCCGCCACTCTTTTCCTGGTATCCTCACTGATCCCATAGGGGATATTGTTAATCACCCGTGACACGGATGCCGGAGAGACATTGGCCATACGTGCGATATCTTTAATTGTCAGTTTCTCCATATGTATTTGTCACCTCGCGAACGAAAACGTTTTCTTTGATATACCTTATCAAAATGTAAAATTACTGTCAAGTAATTTCTCTTTTTATAGAATTCAAAAAGCAGCAGATTAACTGCCGGCAGGATTGCATTTATAACCACGATCGATTATAATGGGGAAAGTATGTTAATTTTAAAAAAGAGGAGTGATTTTATGGCAAGTACAACAACAGCAAATACCTTTCAAAAAAGCCGCTTGTCTGTAAAGGCACAGACATTGGCGGCACTGGCGGCTATCGCCTCTGCAGTAGCGGTACCGCAGTTGTTTCATACATTAGGCGCAGTGTCCGGACTTGGCACCGCACTTGGTGAAACTTTTCTTCCCATGCAGCTGCCGGTTATGCTGACAGGACTTCTGGCCGGCCCTTATGCCGGACTGGCTGCCGGAATCTTTGGCCCTCTGGCCAGTTTTGCCCTGTCGGGTATGCCCGGATCCTTGATGCTCCCCTTTATGATGATTGAGCTGGCCTTCTATGGCCTCTCGGCCGGGCTTCTGGCTAACACAAAGCTTCCTCTCATTGGCAAGGTCTTTGCGTCGCAGGTCATTGGCCGCATCGCCCGCGCCGCCGCTATTCTCGCAGCTGTGTATGCCTTGGGAAACGAGTCGATCCATGTGAGTATCATCTGGAAAAGTATTACGGCCGGTCTGCCGGGTCTTGTCCTTCAGTGGAGCTTACTCCCGTTAACTGTATTTTGGGTGGAGAATCGAGCGAAAAATGACCAATAATTTGTTACCGGCCAAAAAGAAATTAGAAGAAGGCCGCTATACCTGTGTCCTGGTAAAAGAAAGCATAACCTACACAAGTATGGAACGCGGTGTAAAGCCCCTGCTGGACTGGCTTGCCTCCGATACGGATCTGCAGGGCTTCTCTGCTGCCGACAAGGTGATCGGTAAGGCTGCCGCATTCCTGTATGCCCTGGCAGGTGTCAGGGAAGTCTACGCCCCTGTCATGAGCGAGGCCGCCATCGACGTCCTGAAAGAGTATGGAATCAAGGCGCATCATGATTTTGTCGTTAAAGGGATCATGAACCGTACCAAAACCGGAATGTGCCCCATGGAACAGGCTGTCCGGGAGATTTCCGAACCGGAAGCTGCCCTAACCGCCATCCGGCAGAGAATCGCTACATTGTAAGCTACAACCATAAGAAAAGCATGAGAAAGCCGCCCGTTCGGACGGCTTTCTCATGTTTAAATGTGCAGAATCAATGTCGCAAACTGGAAATAAATCATCAGTGAAATAGCATCCACAATCGTGGTAATAAAGGGACTTGCCATAACTGCCGGGTCAAATCCAATCCGCTTTGCCGCAATCGGCAGCGTACAGCCCACCAGCTTCGCCACCAGCACTGCTGCCAGCAGCGTGAGGCTGACCACCAGTGACGTCAGCACGCCGACCTGGTCAAATAACATAAGCTTAACGAAATTGGCCACTGCCAGTGTGATGCCGCAGCACACTGCCACCCGCGTCTCTTTCCAGATGATTTCGGGCATATCCCGGTACTCAATTTCACCCAGAGATAACCCACGGATAATCGTTACCGAAGCCTGGCCGCCGGCATTGCCGCCGGTATCCATCAGCATCGGGATATAGGCGGACAATACCATCAACGCTCCCAGGGCCTCTTCATAATGGGTAATAATCATGGCGGTAAATGTCGCGGATATCATGAGCATTAACAGCCAGGGAATCCGCTTCCGGTATGTTTCAAACACACCGCTCTTCATATACGGCTTATCCGTAGGCACGATAGCTGCCATCTTCTCGATATCCTCCGTAGCCTCCTGCTCCATAACGTCCATGGCGTCATCGACGGTGATAATACCCACCAGGCGCTGTTCCATATCCACTACAGGCAATGCCAGGAAATCGTATTTGCTGAACTTCTCCGCCACGTGTTCCTGGTCCTCCAGGGTCGTGGCGTAGATTACATTCTTCTCCATGATGTCTTCAATGATATCCCCATAACTCGACAGCAGCAGCGTCTTAACCGTCACCAGACCCAGCAGCGTCCGGTTATCATCGACCACATAGCAAGTGTAGATGGTCTCCTTATTCACGCCGGTACGCCGGATTCTCGTGAAGGCATCCATTACGGTCATATCCCGCCGCAAATCCACGTACTCAATAGTCATAATGCTGCCTGCACTATCCTTCGGGTACTGCAGAATTCCATTGATCCGCATCCGCATCTCAGGATCGGCATGCTTCAGGATCCGCTTTACCACATTGGCAGGCATTTCCTCTATAATTGCAACTGTATCATCTAAATAAACCTGATCCATCACTTCCTTCAGCTCACGGTCGCTGAAGAAACTGATCAGGATCTCCTGCTGATCGGAATCCATTTCTACGAATGTATCGGCTGCCAGCTCTTTTGGCAAAATGCGGAACAGCAGCGGGAGATCCTCCTCCGGCAGCTCCTCCAGAAGCTCGGCAATATCAATGGGTTCCATATTCTTCAATAATGCACGCAATTCAATAAACTTCTTGCTTTCCAAGAGTTCTGCAATTTGTCTTCTCATTTTCCCTGTTCCTCCTGCTCTCTCGACCCTGAGCATCTATGTACTCCACAGGCACCTGCAGGGAAAATTACGGTATTGCAGTCCCCTACAGTAGGTTCATCAGTTCGGTAAGTTGTCGTATCTCCATGGTTATCGGTATGTTTTCCTCATTTCTAGCCCCTTTCGGGTTAAACCAGCAGGTATCAATCCCTGCGGCTGCCCCTCCGGCCATATCTGCACTTAAAGAATCTCCTATAATCAACGTCTTTGACACCTCGAGATCCGGTATCTGACGGAAACACCTCTGAAAAAATTCCGCTGTTGGCTTGGGGTATCCGATCTCTTCCGATGTAAAAACCGCCTGAAAATAATCGGCCAGCCCCGACAGCCGCAATCGGTTCCGCTGTGTTGACGCAACTCCATTGGTCACAATATAAAGCGGATATTTCTCATATAAGCCGGCTATCACCCTGGCGGCTCCCTCGATTAAAGGTGCCTGCTCTGCCAGTGACTTCTGGAAAACCGGTGCAATCCCCTCTTCCTGCGCAAGGCCAAATTCATCAAACAGCATCTGAAAACGTGTATTCTGGATCCCCACCTTGGTAATCCGCCCTCGTTCAAAATCCCGCCATAGGCCATGATTAATCTGATGGTAACGGGTAAGAATCTTCTCATCACAAGCATAACCAAATACGTGAAAAGTATCCTTCAGCGCTTGGCGTTCCGCTTCTTTAAAGTCCAGCAACGTTTCATCTCCGTCAAACAAGAGCACTTTATATTGTTTCATAAGCCCTCCTCCCGTTTTTACAGCGATTCTATTATAAACGAAAAAGCCTCATCTGAAAACCCTAAAATCAAGAATATTTCCATAACCAAAACGAGGGAACCGCTTGACTGGTTCCCTCGTTTTGGTTGTGAGTACTGTTGTTAACATAGGTTAGGTAGGTATCGCATTGCTAACTGCACCTTTATCATAACACATTCTTCTTCCTAACGTATTACAAAACCCTTAGAATTCTCTGAAAAATGTATAAACTTTTTAAATTTAATTCATAAGATTTTATAGCCACCTTAATTTTTCGCGAACCGCTCCGCCTGCTCCCGGATAAAATCCCGATCCTCAAAATAATTAATCCGCATTGCCCGCTTCACATCCCCAAGCGTCTCTGCCGCTTTCGCTCTTGCCTTCTTACTGCCTTCCTCCAGCACCTTATAAACCTCCGGCACCCTCTGCTCCCATTCCTTTCTCCGGGCTCTAATCGGTGCCAGCTCCTCCTGCATGACTGCATTTAAGAACCGCTTCACCTTCACATCACCAAGTCCGCCCTTCCGATAATGCGCCTTCAGCTCCTCCAGCCCACTATACTCCGGCAGATAATCCGCAAACATCTCATCCCGGCAAAACGCATCCAGGTAAATAAATACCGGATTCCCCTCAACCTCACCAGGATCTTCCACCCGCAAATGATTGGGATCTGTAAACATGCCCATAACCTTCTTCTTAACCTCATCCGCCGGATCCGACAGGTAAATGCAATTCCCCAGGGACTTACTCATCTTCGCCTTCCCATCCGTCCCCGGCAATCGCAGACAAGCCTTATTCCCCGGCAGCAAAATATCCGGCTCCACTAAGGCCTCCCCATATACGGTGTTAAACTTCCGCACGATCTCCCTCGTCTGCTCCAGCATCGGCAGCTGGTCTTCCCCCACCGGCACCGTCGTCGCCTTAAACGCTGTAATATCGGCCGCCTGACTGATCGGATACGTAAAAAAGCCCACTGGAATACTGGTCTCAAAATTCCGCATCTGAATCTCCGACTTCACCGTAGGATTCCGCTGAAGCCTCGACACCGTCACCAGATTCATATAGTAAAATGCCAGCTCACACAACTCCGGAATCTGGGACTGGATAAACATCGTCGATTTCTCCGGTTCCAAACCGCAAGCCAAATAATCAAGCGCCACTTCAATAATGTTCTGGCGTACCTTGTCCGGATTATCCGCATTATCGGTCAGCGCCTGAGCATCTGCAATCATAATATAAATATCCTCATACAAGCCAGAGTTCTGTAACTCCACCCGCCCCTTTAAAGAACCGACATAATGCCCTACATGCAGTCGTCCGGTCGGGCGGTCGCCCGTCAAAATAATCTTTCCCATACCCAATCCTCTCATTCTATAAAAAGAATGCGCTTGGGCGCATTCTCGCGCCGAGCGCGGTCGCTTGCGACAAATTTCATCTTGCGCGAGTGCGCATCCCCCGGAGGGTTTATCATCTTATAGGAAGCAATTTCCTATAAGATGATAAAAACTCATCCTCGCAGAGATGAGTACCAGACTTTATTATATTTTTCTCTGGCGGAAAAGTCAATGCCTAATTCAACAACTCCAGGGCAATCGGATAAATTCTAAGAATCCCACTCTGCCTTATTCATAAGCGCCTGCCTATTTTTATCCTGGATTACAGCATCATAATTCTGCTGTGAGAAATACTCTACTGCAAACTTACGGAATAGAATGGATGCCTTGGATATGTACCCCGTACTCTTCCAGTACATATTAATGCATCTCTTACACTCTGGCTCCTTAATCGAAATAAACTTTAACCGGCTATCCCGATGCCGTCCCAGCCAAGAGATCTCCGGCACAAAAGCCAAACCGACGCCCGCCCGGACAAGCCCTTGGATCGTCATATAATCATCGCACTCCATAACAATCTTGGGTTTGAAACCGGCAATTTTGCAATATTCATTAATTGCATAACGCAGGTTGGAATCTGCTGGAGAAGATGCAATCAGATCTTCATTTTCCACCTCTCTTAAGCATATGTACTCCCGATTTGCCAAAGGATGATCTTCCGGAACTGCCAGCAGAATCGGCTCTTCCAGAATCGTAATCTCATTTTTAGCCTCCGACCTGGTTAGAGAGGAGTCTACTGTCAAATCGCTCATTTTCTTATCTAAATACTGGTACTGCTCTACCACAAACTTAACAGATGGATACTTCTTCCGAAATTCGGCGATCATTTCCGGGAAACCAATTAGCGCCACCCGCAGGGATACAATAATCGTTGCATTTCCTGTGGTCTTATACTCTTCAATTTCTTCCTTCGCATCGTCTACTGCGTTGACCACGATATCCGCATATTGTTTCAGGATTTTCCCCGCATCGTTTAGTACAATATATTTTCCTTTGCGATCGAAAAGAGAGGTTCCCAACTCGTTCTCCAGCAAGCGGATCGTTTTGCTTAAAGAGGGCTGCGCAATGTGCAGCTCCTGGGCCGCCTTTGTCATATGCTGTAGCTCCGCCACCTTTTTAAAATACCGGATTTGCAATAACTCCATACCCATCTCACTTCCTGCAAAAGTATGCTTTTATCTTTATTATAACGGGCATAGGGGCAAAGTGCAAGCTTGCACTTTGCCCCTATTTGCTATTTTACAGAATCTGCAATAGCCAGATAACGATCTACAAATTCTGCTCCCAGATTTTCACGCATCAGATCGTACACTGGAGTCGCCGCCTCCTTAACAGCGGCCCGTATTTCATCCGTCATCGGCAGAATCTCGATCTGATCACCAATGCCCTCAATTGCCTCTTCTCTCTCCACTGAATTTCGAAGCACCGCCTCTTCCGCAAACTGAGCCGCAAACTCCTTCATCAACTCCTGATACTCTAATGGCAATGCATCAAACTGATCCTTGTTCATAAATACGCCGAATACATAAGTAAAAGCGTCTAAATCCATATAATAATCCTGTACTTCATAAAATTTTGAGGCATAAACAGCCGCAATCGGATTATCTTGCGCCTTTACCAGCCCCTGCTGAAGAGCCATAAACAGTTCCGTAAAGGCCAATGGCGTCGGGCTGCACCCCAAGTTACTGTAGAAGTTCATATAATAAGGGTTTTCTGCCGTACGAATGGTCATCCCTTTAAAATCTTCCGGCCCTTCAATCTTCACATTAGTCGTCAGGCCGCGGAACAAGTTTGAGAACAGGCACAAATCCTCCAGATTTTGCTCATTAGCCAGCCCGTTATACTCCGGATAGAACTGATCAATTGCCTTATTAACCTGATCCAGGTCATCATACAAGCAGGGCATGTCAAATACTGCGGATTCCTTTATGTAACCGGACATGGAAGAGGTTGCGCAGAATACTGCGGAAATATCCCCTGCCATTACACTGTCAATCAGCTCCAGATCTCCTCCCAGCGCACCATCCCATATTAGCTTAACGGTAAGCTTACCGCCGCTCTTCTCATGAATTGCCTCTGCTGCCTCACTCATAACCGCATAGATGCTATTCTTCGCCGGGGAGGCTGCCGTAGCACTGGCTACAATGATTTCCATCTCAGGCAGATCCGCATAAGCATCTGCACCTTCGGCGACTGTCGCACTGTCTCCTTTCGAAGCTGTCTCTGCCGCGGTTGTCGCCGCTGTGTCCGCTACCGTTGCCGCTGTTGTACTCTCTTCCTTAGAAGAACCACATGCCACCAGTGAAAGGGCCAGAGCCGCCGTCAAAATACCGGAAATAACTGATTTCATCTTCATCGATTTTCCTCCATTTTTTTGTTTATGAATATTTCTAAATATTTTGTTGTATACAATCATTATAATTTTATTTTTTTATATTGTATAATACATGTTAATCCATGTATTGATAGATTATAGGCTATATAAATTCTCCTCTTTATTTTTTTGATAGATCCTGCTCTATCAATATATGTTCTAGCATGTATTAGACATTATGAAAAATTCCTCCTAAAATAAGAATTAGTTCTATACAAGAAGGAGGGACATAATGGGAAAAGATTTAGATGTCAGACAATTTCCTCACCACTTTTTGGATCTCGCCTATGCTTCAGATTCTAAAATGCAAAGGCTGGATGTCTTCCTGCCAGATCGAGGAGAGGGACCTTATCCACTGGTGATTTTTGTTCATGGAGGTGGTTGGATCTCAGGTGGCCGGCGTGAGGAGTGCATATCCTCCGTATTCAAAATTGTATCACAAGGATATGCGATTGCTACTGTGGATTACCGCCTGGCACCCGATTGGCAATGGCCGGCGCAGATCTATGATGTCAAAGCTGCCATCCGCTATTTGAAAGCCAACAACAAATCGTTAAACTTGGACACAAATAAGATCGTCCTATGGGGCAACTCTGCCGGAGCACATATTGTTTCTACTGTGGCTGCCACTGCCTATAGTGCAAAGCTGGAGGACTTAACTATGGGAAATCCTTGCATACCCTGCCGGATCGATGGCCTGATTAATTGGTACGGCAGCGTGGATTTAGCTACACTGGATGAAGATGCATCCACGTCATCCGGCACCAGGGTTACGCTTCACACAACCACTATGAACAGTACGTCATGCCAGCTGTTAGGGTACGTCATTACGGATCACCCGCAGAAAGCTACCGCGGCAAGTGCTCTGCCCTACATTGATGAGCACTTTGTTCCGACTCTGATCCAACATGGAAAAAAGGACCGGGTCATTTCTCACCTGCAGTCGGTCAAATTCTACGAAGCACTCTGTGAACATTACGACGATAAGAAGGTAATCCTCGAGCTTTTTGAAAACGCTGAGCATGGAGACCCTGCATTTAAGACCAATCAGAATATAAACCGCTGCCTGGACTTTCTGGATAGTATTTATTTTGCCGATGGTGTGCGTCCCGTTCCCCGGACCCTATTACCAGAAATCAAGCTCACGGAAAGCAGTACACAGATCCACGACTCCTTCGAGTCGTAGATCTAGTCTTACACAAAGGAGGTATTCGCTAATGAAAGGATCCAATATTCTAAGATGGCTGGAGAAGTATTTTGAGGAAGCCGTTGGTGTAACCTTTTTGATTCTGCTATCACTTGCAATGATGCTGCAAATTATTATGCGCTATATATTCAGTGCCCCTTTTACCTGGTCGGAGGAATTTTGCCGCTATTGTTTCATCTACTCTGTCATGTTTGGAATTGGCTACTGCACACGCCATAACAAAACTCTGCGGGTAGACCTTTTGGTTACACTCCTGCCCACCGGAATTGGCAGGCTTCTGGATTTTCTGGGAAAGCTTCTGACGCTGGTGTTATATGGATTTTTGTTTTACGCCGCGATACAAGTCACCAAGAACTCTTATGTGAAAGCGCAGCTTAGTCCCGCTATGATGATTCCTATGTGGTGGGTGTTCCTATCCGCTCCCCTTGGTTTTTTCTTTGCCATACTCCGAACGATACAGAGTATGTTCCATGACTTAAGACGCCGCCTCGACACAAAGGAGGAAAACACATGACTGGAATTATCTTTGCCGTATTTTTTGTTTGTTTGATTTTGTCTTTTCCACTAACCGTGGTTATGGGTTATGCCACGGTTGTACCCAACTTTATTGATCCAAACTTCTCCGGTAACCTACAGTTTGTTGTCCGTTCGTTAATCGGTGGCCTGAATGTCACCACAATCCTGGCCATTCCTTTATTCATGCTGTCTGGTGCCATCATGTCCAAAGGCGGCTTGTCCCAAAAACTGTTTGACGTATTTGCTATATTTATCGGAAAAATCCGTGGCGGCATGCCTTGTGCTGTGGTTATTACCTGCCTCTTCTATGGTGCGATCTCCGGCTCTGGTACCGCGACCTGTGCCGCGGTAGGTGCGATGTGCATTCCCGTCCTGACAAATCTAGGATATGATAAAAAGTTCTCTGCTGCATTGGTGGCCACCTCTGGCGGCCTAGGAGTAATTATTCCTCCCAGTATTCCCTTTATTGCCTATGCGCTAGTGACCGAAGTGTCCGTAGGAAGTCTGTTCAGCGCCGGCATCCTGCCCGGCTGTCTGATTGCCCTTGCTCTGATGATTTATGTACAGATCTATTGCCGCAGTAAGGGGGAGGATCGTGTTCGTATTGAAGCCAAATACAATCAGCTTCGCGAGAAAGGAATTCTGCAGGTACTGCGGGATGGGTTTTGGGCACTGCTCACCCCCGTCATCATCCTGGGCGGCATTTACTCCGGAATTGTAACGCCTACAGAAGCTGCCTGTGTATCGGTTTTCTACGCCCTAATTGTCTGCCTGTTCATTTACCGCAGCATAACCTTTCGGGAACTCCTGATCTTCTTCCGCGAAGCATTTGCCTCCTACGCTCCTATGGGATTGCTGATGGGACTGGCGCAGGCCTTCGCCAAAGTCCTGGTGCTGGTCAATGCCCCCCAGGAACTGGCAGATTTCCTCATCAGTGCTGTAAATAACAAGATCGTATTTCTGCTCCTGCTAAACCTATTGCTGCTCTTTATCGGCATGGTAATGGATGTGGCTCCTGCCATGATGATCCTGGCTCCCATGCTGCTGCCCTTTGCCATATCACTCGGGATCAATCCTATTCACCTGGGCGTGGTAATGGTCTGCAACCTGGCAATTGGTTTTGTTACACCGCCCTTTGGCCTTAATCTCTTCATCACCGCACCAATGGTGGACGCCAGATCCATGGAAATTGGCCGAAAAGCCCTTCCGCTAATCGGTACCTTCTTAATTGCACTGGCGATTATCACTTATATTCCAGCTGTGTCACTGCTGCTGGTAAAGTAAAACTACATGTAGCTAAAAACCACATACACGCTGGTATGTGGTTTTTACTGTTAACAACATTCTCTTCCTATTCACCACTTCAACCGGTGCAGCTCCCCCATCCGCTGCATTCCTGCAAAATCCTGCTGCCGTAATGCTTCATATAGCACTACCGCCACGGAATT